>CXWK01006725.1_pt2 | contig 17576 bp, 16 predicted proteins | sample 590851 | NCBI WGS metagenome assembly CXWK01 (sample SAMEA3498364, study PRJEB10139) | wastewater metagenome | biome: wastewater treatment plant; material: activated sludge | place: Denmark | collected 2014-08-01 | reverse complement strand
GAAAAAATGGTGAACATCGAAAATTTTGCGGTTGGTTTCATTGGTAACTCGCGATATGGATGGTTTAATGAAGGACAAACAGAAGGACCATCAACTCACCTTCAGCGTGAGTTTGTAGATGCTTTGTATAATGATAAACTTCACAGAATCGGTACATCACATTTAATATCCAAAATTGAAAGCGCTCCTTGGGTAACAGCACCCGGACAGTGGGAAGAAGGAGCTTTGCGATGGTGCTTTTATTGTAATAATGTTTTAGGTGACCCTGCAATGGGAATATGGACAAATGAACCGATTAATATTCAAGCGAGTTATCTATCATCTATTCAGCCCGGCACATCATCTATTGATGTATCAGTTACTTCCGGTGGAATAGCTGCAGAAGGATTAACTTGCGTGATCTTGAAAGACAGCATATTGTATGGCGTTAGTAGCACAGACACACTTGGTAACTCTAGCATTACTTTTGATCCGCCAATTACAGACATTGGAAATGCTGAGTTAATAATTTCGGGCTACAATTGTTTGCCATCATCATTCCCATTAATTATTACCTCAATTGAAGACGATGGTAACAAAGTAGTTCCATACGAAACAAAATTATTTGATAATTATCCCAATCCATTTAACCCAAGTACTAAAATAAGTTGGCAGTCACCAGTAAGTGGTTGGCAAACATTAAAAGTATTTGATGTTCTTGGCAGAGAAGTTGAAACTCTGGTTGATGAATATAGAGAAGCTGGTTTTAATTCTACATTGTACATTGTAAATTCTACATTACCAAGCGGAGTTTATTTTTACAAATTAACTTCTGGTTCGTTTACCCAAACTAAAAGGATGATTCTGATTAAATAATTTCTGCCACGGTACGACCGTGTCAGCCATAACCTTATTTAACCGCAGGAGAAAACTTCTGCGGTTTTTTATTTCAGCCTCTAAAAACACTAATTTTCCACCTATCCTTTATTGCCAACGTTTTATAGTTTCTATTCAAATATTGTTGCCAGTCAACAAACATAATAATTCAAAATCCATTTATTCTAAAATCTATGAGGTGTATAATGTTAAATCTTACAACTTTTTATAGAACATTTTTATTTACAATTATTGGATCCGTTATTTTTTTAACTACAAATGTTTTTGGCCAGGGCCTTGAAATTTATGTTAGTGATGCAGGAAATTTTTCAAATCCACCCTGGAAAATTTTAAAGTTTGATGAAAACGGAGAAAATCCGGAAATGTTTATTGACACCGTCCTTGCCTGGCCGCAGGATATTGTGTTTCTTGAAGATCAGCAGGTTGTTTTAATATCAAACCTTAATTCAGGAAGAATTACAAAATATAATTCATCAACCGGAGATTACATAGGAAACTTTGCAACTGGAATTGCAGGACCAACAAGAATGAAAATCGGTGAAGATAGTTTGCTTTATGTTTTGCAGTGGAGTGGAAATGGAAAAGCGAGAAGATATCAACTGGATGGTACTTACGTTGGAGAATTTACGAGTGTTGGCGTTCCGCAAAGTATCGGGCTTGATTGGGATAGTAATGGAAATTTATATGTCTCATCGTATTCGGGTGATAATATTAGAAAGTTTGATCCGAGCGGAAATGATTTAGGACTTTTTGTAACTTCTAACTTATTAGGCCCTACTAATATTTGGTTTGATGATAATGGCGATTTGTTAGTTTCTGATTATGACGGTACGGCTGTAAAAAGATTTAATTCCAGCGGAGTATTTCAGAATAATTTTGCAACCGGACTGAGTCAATCAGAAGGAGTTGACTTTTTCTCAAATGGAAATATTCTTATCGGTAACGGTGCAACTCATTCAGTTAAGATGTTTGACAGCAATGGTGTTTATATAGAAGATTTTATTCCAAGTGGTTCGGGCGGCTTAATGACACCGAATGCGGTAGTAATAAGAAAAAGAAATCATGTTTCTGTTGATGATGAATCTTCTATAAACAACTTTGATTTTAATTTAAATCAGAATTATCCTAACCCATTTAACCCAAGTACCAAAATCAGCTGGCAGTCTCCTGTAAGTGGCTGGCAGACACTAAAAATATTCGATGTTCTTGGTAGAGAAGTTGAAACCCCGGTTGATGAGTTCAGAAATGCTGGTTTTAATTATATTTTATATACTGTAAATTCAACTTTGCCAAGCGGAGTTTATTACTATCAGTTAAGAGCAGGCAGCTTCATTCAAATAAACAAAATGGTTTATTTAAAATGAGAACAATCATTCTTTACTCAATTTATTTTTTCTTATTCATAGCAATTAGTCTGGTTCCTCAAGAGAAGCCAGATGATTATGGTGCCTTGTTTATTAGAGCTATAAATTCAACATCCGAGATTGAACAAAAAGAAATCATATCAAAAATATTTTCTCAATCTGTTCTAGATGAAGTAGGAATGGATCGTCTTCATTCTTTTATTAAACGAATGCATTCTGATTATGCTCCGCTAACTTATCATCATTCAGAAACTCTGTCATTCAATAAACCCGATGGTATAAGTAATATAATGCATATCTATGCAAAAAAGGATGGCGATTTAATGTGGCAGGATTTTCAAATGCGGCTTGATCCTGAACCGCCTAACAAATTAAAGACAATCGGTTTTATTGCTGAAGTATCAGAACCAATTACTCTTCCCAATGGAAGCATTGAACAGAAAGAAACGCTTGACTGGCTTAATAGTTATATCAATAATTTAAATTCTGAATATGATTTGTATGGAAGTATTTTGATTGCAAAAGGAAATAACGTTCTTTTAGAAAAATATTTTGGATTTGCAGATCAGGAAAAAACTATCCCAATTAATTCTAATTCTTTATTCGGAATGGCCTCCGGCAGTAAAATGTTTACAGCATTATCTATCGCTAAATTAGTTGAGGAAGGGAAACTTAATTTTGATGATCAAATAACAAAATATATTGATGACTTTTCTGATAAATCGAAGGCAGATAAAATTACAATTCACCATTTGTTAACACATACATCCGGAGTTGGACAATACTGGTGGGGACAAAAAAGCGAAGTTTTCAGCAATGCTGTTACGATTAATGATCACTTAAAAATGGTTTTAGCGGCTGGAATAAAAACTGATGCAGGAAAAGAGTACGAGTACAATAATTCAAATTACATTCTCCTGGGTTCGATAATCGAAAAAGTTTCTGGAACAGATTACTTTTCCTTCGTTAAAGAAAATATTCTTGATAAAGCGGGAATGACTAACAGCGGCTATTTTACCAGTGTACAAAATAATGTTGTCTCACCTTTTATTAAATCTGAAAAAAAAGACAAATGGGTTGAAGTTGAACGAGGAAAAGGTAAGGGAAGTTCAGCCGGCGGTTCTTTTTCAAACGTAAGTGATATGTTAAAATTTTCTAATGCATTGAGAATCGGTTCAATAGTTGCTAAGGAAACTTTAAAAAATATGATCTCAGTTAAAAATAATAATATGGTTGCAACAGAAGATTATGGATATGGATTTATCATTCAAAAATTTGGTAATGAATTAAGTTACGGGCACGGAGGAACTGCTAAGGGTGTAAATTTCGAGTTTAGATATTTTCCAAATTCAGATATAACATTGGTTATATTTTCAAATCAGGATAACGGCGCTTATGATGATCTTAAAAGAAACACTATCAAACTTATAACTGGAAAGAGATAAGCATATAATCCTTGAGAAATTTGATTTTAATTAATGTTGAGAAAAATTCTACGTTTTTTGTTTCAACCCGTTGTTTTCTTTGGAAAGAATTCCGAGAAAAAATTTTAACACTCGTTTTATTGTTTATTAGAATTCTTACAAATATTTATCTTAACTATCTGAGATTAATAGTCGTTAAACATTAATATTTTTTGGAGACATAATTGAACTGGCTTTCTGTTTTTGTTTTATTTGGTGTTCTGCAGGGGGTAATTCTTTTTTTGGCTATAACCGGGACTAAAAAAGGTAATGTAAAAGCTAACCGATTGTTGGGCTATTTCATCCTTATCATTAGCCTTACTTTGTCAGGAAGGTATTTTTATACGCTGCAGCCAATGACACTTCTAAATGCAAAAATTTTATTTGTTGGTGATTTTATAATTTTCCTTTTTGGACCTATGCTTTACTTTTACTTGCTTGAACTTTTCAAAGTAAAACCGGATTATAAAGTTCACTCGGTGGTTCACTATATACCTGCGGTAATTTATCTAATAATTATATTTCCTTTTTTCACCGCAGACCGTGAGGGTTTCATAGGGTTATCCAACAATTATTTAGATATGTTTGCCGGAATTGAAATATTTGCAATTCTTCAAAACCTGGCTTATGTAATTTTGTGCAGCAGAATTCTAAGCCGCTATGCAAAAGAAAATGATAGTCAGAATTCTGCGGCACCGCAGATAAAATTTTATAGAATTCTGCTTCTTATAACACTAACTGGCCTAATTTTATGGGGGATCAGTCTTGAATTCAGATTACTTGATCCCGAAGGTGCTGGACATTATTTAGGTTATCAGCTTGTATGGATCGCACTTTCCTGTGCGGTAATTGCACTTGGTTATTACACATTAAAGAACCCGGAAGTTATATCTCTTTCCGTAACGGTAAAAAAGTATGAATCTAAACCAGCGGGAATTGAGAACATTAATGAACTTAGCCTAGAGCTGGAAAAGATTATGATGGAGAAAAAACCCTACCTGAATCCCAGGCTTACTCTGTCTGAGCTTGCTGAATTAAGCGGGATTAATTCCCATTTATTGTCACGCATCATAAATGAAAAACATCAGAAAAATTTTTTTGCATATATCAATAGTTACAGAATAGAAGAATTCAAAAAAATTGTTGAAAGACAGGAAAACAAAAATCTTACGCTGCTTGCTATTGCCTATGAAGCAGGTTTCAACTCAAAAACCACATTTAATACAGCTTTTAAAAAATTAACCAACCAGACACCTAAGGAATATTACAATCTTGCCGTAAACGTAGAATAATAAACGCTTTTATGTGTTCGCTTTTATCAACCCGAACGATTTCCGGCTTCTGATTCACCAACTTTGCAGAAAACAAAGTTCAAATTAATCAGAGGTTATTATGAAGAAGATCTTCATTTCTTTTTTGCTTTCGTTAATTCTGCTTTTTACTCTAAAGGCCCAAACAGTTTCAACGCTTGTTCCGGGACCATCAACTTTTAATGATGGACTGGAGATGGACATGGACGGAAATATTTACGCATCGCTTTATTATGGGACAACTGTTACCAAAATCACTCCCAATGGAACCACAAGCATTTTTGCATCCGGGTTCTCAAGTCCCAATGGCTTAAAATTCGGACCGGATGGTTATCTGTATGTTCCAAGTGCAGCAGCGAATAAAATCAGCAAAGTCTCTTTAAGCGGGCAAGTTTCCGACTATATAAATATCGGCACACCAAGTGAATTGTATTTTGATAAAGATGGATTGTTGTACGTTACCAATTACCAAAACGGAACAGTATCTAAAATTGATTCCGCAAAAAATATAACCACGATTTTTTCAGGGCCACCATTGAACGGACCCATAGGTGTATTAAAAGATGCTGCAGGTGTTTTGTATATAGGCAACTTCACCGATGGAAAAATTTTCAGAGTAGATAACGGAAACACATTTGTGGAAATAGGTGATCTACCCGGATGGCTTGGATTTATGATACTGATAAAAGATAACATTTACGCAACAGCATACCAGAACCACAGAATTTATAAAATTCCGATTGACGGAAGCGGTCAATCCATATTTGCTGGGACAGGAACTGCTGGAAGCACTGACGGCAATGTATTGTCAGCACAATTCAATACGCCTAACGGAATTACTGCAACCTCCACCGGCGATACGATTTACGTTTCAGAATATAATCCCAAAAGACTAAGAATGATTACCGGTGTTCTTGGTACAACAGCAGTTGAAAATGAAGAAGAAGTTTTGGATGGATTTAATCTTCAACATAACTATCCCAATCCATTTAACCCAAGTACTAAAATAAGCTGGCAGTCACCCGTAAGTGGTTGGCAAACATTAAAAATATTCGATGTTCTTGGCAGAGAGATTGAAACCCTGGTTGATGAATACAGAGAAGCAGGTGTTAATTCCATTTTATATAATGTAAATTCTTCTCTGCCAAGCGGAGTTTATTTCTATAAACTTCAGGTTGGATCATATAACCAGACTAAAAAGATGATTTTGCTTCGATAAAATCTTTAACTAAAATATTAATAAATCCAAACCGCAGGAGAAAACTCCTGCGTTTTCTATTTTTCAGCAAGCTTAAAATCTCCTTGTAAGAAAAAATATTAATTGTAATGTTGCTTACTCTCTTGTTTTACTCTATCAAATAATATTTTTGTACATTTTGTTTCAATATCTTAAAACAAATTGGTATTATTATTCCACGCTATGCCTGAATCATTTACTGAAACAATAATTGTCTTATTCTAATTTCTTCAAATCACTAGTTTGTTTTTCTTCTTTGGGCAATAGATAAAATAATTAACCCAATTCAAAACATCTTTTATAATGGAGGCTTTTATGTCCAAAGGCTACATAAAAATGTTTTCTGTACTCGTTCTTGTTTTAATAACATCATCGAACCTTTTACCAGCTGCCGGAACAAATCCTGATTCATTAAAATGGTATGCAGGAATTTTTGGTGGATATCTATCCGGTAAACTTAATTCAGATGATCCATCCCATGAAGCTTCAACCGGCGATTATGTTGATGATGGGCCTATGTTAGGAATCTTGCTTGGATATCAAGGTAAGGTTAGTGAAAATTGGGTGGCTGGGGCCGAGTTAGTGATACCTCTTTATATGAAAAAAGGAACAGCTGTGGATAAACAATATTTTCCTGACCTTGTAACATATGAAGCAAGTTACCGTTATGCTCTTTTTCTTACGGGAAAATTTGGATACGATATGAATAAAGTGCTGCCTTATGTTTTTGGAACTGTTGGTTTTGCAAACGTAGTTGGTAAAACTTTTAATGTGGATCTTGAAGAAAATTATGTACCGGGATTTGAACAAAGTGCTGCGGCAACACATTTAATATTTCAAGTTGGCGGCGGAGTAGATTATAATTTTAGCGAAGCTTTATTTGCAAGTGCACGGGTTGGTGCTTTTATTGGTGCAAAGGCAGATCATACAATGCCATGGAATGAGCCAGGACCAAATATGTTTGGATACAATGCTTTGTTATTGCAGCTTAACTTTGCTTACCGATTCAAATTTTAGACAAATCATTTTATATAATTACATTTAACCGCAGGAGAAAACTTCTGCGGTTTTTGGGTTTTATATAGAAAAGTATAGCCTCCTATTGGAAGTTATTATAGATTAAGATGAAAAATAGGACGAATCTTTCTATCTTTACGTTGTAAATTCAGAATAGAGACCGACTTGAACATTGAACATAATATATCAAGATTAAAATATTTACTCAGCTTGTACAATTTATCCATAAAGGATTTTCTTGTATTAATAAGTGAAGGCCTTAAAAAACCTTTAACTGAAGCAGAAATATTTAGTAAAGAAATAAAGCTTAATTACCTTAAAAGAATAGATAAATTTTTCAATAAAGGATTGGCTTTTTATTTAGATCCCAAGGCTCCAGAAACATCAAAAGAAGCAAGTATTTTTTTCAGAAAGCAAAGTTTTAATTCCGAGTTAAGTATCGGCGCGAAACGAGTTGTAAATCATTTTGAAGAAATTAAAATCTCATTATCTGCAATAGCTAAGCTTTCGGATTTAGAAACGAAAAGAATCCTTCCAAATTATAAGATCACAGATAATCCTAAAATTGCTGCACAAAAAACCAGAGAACAACTTTATCCACTATTTTCAAATAACCTAAAAGAGTTTTTACGTTCATTAATTTCAAAGTTTGCAGAAAAAAATATTTTAATTTTCGAATTCATCGAGTATTGGAATCAAAAAGAAAGGGCAAACATTGATGGCTTTTATTTGAAACCAAATGTGATTGTTTTGAAGCGTCATCAAATATCTTTTAGAAGAGAAATTTTTACTTTAATTCATGAGTTGGGACATTATTTACTAAACGAAGAAGAAATTGAAGAGCTTGATTATTCAAATTTAGCAAGAAGAGATTTATCTGCCATAGAGAAGTGGTGTAATGACTTTTCATATTATTTTTTAATTGGTGAGTATGCAGATGAATTTGAAAAATTGCAAAATGCAGCACCAGAGAATGACTATCATTTTGATTTAGTCGAAAATATTTCCAGGAAAACTCATCTAAGCAAAATAGCACTATTTACTAGGCTATTATTTAATAATAAAATATCTCTTTCAAATTACAATAATGTAAAAAGTGATTTAGAAGAAAAGTATTTAGCAACATTAAAAGCAAAAGAAAAGCAAAAAGAACTAGATAAAGAATTAGGAATAAAAAAAGGGGGATTGGCACCACAACCTATAAAATCTCCATTATTGATCTCCACAATTCAAACAGCATTTTATGAGGGAATATTAAACGAATATGAGGTTTGTAAGTATTTAAATATTAAACCGGATAAACTAGTAGAGTATATTCAATGAAAGTTGTAATTGACACGTCATCATTGTTATCACTAGTCCGTTATTATTTACCATTTGATAGAAATAACGCTTTATATGATTTCATCAAATCTAAAATTGAAGTGAAAGAAATTCTAATACTCGATAAGGTTTATGAGGAATGTGTTTATACTTCTAAAGGACTTGTTATAAAAACTTTATCATACATGCAAAACAAAAGAAATCATATAAAAACAACGGATATACTACCAACCCCAAAATTCTTTAACCAAGTTGAAAATCAGTTTATTAATGGTTCAATAAAAAACACATTGACTCCTGTAGAATTTGAGAATAGAAAAACTAGTTTTCTTAATTCTGCAGATACAAAAATTTTGCTCTATGCCTTGCAGGATAACAGTGGTGATATTGTAATTGTTTCCGAAGAAACCGAAGCAAGTAATGATAATAAATCTTTCAAGAAGCTACCAGCAATTTGCAAAATTCTAAATTTGTCTATTATAACACTTCCTGAAATGCTCAAAAAATATGATGAGATAAATTTAGAGTTTAAATAGGATCTATTACTTTTTTAACCCCAGGTATGACTTCGAAGAATTATTAAGCTCCTTAATTAAATTCTATAATGGTCTGGTTATATAGAAAATAATTTTTTCATTCCGCTATTTCCTTAACACGTCCAACTTCACCTGTTTCAAGCCGTACTTTTATTCCGTGTGGATGTTTGGGAGATTTTGTTAGAATGTCTTTAACAATTCCTTCTGTAAGATTGCCTGTACGCTGGTCTTCCTTTAATACTATTTTTACTTGCATTCCTGGTTTTATATCAGATCGTTTAATCTCACTCATTTAAAATCCTGTTTGGTTTTATAATTATTCACAAATCATTTTTACAGATTGAAAGTGATAACTTCCAAAGCTTTTGCTAATTTTACGTGTGGTAAAAGTAATTAAAAATAAGTGCATTAAAAGAAAACCACCTTCTTATATAATTTTAAAAGTTTAGATATTATGAGCAACATTGAAAAGTTTGGATTTGATATTTGGTATAAAGATAAAGTTGATCTTACCCAAAATCCTGATTTTAAAATCGTACGAGTAATTAGCATAAACAAAAACAGCTTTGTTGTTTCTAACGGCGAGAAAGATATTTATGCAGAGTTAACAGGTAAGTTTCTGTTTAATATAGATTCTGCTTTAGATCTGCCGACAGTTGGTGATTTTGTACATGCACAATTGTTTGATGATGATACTCTTGCAATCATACAGGATATTCTTCCAAGAAAATCTTTACTTAAAAGAAAAGCTGCTGGAAAGAAAATTGATTATCAATTAATTGCCGCCAACATTGATATTGCAATTATTATGCAAGCACTTGATTCCAATTTTAATCTTAGAAGACTTGAGCGTTATCTTGTTATCATAAATGATAACAACATAACTCCGCTAATACTTTTAAGTAAAAGTGATCTTATAAGTCCCGAAGAAGCTGAAGAAAAGAAAAAACAAATACTTGAGATTTTGCCGTATGCAAAAATATTTTCTTTCAGTAATAACAACCTGAATGATATTGAAAATATTAAAACACTTTTTACTCCGCACAAAACTTATTGTTTGCTTGGTTCATCAGGGGTTGGCAAAACAACTCTGCTTAATAATTTAATTCACCAAGATTTATACAAAACTCAGCCGATACGTGAAAAAGACGACAGGGGAAAACACACAACAACAAGGCGTGAGCTTATCATCTTAGAAAATGGTGCGATATTTATAGATAATCCGGGAATGCGTGAGCTTGGAATAATATCTAACGAATCGGGAATAAGCAGTACGTTTGGTGAAATTGACGAGTTGTCTGATCAATGCAAATACAAAGATTGCACTCACACTGTTGAGGCTGGCTGTGCGGTTTTAGAAGCATTGGAGCGCGAAGAAATCTCCCGTGAGAGATATGAAAATTTCTTAAAGCTTTATAAAGAATCCAAGTACAACGAAATGTCTTACGTTGAAAGAAGACAGAAGGATAAAAAGTTTGGTAAGTTTTTTCATTCAACGATGAAAGATGTGAAGAAAATGAAGGGGAAAGAGTAAACACAACAAACAAGTTGCGCTTAAAGATTTATTATGGATAAAGAGAAACTCATAATATCATCCTTTATTAAAATACTTAATTCTATAGCTGAATTTCCTGAAGTTCAAATTGAAAAAGTATTATCATTTTCAAAAATCAAAAAAATCAGGAAGGACGAATGCTATATTCGTGAAGGTGAAAAACCCAGAAGTTTTGCTTATGTCTTTAGTGGTTTATTTCGTTATTACTATATAGACAAAAAGGGAAATGATTTTACAAAGGGTTTCTTTTTTGAAAATTCATTCATCACCTCTTATAGTGCGTTAATTCAAAACAGAGAAAGTTATTTTTCTATTGAAGCACTTGAAGATTCTGAAATAATTATTATAGATTATGTAAAATGCAAAGCGCTTTTAAACAACGAGCTGATCTGGTACAAATTTCTACTCGCACTTATTGAAAAAGGATATTGTATAAAAGAATCAAGGGAAAGAGAGTTTTTGCTGTTTGATGCTGAAGAAAGATACCGTTCCTTTCTACAAACATTTCCTGTCCAGCAAAAAAGAATAAAGCAACATTTTATTGCTTCTTATCTGGGAATCACACCTGTTGCTCTTAGCAGAATAAGAAAAAAATGGAAGCATTAACATAGGTTAATGAATTTATAATTTTGACAAGATAAATTTCCTACCGAATAATTAATATCATTGGAGATTTATATGAAGAAACTTCTGCCCCCGTCATTATTTGTTTTATTTGCTTTGTTCATGGGTCTTGTCTGCTGGGGATTCAAATTAAATCATAACATTTTGTATCCATTTAATTTAATCGGGCTGCCTCTTTTAATAGCAGGATTATTTATTGCCCAGACAAGTAAAAAAATGTTTATCAGATTAAAAACTAACGTAAATACTTTTGATGAACCGGATAAGCTTGTTGTGGAAGGATTATTTAAATATTCAAGAAACCCTATGTATCTTGGTTTTGTTATTGCTATCATCGGAATAGCTGTGCTTTATCAGGGGGCAATATCCTCTTTTGTTTTTGCGATCGCTTTTTTTATAATTGTTGATCGCTGGTATATAAAGTATGAAGAAAATATTATGCTAAGCAAATTCGGGAAAGAATATGAAATTTATTGCAGCAATACCAGGCGCTGGATTTAACATCCATATTAAATTACTTAAAGATAACAGCTTATATTGATTTGGTTGTGCAGTAGAATTCTGACTGTTTTCTACAGCACAAACTCGTAATATTAAAAACAGCTTAAATTAAACATATAAGAATTTATCTTATATTTATCCCACGAATAATAATCTACTCACTTAAAAATATATTTTCCAAAGCTTTTAGTTAAGAAATAAATTTGAATTTAAATAAAGAAAGAATATCCAAAATGAAAAAAGTTCTCTTCTATTTAACAATGCTTGCATTAAGCGTAAACATATTTGCACAAGATAAAGTTTATGTTTCTGAAAAATATGGCAACGCATTAAAACTGATACTAAAAGCAGATGGGACATATCAGCTTGTTTATAATGAAGGCACTTACGAGCAAAAACCAGACTCAATTTATCTTAACTCTAAAGTTTTAACAAAAGATAACTTTACCGCAGTTCCTGTTGAAGTAATTGGTTTTAAGGACAGCCTTGAACTTTCATTTACAAATGATGCTGGATATCTTTCCGACTATAACATTGCGATTGCAACATCTTCTGGTGATGATAACAATTTAATGTTTTATCCATTGTTTTATTATCACCCAAATTCGATGGATAATTATGTTAATAACTTTACAAAAGTAACCGTAAAGAAAGAGAAGTTTATTTACGTTGCTAAAAAAGATTATGTAACAAATGAAACTTTGGTTTCAAAATTTGAAATTCCTGATAATGTAAATGGTTTAATAATTACAGAGAACTATAATATTGCAAGCAATCTTGTTGCTGTTTATAATGAGAAAGGAAATATTGTAGTAAGTGAGAATAATGCAAATCCTGTTGAATTTATATTACAGGAAAAACTTTCGGCACAAGAAAAGCCGAAAGGTTTACACTTCACACAGATTAATAATGTTTTCATAGATTGGAATTTTCCATCACTTTATAACGATGGAAGTTATACTGCACCTTTAAATACCGATACTGTTCAAGTAAAAATTGAAATTTCGCTCGAAGAAGCCCTAAAAAATCTAAAGGCAAATCCACAAAGCTGTTTGTTGATAGTTAATGAACCAAAAGAAACTTTTGATAAGTTTGTTTCAATGCACAAAACAGCTGCTAATGATTTAAAGTATTATGATGAATCCGATAAAAATATTTTTGATTTTAGTTTTTATAATCTTAATGAAGATGACCAAAGCTGGCTGGAAAAAATCAACTATTCTGAAAAGACAAAATTTATAGTGCTTGGATTAAACGAAAATGTTATTTATTCCTCAGAACAATCCGTAAGTAAATTTAGTGTAGATGGATACTACAGTTATGAGTACATAAACCTTGCAAGAGAAATAAAATCCGTTGCAAATATGTGTGTGGTTAATGAAAGTCTTTTGAATAAGAAAAGCTCAATCACGCAGCTTAAAAACGCACTATACAATGCGAGTGTTAAATTAAATCATCGAATTCTTTTTCCTGAAATAACTGAAGTGCCGGCTACTAATACAGATCCGGTTCCATCAACTAATGAGTTAGATTCAACGGTTGTTGAATATTCTGATTATACATATCCTGCAAAATTGAATGGTGTATTTTATAAATCAACAATTACCAAAAAAGAATTAGAAGCTGTATGGGATAAGGTTTTAGATAATTACGAAAAGGAATCAAACTACGATAAAGAACTTTTCCACACTGTTTATAAAGAGCTGAACAATGACGGCTTTTCGATGAATCTATTTGGTGAGCAAAGATTTATCTTGAATGAAAATGATTTTAGAGCATTTGATTATTTGTTAAAACATTATCAAAAAGCTACTACTGCAGAATATAACACAGATTACAACTATGATTACTCTACATATTTCCCCGTTATAAGTGATGTTAAATATATAATCTCAAATGTTCTTTCAAGAAATTTATCAGATGGTTATGAAGTAAATCCAACTACTGAACAGAAAAAAGAAATAATTAATCGATACGGAAATTATCTGTACGATTCTCCAAATGATTATTACATGCTAACCACTTATGTTAATTCCTTAATCGCAAATAAAGAAGAAAAAGAATTATTTGATTTCTATGAAAACTTTGTTTCAAGATTTGACACAAAAAATATTTTAGAATCATTAAATAATTATTATGAAAACAATTACGAACTAAACTGGTATAATTTGAAAAATGATTTTTCAACAATGGCAAACAATGTAAGTTGGTATGTTGTTGATAATCAGATCAACGATCCAAACAGAATTAAAAAAGCTATTGAATGGTCTGAGATGAGCTTAAAACTTTCAAGAAATAATTCTTACTATATGGATACACTTGCTCAGCTGTATTACAAAAATGGCGATAAACAAAAGGCAATATCAACACAGGAAGATGCAATTAAAAATTATAAAGATGCCGAAGTAAATCCTGATACTTTAAATGAAATGAAAAATGTTTTAGACAAAATGAAAAGCGGAAGTTATTGATAAATGTTTTATGCTAACGTACGCTTGCTTGATTGGAACTTGAGATATCAATGTTAGTCAAAACGGCTCACATCCGTCTCATCATCAATGCAGATGAAAAATCTATTGCACAAAAGATTTTAGATGAAATTATTTCTAAAGTTGCTGTAGCTAATAATTCATTAACTGAATTAGAACTATATCAGGAAGCCTATCATTATGATGTGTCTTTTTCTGTTGAACTTGCAACTGAAAGTCTTACTGATCTTGAGCATAAAGCATTTCAACTTTGCTCAACAATTGTAAATGGACCTTGGCTTTTTGTTAATCTGCCCGACGAAGAAAATGATTTTGAGTTTGAAGCAATATACAATCACGAGGCATTCATACTTCCTTCGTTTGAATATATGAATAAACTTAAGTGGGCGCATTTAGAAGTTGCTCAATAGTTGCGTTATGGCAAATCATATTTTTTAATTAATGCTGACAATTGAGTTTTATTTTTTTAATGTTATAGTGTGTATTTAAAGAGTTTAGAATCCAATACTATTTATTTACATCAGATAATCAACAAATTTAATTATTAATTTTAAGGAAAATATAAATGGAACAAACCACTCAGAACGAAATTGTTTCTATGCCCCGCATAGGCGACAAAGCCCCATCTTTCAAAGCAGTAACTACTCAAGGCGAAATTAATTTTCCGGCAGATTACTCCGGTAAATGGGTAATTCTTTTCAGTCATCCCGCAGATTTTACACCTGTGTGTACATCTGAGTTTATGACTTTTGCTTCAATGGAAAAACAATTTGAAGAAGCTAACACTAAACTTGTTGGTCTTTCAGTTGATGGTCTTTACAGTCACATTGCATGGTTAAGAACCATAAAAGAAAAAATCGAATACAAAGGAATGAAAAATGTTGAAGTTACTTTTCCTTTGATTGAAGACATTACAATGAATGTTGCAAAAACATATGGAATGCTTCAACCGGGTGAAAGTACAACAAAAGCAGTACGCGCAGTTTTCTTTATCGATCCTAAAGGTATAATTAGAACAATAATTTATTATCCCTTAAGCTTAGGCAGAAATTTTGATGAATTGTACCGAGTTATAATCGCATTGCAAACAGCAGATGAGTTTGGCATTGCAACTCCAGCTGATTGGAGACCGGGTGATGATGTAATTGTTCCTCCTGCAGGTTCCTGCGGAACAGCAAAAGACAGAATGGATGGAAAAGAAAAAGACGTTAAGTGTTATGATTGGTTCTTCTGTACTAAACCAATTAGCAAAGACGCAGTAATGAAAGCAGTGTTGAAGAAAAAATAAGAGTTTATTTTTCAATTAAAACTTAAAGCCGTAGAAAATTATCTGCGGCTTTTTTTGTTGATGTTGTTGCTTTCACTAGCCCACGACTTAAGTCGTGGGCTAATAAAGTCTCCTTGAACTGAAAATGATTGAGATTAAAAAATATTAGTGATAATTTTAAACAGAGAATTTGTTCACCTATCGTGAGAACTGCGCATATAAATATAGACGTTAGTTCATAATATATCTTTTCAATGCAAGGCAAATATGAAAGCATTAGTTTTGGGTGCGAGTGGTGCAACCGGAAAATTGGTAGTGCAGCAGCTTCTCAAAAAAATCATTCAGGTTCGAATCGTTGTGAGAGAAACTGCAATTATACCTCACCAAATATCAAACAATAAAAGCATTGAGGTAATAAAGGGAAATATAAATGATTTTGAGATTGCAAAAGTAAAAGACCTTGTAAAAGATTGTGACTCTATTATCTGCTGCCTTGGCCACAACATAAGTTTTAAAGGAATTTTTGGCGCTCCCCGTAAACTGGTTTTCAATACCGTTGTTAAAATAATTGAAGCTTTGCAGTCCCGAGAACTGAAACCAAAATTTATTTTAATGAGCACAACCGCATACACAAACAGAAAGGTAGGAGAAGTAAACACCTTTGGAGAAAAGATAGTATTCTCGTTATTAAAAGTCCTGTTACCTCCTCACAAAGATAATATGCTTGCGGCTGATCATCTTGTTTACAAGTTAGGTTCAAAAACAAATATTGATTGGGTAGCGGTTCGTCCTGATTCGCTTTTAAATGAAGAAAATGTAAGTGAATATGAAGTACATAATAATAAAACAAGAAGTGCAATTTTTAATCCCGGCAAAACAAGCAGAATAAACGTAAGCAATTTTATGGCAGAGTTAATAGCAAATGACAAATTGTGGCGGGAATGGAAATACAAAACTCCGGTTATCTACAACAAAGAATAAGAATCTTGCGAACGTTTAAACATCACCTAAATGCGCCAATATTTAAACTGTTCTCGAGTCATTCCCGGCTTGATCAGGAATCTGAATAACAGACTTCAAGAGAGTGCTGCTTTCTTGTGGGATTATGTCCGCTTATATTTACACTTATAGTTTTTATTAACCAATTTTACAAAAAACAATGACAGAAATTTTAGTTAAACATATAAGCGGCACACTTTCTATAAGTAAATCACAGGTTTCAAACACGGTTAAGTTGTTGGAGGAAGGAGCGACAATTCCTTTTATCTCACGTTACAGAAAAGAAGCTACGGGAAGTCTTGATGAAACAGAGGTAACAGCAATTGAAAAGGAATGGAAACGGTTGTTGGAATTGGTTAAGAGACGTGAAGCTATTCTTAAAAGCATTAACGACCAGGAATTGTTAACTCCGGAATTAGAAGTGAAAATTAATAACTGCTGGAATATGGCAGAGCTTGAAGACATTTATCTTCCATACAAACCAAAACGAAAAACACGTGCAAGTGCCGCGCGTGAAAAAGGATTAGAACCACTTGCAGAAATAATAATGGCGCAGAAGGAAGATAAGTTAGATAAGATTGCAGAAAAATATTTAAATGATGAAGTGCCGGATATTGAAGCCGCATTAGCCGGGGCTAGAGATATTCTTGCAGAAAGAATTAATGAAAATACAGATGCCCGCAATAAAATAAGACAGCTATTTGAGCGCGATGCAATAATCAGTTCAAAAGTAATTGAGAAAAAGAAAGATGAAGGAACAAAATACCTGGACTACTTCGATTTTAGCGAGCCGTTAGAACGCTGCGCAGGTCACCGTTTGCTTGCAATACGCAGAGCTGAGCAGGAAGGAATTTTGCGCGTATCAATTTCAATAGATAATGAAAACGCAATTGAGAATCTGGAAAAAATCTTTATAAAAAATAAAACTGAATCTGCTGTTCAGGTGGGATTGGCAATTAAAGATGCTCACAAAAGATTATTGGCGCCTTCAATTGAAACCGAATTTAAAAACAGT
>CXWK01004214.1_pt2 | contig 17578 bp, 16 predicted proteins | sample 590851 | NCBI WGS metagenome assembly CXWK01 (sample SAMEA3498364, study PRJEB10139) | wastewater metagenome | biome: wastewater treatment plant; material: activated sludge | place: Denmark | collected 2014-08-01 | reverse complement strand
TGCCCGTACGACGCCAACGCTCCCGCCATGTCGGCACGAAATTGCTGCACGTCGCCGATGGCCTGGAGCACGTTGGCCTCGCCCAGCCGGGCGCCCACCTGGCGGTACAGCTCGAGCGCCTGCCCGTACGACGCCAACGCTCCCGCCATGTCGGCACGAAATTGCTGCACGTCGCCGATGGCCTTGAGCACGTTGGCCTCGCCCAGCCGGTCGCCCACCTGGCGCGCCACCGCGAGTCCGCGCTGCGCGCTGGCGAGGGCATTCGTATAGTCTCCCGCCAGCCGCAAAACATTGGAAAGACAATTCCACAAATCCACAACCGTCTCTGCTTCACCAGCCGGCGACAGCTCGACGACTATGCGCAAAACCACTGCAATCTCATTCCAATAGCCGCGCCTATCGAGGCTGTGGTCGTGACCCCCTGTCAGATAGGCTGCGGCGCTGGCCGCCGCGCGCCAATCGCCCGCCGCCAGCCAATGCCGCGGCACAGCCAGCACTTCCTGCGGCGTCACCGGCTCACCGCCCTGCCAACGATCCGTCAGGAACTCAGCCGCGCGGCGCTGCGCCGGCGCAGGGTCGGCCAGCCGCGCCAGGCCAAAGTCACGCACCAGGGGGTGGAACCGGTTCTGTTCCCCATCCTGGTAGAGCAGGCTGCGCGTGCGCAGCAGGTCACGCGTCTGGCGCCACGCGGCCGGCGCCAGATCCGTTACCGCGGCGGCGCCGGCGTCGCTGAAAGGGGTGTAAAACACGGCCAGCGCGGTCAGCGCCTGCTGGCCGGCCGGCGGCAGGCGGTCGAAGGAGAGGGTGAGGGACGCTTCCAGGCTGCGCAGACGCTCCGGCACGCCGTGGAGCGCGGCGTCGGCCAGCTGCGCGCGCCGCGAGGCCAGGGCCGCGGCCAGCGCAGCCAGGTCAGGCCAGTCGCGGGTCAAGGCCGCGGCCAGCTCGATTGCCAGCGGATGGCCGGCGGTCTGCTGCAGCAGGGCTTGCGCGCCCGCGGCCTGCTCCACAAGGGTCTGGGGATTGGGCAAGTGCGCGGCCAACAGGCGCGCCGCGGCGGGGTCCGCCAGCGGCTTCAGTTCGAGCAGCAGCCAGCCGGGGCAGCGCACCGCCTCACGCGTGGTGATCAGCGCCAGGCAGCCGCCGGGCAGCGCGGCCAGGAAATCAAGGAAGGTCTCGCGGTCGGCCGCGGTCTCGAAGTTGTCCACCACGAGCAGGACGCGGCGGCCCACCAGGCTGGCCAGCACGGCAGCGCGGCGTTCGTCCGGCGGCAGGCCCTGCCCCGTGGGCGCAAAAGGAAGCTGGCTGGGCAGGCTGTCGAGCAGGGCATCCACCCCCAGGCCGTTTTCGCACGAGTGGAAGGCGATCGCAGGCGGGTCGCCGAAGCGCCAGCCCTGGCGGGCGATGATCTGGTGTGCGAGTGCGGTCTTGCCGATGCCGCCGACGCCCCAGAGGACGATGCTCTGCCCGGCCTCGAACGCGCGTGCGAGCTGTGGAATTTCCGCATCGCGACCGACGAAGAGCCGCGGCGCGGCCGTGCGCGGCGCGGCTGCAGTGAACGGCGATTTGAGCACGATTTCCTCCGCAGGGTCAACGGATACGCGTCATGTCTGCATCCATTTTACCCTGTCACGCGCTTCTGCGCAAAGAAAAGAGATCAGAGATCAGAGATCAGAGATCGGGTGCGTGGAAGGCGATTGATCTCCGGTCTCCAATCTCCAATCTCCAATCTCCGGTCTCCAATCTCCGGTCTCCGGTCTCCAATCTCCGGTCTCCGGTCTCCAATCACCTCCCCAACTCCAGCTCCGCCAGCACAACCTCATCTCCCCCGCTGCTGACGGGCAGGCGCTGGCCGCTGGCGCCGTCGTACAGCCCCACGCGCAGTTGGTAGCGGCCGGGGGGCGGCGAGGCGACAAAATCGAGCGGATGATGATCCTCCACGATCTCGCCCGCTTGCCAGCGTGTGGTGGGGGAGAAGAAGAAACCAGGCTCGCCGTCGTGCTGCGCCCACGTCACCCCCTGGCTGTCCACCAGATGCACGAAGACCTTGAAGTCGCGAGTCGGCCGCCGCAGCGCCAGCCAGGTGAGCGTCACCTCTTGCCCCGACTGCGCCTGGGCNNGCCATCTCGTCGCCGAACTGCGCGTGCACGGCTGTGGGTGTTCCATCCGCAGGCTGCGTCCAGCGTGCGGCCAGCGTCAGACCGCCGCCCAGGAGCGCCAGGCCCAGCAGGCCGGCCGCGACGATGGACGCCGGCCGCGGCCAGGGACGCATCCGCCAGAGCAGCGCCGCGGTCAGCGCCAGGCGGAGCAGGGTGATGGCCCAGCCCGCGCGGCGCAGGGGCGTCAGGCCAAAGCGCAGGAGCACGTCATGGCGGCCGGCGGGCAGGTCAACGCCCACCAGCGCCAGCGGTCCGGTCGGCTGCACGGCCGCGGGCTGGCCGTCCACCAGCGCCTGCCAGCCGGGGAAGTAGAACTGATGCAGCTGCAGCGTCCACGCCGTGGGGCTGTTGACCTGGAAACGGTGTTCCAGCGGCGTCTGCCGTCCGGGCGTCGCCTGCACGCCGGTCAAGGGCGGTGTGGCCGCGGCCGGCCCGGCAGAGACGAAGAAATCGCTGCGCCGGGGCAAGGCCCACACCGGCATATACTCGAACATCCAGGCGTTGCCGTGCTCACGCAGCCACAGCCCGCGGCCAAAATCGTAGAGCGCCAGCGTGGCGCGGTTGACGTTGGCGTCGGTCAGCGGCGTGTCGGTGGTGGGGGCGACGGCCGGCTCCCAGGGCAGGCGCGCCAGCGCCGCAGGCATCAGGAGGGCCAGGACGACGAGCAGGGGTGCAAGCCTGCGCAGGGAGGCTGCACGCTCGTGGCTGTGACCGTTCGGCTGAAGGCTCACGACGAAGCCTCGGTCGCCCGCGAGATAGGCCGCCAGCAGAGCCGCGGTCAGCACGCCCAACGTTTGCCAGCGCCAGGGGAACTGCAGCAGGAGCAGGCCAGGCACGCTGCGCCAGAGCGGGCGCGACCAGGTCGTCTGCATGAAGAGCGCAAACAGGGCCAACCCCACGCTCAGCGCCAGCAGGAGGCGTTGGCTGCGGCTGAGGCGGCGCCAGCGCCAGACCCCCGCAGTCAGTCCGGCCAGCATGACGATGGCCTGCGCCAGCGGCAGCGCGTGCAGCGCCGGCGGCTGCTGCGCCAGGGTGTAGAGGTGATCCCAGCGCGCCTCGACCAGGCGCGCAACCGGCGCCAGCTCGGCCGCGGCCCAGGCGTCGAAATCGAGCGTCACCTGGCCGGCCAGCACCTCCTTGACTTCGCCCAGGGCTGGCAGCCAGAAGGCCGCGCTGAGCAGCACGCCCAACATGACCAGGGCCGCCATCTGCGCCGCGGCGGTCACGCGCGCGCTGGCGGTGGGCGACTTGAACGCCAGCAGCAGCGCCCCCCACCCCAGCAGCACAGGCGCCGCCAGGATCAGCGTCAGATTGTGCGTCAGAATCAACCCCGCCAGGCTGACCCCGCCCCACCCCACAGCCCACCACCCCCGACTCGATCCCCGGTCTCCGATCTCCAATCTCTGGTCTCCGATTTTTGCCAGCGCCAGCAGGAGCAGCGGCAGCCAGACAAAAGCCAGGTGCTCGCCCAGCGCGCCGCGCGTCCACGCGTCGGCCAGGTGATAGGGCGCCCAGGTGTAGACGGCTGCGGCCAGCACGCCGGCCCAGGGGTTGAAAAGCTCCGCCGCCAGGGCGTACATCGCCAGGGCGGCCAGCAGCAGGCCCGCAGCCAGCGTCCATTCCAGGGTGCTGGCCAAGCCGGCGCCCAGGCGGTGGAAGATGAGCCCCGCATAATAGCCAAGCGGCGCGTAGAAATTGAGCACGGGAAAGCCGTAGCCGAAGCCTTCGTCGGCCAGCCAGCGCGTGCCGAGGTAGCCGCTGCGCTGCGCCAGGTCAAGGTTGAAGAGGCGAAAGAGGTGATGCGCGCCGTCGTCGGTCTGCTGCAGGCCAGGCTGCCACAGGGGCTGCAAGGCCGGCAGGGTCAGCAGAATGACCAGGAGGAGTGGGAGGAGTGTGCGGACGCGGCGCGATAATTTCGTGCGCCTCGATGGTTGCGTCGTCATGGTGAGCGTCGTTGGCCGGAATTATGGGCCGGGTAGTTGCACAAGATTACTTCCGGAGAGTTTGAATTTCCATGTGGCTCTTAGGCTGGCGCAACACAGACCCTCGTTCGGTCCGTGTATCATCATGTCGAGAACAATCTCGCCATCCTGGATAACGGCTGAATTGACCAACACCCGGTCGCCCAAATCCACCGTGGCAATGTTCAAGGGCTTACCGTTTTGGTTGAGAACCGCAGCCAGATCTGAAAATACGCCGGCGCCGCCAGCACGACTCTTCAAAATAACCGCCGCATCGGGACAGCCATCGTTGTTCAGATCCCCGAATGCTATTGGATCCACCAGCCTGATGAAGTAATCGTCTTGTGACTCTCCCGGCAATGGTGGCAACTGGTATAAGCCATTGACGAGTTGGAAATTTCCTGGCAGGCTGGTGCTGTGATAAGTTGCATTCTTCAGCGTCTCTACAGCCAATGGCGGGTAGGTCGCGGTTGCAGAGGGGAGTACAGACCTGTTGGCGTTTGGTTGCGCGCGGCCTTGCAGGCAGGCCGAAAGGAGCAGGCACATCATCGCTACGATCGGAATGGCCCTGTTCATGTTCATTCCATGATTTTACCAGGATTACGGGCAAACCGCCAAGATTCCCTGGGCGGCAAGATGAAATCGTGATTCACGTATTCGTGCGCCCATTCATGGGTAGCTCGCCAACGCAAGGTTGCCCAAGCGCGTGCGGTGTGGTAGAATCCAACTTGGAGGTGCGACATGGCACTGCAGGCAACGCTAACTATGACACAGGTTCCAACCGTGAGCCAAGTGTCTGTGAAGATCGAGGTACAGACCACGCTGAATGTCTCAGCTTATGTGGCTCGCCAGAAAGCGAACCGTTTCTTGATCATGCAGGCAGGTGATCAGCTTTGCGCTGGTGAGCCAGAGCTAGCCATTGGCAGCGTCATGTATTGGCGCGTTCCGGTTTTCTACGCGCCTGGGCAGCGAGGCAATCTGGGCACCGTTGGGCAAGTGCTTGTCAACACGGAAACCGGGGAAGTGCTTCTTGCTGATGGGTTAACCGCTGCTGNNAACAGGAACTGCTCTACAGTTGCCTGCCCGCATGCGTTCGTATGGTTTTGGCGTTCTACGGCAACCAGCGATCAGAGTCAGAATTGCGAACGCTATTGAAAACTCGTCCAGGTGGCACCAGTCCTGCGCAAGTGATGCTGCGCTTGCCTGACCTGGGATTCGAAGCATACGTGATGGACGGATCGCAGGCCATCTTACAAAATATGCTGAGTATGGAACGGCCGTGCATCGTCCACGTTTTGACAACACCACTGCCTCACTGGGACCAGGAAGCCATTCATGCCCTCGTAGTGACTGAGATCACGCAGGAGCACATCAGGGTGCACGATCCGATTATAGAACAAGGTCCAATGGCGATTGACCTGGGAATGTTTCTGCACGCCTGGGCGGCTACCGATCGCTTAATGATTGTCATTGTCCCGATCGAATCTACGCGGAGTAAGTAAGCGATGAAAATTGTAACAACCGATGAGATGCGCGCCCTGGAGAAGGCAACCGACGCCGCGGGGTGGTCGTATGACGATATGATGGAAGCCGCGGGTAAGGCCGTGGCCGCAGCCATCGAGACGCACCTGGGACCCCTGGCCGCGGGGCCTGTACTGATCCTGGCCGGTCCCGGCAACAACGGCGGCGATGGCCTGGTGGCCGCGCGCTGGCTGCAGGCCTGGGACTGGGAAGTGCGGGTCTACGCCTGGAAACGCCCCGGCGCCAAGAGCGACGTCAACTTCCATAAGCTGACCGAGGCCGGGATTCCCCTGGTGCACGCAGAGGCTGATGCAGACCGCGCGCGCCTGCGGGCCTGGCTGGATGAGGCGCTGGTGGTGGTGGATGCCCTGCTCGGCACCGGCGTCGCTCGCCCCATCGAGGGCGATCTGGCCGACATCCTGGCCCTGACCCGTCAAGCCGTCAGCGAGGAGACGCGGCTGGTCAGCCTGCCGCCCGTCGAGGATGAGGGCGAGGATGCCGCCGGGGCTTTGTTCAACCTGACGGAGCCGCTGGCCGAGCTGGATCGCTTCGACGAAGCGCAGTTGAGCAACATCGAAGTCGTGGCCGTGGACTGCGCCAGCGGGCTGGACTGCACGACCGGGGCCGTGGACCCAGCCACCCTGCCCGCCGATTACACCGTCACCTTTGGCTTTCCCAAATACGGGCACTACCTGGGCCGCGGCGCCGAGGTCACCGGCACGCTCCTGGCCGCGGACATCGGCATCCCCGACGATCTGGCTGCCGCCATCCAGGTGGAAGTCGTGACGCCCACCATGGTCGCTGAGCTGCTGCCGCCGCGGCCGCGCAACGCGCACAAGGGCACGTTTGGCAAAGCGCTGATCGTCGCCGGGTCGGTTTACTACACCGGCGCGGCCGCGCTGGCTGCCCAAGCCGCGACACGCGCGGGCGCAGGCCTGGTGACCCTGGGCGTCGCACGGCCGCTGCACGGCATCCTGGCCCCCAGTCTGCTGGAAGTGACCTGGCTGCCGCTATCGCACGACATGGGCGTGTTAGCCAGCGACGCCGCGCGCATGATCAACGAAAAGCTGGCCGGCTACAAGGCGCTGCTGATCGGGCCTGGCCTCAGCACCGAAAAAGAGACCGGCGCGTTCCTCAAGGCCTTTTTCCAGCCGGAAGAACCGAAAACCAAACAGCGCAGCGCCATTGGCTTCGCGTCGCAGGCACCTGAGCGCGCCGCCAGCAGCGCCGGTAACGATGAAGTCAAGGCAAGCGGCCCGCGCGGCGACCTGCCGCCCCTGGTGGTGGATGCCGATGCGCTCAACTGGTTGGCGCAGCAGGACCATTGGCCCGCACTGTTGCCGGCCAACTCGATCCTGACGCCGCATCCCGGCGAAATGGCGCGATTGTGCAAACTGGAGTTGGATGCGGTGCAGGCTGATCGTTGGGGACTGGCAGCCAGCCAGGCCAAAGCCTGGAATCAGGTCGTGGTGCTGAAGGGCGCCTTTACCGTCATCGCCGCGCCCGATGGCCGCGTACGCGTGCTGCCCTTTGCCAATCCGGCCCTGGCGACCGCGGGCACCGGCGATGTGCTGGCCGGCGCGATCGTCGCCCTGTTGGCGCAAGGATTGTCGCCGTTCGACGCCGCGCTGACTGGTGCGTACCTGCATGGCCTGGCCGGCGACCTGGCCGCGCAGGAAATTGGCCTGGCCGGCGCAGTGGCCGAAGACATCATCTCCTTCCTACCTGCAGCCTGGCGTCGCCTCAGCGGGCAATAAACACAAAAAAGCCGCCGAACGTTATCTATGCAACGTTCGGCGGCGCGCTTTTCCACCCCTCTGCGTTCGGTCTCCGGTCCCTGGTCTCAGATCTCCGACCTCACCCGTGCCCGTTATTCATGCTGCGGCGCCGCTCTTCCAGCACATCGCGGCCGCGCGTGCTCAAATCGCCGACCAGGCCTTCCGCGCGTGAAGCCATCTGCTCGGCGCGCTCCACCGCCGGCCGCGCCGCGGCCTGCGCCTGCTGACGCGCCTCGTTTGCGGTCTCCTGCGCCCGGCGCTTGAGATCAGCGCCCATCTGCGTCAACTGCTGCCGCGTCGCTTCACCCGACTGCGGCGCCCGATACAACGCCAGCCCAAACCCAACGGCCGCGCCAATGACTAATCCCCAAAACATAGTCCATCTCCTTGCTCAACCGCTTCTGGCAGCCAACCCACGCAGCTCAAAAGCCGCCTGCGGCTAACGCAGCTCACGCAGGCCTGCCATTCGGCATTCAGCTTTCAGAATTCCTCGTTTACCCATTGCGCCCCAGCAGCACCTTCAACGACTGCTGCCACCCCGCCACTTTGCTCGTGACCCTGATCGCCGGCTGCACGACCTGATCGCTCATGAAGGTGGCCGTACCACGCACCGTGCCAATCGTTTCTTGCGTGGCGGTCAGCATTGGCTTGATTTCCCGCTGTATCATGCGCGTCAGCGTGTAGACTTGCCACACCAGCACCGTCAGCAGCGCGCCGATGATGAACAGTTCGAGCGTCACAAAAATGATGAACAGGTCGCGCACGATCGCGGCGGCCGGCGGATGCGTGACCAGCAGATAGATGATGCCGATGAAAAGGAGTACGGCAACAACAGCTCCGATGGTGATCCAGGTTTTAGTCTTTTTGTCCATTGATTCCTCAATCCGGCCGCCTCCCGGCGGCGCTGATATGACGCGTCCGCGGCGCTCCTCCCAGGCGCAGCCGCGAACAGTGACTCCTCAGATCATGCCTTAACGGCTCAGGCATCCTGCCCCAACTGCAGCGGCCGAATGAATTCGGGCCGAAAGGGCGTTCCGCCGCCAGGTCAGCCTACGCTGACCGGCGCCGCGTCCAAGCAGGTTGGACGCTCGGCAGTACGCCCAGCAGGCGCAATCTCAATCGCGCTTGCGACGGCGCAGCGCCTGGGTCGCTACATCATGCCTTGTGAAAGCGCCTGCGCACCACGGCCAGGGCCGACACCGCGCCCAGCGTTCCCGTCACAATTTGCGCCTGACCGAGGGCCGGAAAACGCAGCGCGGCCCCAGCAAAATGACCTGCGGCGAAACCGGCGAGCGAAGCCAGGATGAACCATCCCAGCCCGCCCAGGGTGCGGCCCTGCCAGGCATGGAAGATCGCGGCATAGAGCAGCGCCAGGCACAGGCTCAGCCACAGCGCCGGGTGCACCAGCAAATCAAACAGCCCGGTCAATGACGCCTCCCCCCAGGCACGCGTCGCCATCATAGAAAACAACGCCCTGGCCCGGCGTGATGTCGCGCAAGGGATGGTCAAACTGCACGTGTACCCTATTCGCTGCCAGCGGCGTCACCAGAGCAGGAACCTCATGCGCCTTGTAGCGAATGCGCGCTTGCACCTGCAGCGGCGCGTCGGGCGGCTGCCTCACGCCCCACGTCACCTGGCTGGCGGTCAATTCAGTCTGGCCGAGCGCAGCCGCTGGACCAACAATCACAGCGTTGCGGCTGGCATCCAGCCGCAGCACAAACAGCGGTTCCGGCGCGCCGATTCCCAGGCCCTTGCGCTGACCGATGGTGTAGAAGGCCAGGCCCTCATGCTGTCCCAGCACCTGCCCGGCCTGGTTGATGATCGGTCCGGCTTGTACAGCCGCTGGCGCCCAATCGCTCAAAAAGCGGCGATAGTCATTGTCAGCCAGAAAGCAGAGGTCCTGGCTCTCACGCTTGCTCGCCACGGTCAGGCCGCGAGCCGCCGCGAGATCGCGCACCTGGGGCTTGGTCAATTCGCCCAGGGGGAACATCAGATGCGCCAGTTCGCGCTGCGAGGCCATGTGCAGGACGTAGCTCTGATCTTTGGACGCATCCACGCCGCGCCAAAGCTGATAGAGCGGATAGTCCAGGCCATCCCAGGCCGCGAGCGCGCCCTGGGGCGCGTCCACCTGACGGACGCGCGCGTAGTGACCGGTTGCCAGGTAATCGGCGCCCAGGGTGCGCGCATAGTCAAACAGGAACCCCAGGCGAATGGTGCGATTGCACGCCAGACAGGGGTTCGGCGTCAGCGCGTCGCTATAGCCCTGGATGAAGGTATCCACCACGTTCTCTTTGAACGGTCGTTCCACGTTGATCAGGTAGAACGGAATGTCCAGCGCATCGGCCACGCGGCGTGCATCGGTGACCGATTCGAGGGAACAGCACTTGTTGCTGAGCGCCTCCCCGTTGCTGATCTCAGCCCACAGGCGCATCATCACGCCGATGACGCGATATCCCTGCTCCACCAACAGGGCCGCGGCCACAGAACTGTCCACGCCGCCGCTCATTGCCACGACTACGGTTATGTCACGTTTATCGGTCATGCTGGAATCGCAGCCGTCCATGCGTCCAATGTCGGGGCCGTTTCGATCAGCGATTGCAGCCGCAGCAGCGCAGGTTCATCACATGCGTCCAGTTGCGCCACGGTTTCCGGCGCAAGCGCCGCGCCAAAGCGGTAACGGGCAAGGGTTGGCAGCAGGCTGCGCAGAGTGGCTACACGCCCTTCCGCACGCCCTTCCGCGATCCAGGCCGTAGCGACTTCGCCAGCCACGGTTTCGGCTGATGCCTGCATGGCAAAGATGTCGGCCACGCGCCGCTGCCAGCCAGGCAGGAATGGCTCGCACGTGATGACATCGTCCGTGCCGTAGGCCTCCGGCTGCAGCGGGTTCTGCGCGCGATAGACGTAGATGCGCTGGCGGCGTACATCCACATCCCACACCACCTCCGCCTGGTTGGCAAAGTAAAGCTGGCGCTTACGTCGCTCTTGGGCGCGGCGATTGGAAGGCGACCGCGTCTCCACGACCAGCTCTGGACAGCCATGCAGAATCAGGCGCTCGCTGGGACCCGTGGGCTGCGCCGTCGCCGCCCGCGTCCATGAAATCAAGGCAATGTCGGGTTTGATGACATCGCCGTTGCTCAGCAGGCATTCCATCTGGTCGGGCAAGCCAGCGCCAAAGCCCGCCTTGCGCGCCGAGAGATCCAACATCGCCTGGATATTGCCGGCCACCATGCGCTCAGAAAAATCGGTCATTTCCTGCCAAACCAGCCAGCCGTTGTAAAGCTCGACTGCCTCCTGATCCAGAATTGTTTCCGCATTGTCAATCGTGTAGGGGCCGTTGATGCGCGCATACGCTTCCAAGATATCGGCCGGCCAGCCGCGGCCCACTTCTGGCAGGGCACGCGGCGGCTTGTGGTTGGTTCGCCGCGGCGTCGTGAGGGTAGCAGTCATCATCTCACCTCTGTCATGCCCGATCTAGCCATCGTGATTGTTCACGCGTACGCCGCCGTCATCTGGCGCAGGCGCGCCACCAACGGCGTCAGTGCATCCATCAACGCCTCGATGTCCGCATCCGTCGTGCTGTGTCCCAGGGTCAGGCGCAGATGACCGGCCGCGGTTGCAGGATCCACGCCCAACGCCATCAGCACATGCGACGGCTCCTGTGCCGCGCTGGTGCAGGCTGAGCCGCTGGAAGCCGCAATACCGGCCATGTCGAGGCCCATGAGCACCCCTTGGATCTCCAGGCCGCCAATCAGAAAGCTGGCATGGTTGGGCAAACGCTGCGTGCGGTGACCGCTGACCCGCACATCGGGAATCTCGCGCAGAACCCGGTTGATCAAGCGGTCGCGCAAGATGGCCTGGTGCGCGTTGTTGTTCACGCGCGACATCTGCGCCAGCGTCAAGGCCTTGGCCATGCCCACGATATACGGCACATTTTCGGTGCCTGCGCGATGTTTTGCTTCCTGGCTGCCGCCCGTCACCTGGGACCACAAGGGCGTGCCGCGACGTACATAAAGCAAGCCAATGCCTTTTGGCCCGTAGAATTTGTGCGCCGAGAGCGCCAGCAAATCCACCTGCAAATCGTCCACGTCGAGCGGAAGCAGTCCGCCCCCCTGCACCGCATCGGTATGGAACGGGATTCCTCGCGCCCGCGCCAGCGCGCCGATCTCTGGCAGCGGCTGAATAGAGCCGATCTCGTTGTTGGCGTACATGACGCTGATCAGGATGGTGTCCGGGCGCAGGGCGGCCTCCAGGTCAGTCACCGCAACCACGCCATCCTTATCCACCGGCAGAACGGTCAGCTCAAAGCCGTAGTGGTCGCGCAGGTCGAGGGCTGTTTGCAGGACGGCCTTGTGCTCCACGGCGGAGACGATCAGATGCCGGCCGCGCCCGCGCGCCCGCTGCGCCAGGGCGACGCCGCGCAACGCCAGGTTGTCAGCTTCGGTGCCGCAGCTGGTGAAAACGATCTCGTGGGGCTGGCAGTTGAGAAAATGGGCAATGCCCTGGCGGCTCTGATCGAGCGCGCGCGCCGATTCTCGCCCTAATCGGTGGATGCTGGAGGGGTTGCCATAGGATCCGCTGAAGTAAGGCAGCATGGCCTCGACGACTTCGGGCGCCACCGGCGTCGTTGCGGCATGGTCAAAATAGATGATACGATTCGCAGTTGGCATAGCACTCAATCCAAGATCGAAATTCTAAAGGCCAACGAATTCTAACATTGTGTGCGCTGACTGTCAAGGAGCGTTGGATGTCAACCGTGTGACCAATGAAACGGGCGGCGCTGCTGGATCAGCCGCGCCGCCCCTCTCTCATGATGCGACCGTGATCGGTCGAAATCACCCACCCACCAGGGCCAGCAGCGTCGTGCGCGCCAGGGAGATCCACGGCGTGGGCCACACGCCCACCAGCACGGCGCCTAACACAGCCACCAACAGCACAACATTCCAGGCCGGGTTCAGGTTGATTTGTCCGCTCGCCGTTTCGCTGCCCAGGTACATATTGACGGTGACGCGCAGGTAGTAATACGCGCTGAGCGCGCTGTTGAGCACGGCCACAATGACCAGCCAGGCCCAACCGGCATCCACGGCGGCTTTGAAGACGTAGAGCTTGCCGAAGAAGCCAGCCAGGGGCGGGATGCCCGCCAGCGAGAGCATGAAGATGGTCATGATCGCAGCCAGCGCCGGATGACGGCTGCCCAGGCCATTGGGCGCGCTGACGTCCACGTCCATCTCGGCCGCGTTCTCCAACACCTGCACGACAGCAAAGGCGCCGATGTTCATGAACGCGTAGGCAAAGAGATAATAGAGCGTAGCGCCGACGGCCTGATCACTGTTAGCGGTCAGGCCTACCAGGATATAGCCGGCGTGCGCAATGCTGGAATAGGCTAACAGGCGCTTAAGACTCGTCTGGCGCAGCGCGGCCAGGTTGCCCACGGTCATCGTCAACACAGCCAGGATCGCGATCACCCACAACCACGGTTTATCGAAACTGGTCATGGCAGCCAGCACACGCAGGAGTGCAGCGAAAGCCGCGGCCTTGGTGCCGACCGACATGAAGGCTGTGACCGGCGTGGGCGCGCCCTGGTAAGCATCAGGCGCCCACATGTGGAAAGGCGCCATCGCCACCTTGAAGCCGAAGCCGATCAGGAGCAGCCCCACACCGACCGGCAGCAGCGGGGCCATGGGGCTGGAAACGGAAAACACGGCCAGGAAACGCGCAATGAGCGCAAGGTTCGTGGTCTGCGTGGCCGCGTAAACGAGGGCTGAGCCAAAAAGGAAGAAGGTGCTGGCAAACGCGCCAAGCAGAAAATACTTCATCGCAGCTTCGGTGGAGCGGGGCTGCTTCAGGTTGAAACCGGTCATGACATAGAGGGCCAGGGAAAGGATTTCCAGGCTCAGGAAAATCGTCATCAGACTGGTGGAAGCGCTGATGGCCGTCATGCCCGCGCAGGCCAGCAGCAGCAGGGCGTAATATTCGCCGACGCTGTCGCTGACACGCTCGATATAGCCAAACGAGAGCAGAATGCCGAGCGCGCCGGCGGTCAAGATGATAACGTTGGCAAAGAGGGCAAAAGAGTCAGCCACGGCCATGTTCTGGAAATGCCGGACTGGGCCGGGCCATAACCAGGCGCTGGCTCCCATCGCCAGCAAGAGGCCGATCAGCGCCAGCCAACCGAGAAGGCGTTTGTTGCTGCGCAGCAGCGTCACTTCGGCCATGAGAATGAGCAGCGCCATAGCCACCAACACGAGTTGGGGCAAGATGGCAAGAAAATCGAGCGTCGGTATCTGGATCGGCATGTTGGATGACCCTCTAAAATCCGGGGCGACCCTGGTCAATCATCACGGCCGGCGGGGACGCCTTGAGATGTTGGGCCAGGCTTTCGACGGAGGGATTGATCTTATCGAAGAACAGGTTGGGGAAGAGGCCGATGATCACGAAGAGCACGACCAACGGCGCCATGATGGCAATTTCGCGTCGAGTCAGATCAGGCAGGACGGTAATCGTTTTCGGTTTGCTGAGCGGACCTTGCATCATCTGGCGGAAGGCGGTCAGCAGGTACCAGGCGGCCAGGATGATGCCAGCCGTGGCCGGCCAGGCGAAAGCCGGATTGGCCTTGAACGCGCCCAGCAGAATGGTGAACTCGCCCACGAAGCCATTCAAGCCTGGCAGGCCTACCGATGAGAGCATGACGATCAGGAGAAGCCCGCCATAGATCGGAATTTCTTTCCACAGGCCGCTGAACTCGCTCATGATGCGCGTGTGCAGGCGTTCATAGAGCATACCAACCAACAAGAACAGCGCGCCCGTGCTCAGGCCGTGGTTGACCATCTGCAAGACCGCGCCCGACATGCCCTGGGGAGTCAAGGTGAAAATGCCGAGCACCACGAAGCCCAGGTGGGCGACGGATGAGTAGGCGACCAGGCTCTTGATGTCACGCTGGCGCAGCGCGACCAGCGCGCCATAGAGGATGCCAATTACGGCCAGGGTGGACAGCCAGGGCACAAAGGTGACGGTGGCTTGCGGGAAGAGCGGCAGACAGAAGCGCAAGAAGCCGTAGGTGCCCATCTTGAGGAGGACGCCCGCCAGGATGACCGAACCAGCGGTCGGCGCTTCCACGTGGGCGTCAGGCAGCCAGGTGTGGAAGGGGAAGAGCGGCACCTTGATCGCGAAGCCGAGGGCAAAGGCCAAAAAGGCCCAGAACTGCACGATGTAGGCCAGGTTCTTGCCCTGCAGCACCACCACGTCGAAGGTGCCGCCGTAGAAATAGACCACCAGGATGGCGACGAGCATCAGCGCGCTGCCGGCCAGGGTATACAGGAAGAACTTGACGCTGGCGTAAATGCGCCGCGGCCCGCCCCACTGGCCGATGATGAAGTACATCGGCACCAGGCTCGCCTCCCAAAAGACGTAGAAGAGGATCAGGTCCAGCGCGGTAAAGACGCCGAGCATCGCCGTTTCCATCAGCAGCATGAAGAAATAGAAACTGCGCGTGCGGGTGTGGATGCTCTGCCAGGAGAAGAAGATGACCAGCGGCGTGAGGAACGTCGTCAGCAGCACCAGCCACAGGCTGATGCCGTCCACGCCCAGGTAGTACTGGATGTTGAAAGCCGGAATCCAGGCCCGCTGTTCGACGAACTGCATTCCGGTTTCGCCGTTCTGCCACCAGACCAGCAGACCCAAGGAAACGACGAAGGTCGCCAGGGAAACTACCAGCGCCCAAACACGCTGCGCCCGCTCCTGACGAAGAAAAAGCAAAATCAACGCGCCAGCGAGGGGTAGGAAGACAATGATCGAGAGTAAGAAGGTCATGTTCTTTCTCAGCTACTAGAACTTCAGCGGACGGCGCTGCAACACTTCGCTCAGCAAACGGGGTCCGTCCAGTAATACAATGAGTTTATTGAGTACATTACGCCCCAGAATCATCTCCTGGTCATCCTCGGGATCATGACTTGAGACGCCAACCACTTCGATGTTCGTCAAAACACCCTGCTCAAGGTGCAGATCAACCAAATACAACATCACAGAGCGGTAATCGCTCCACAGTCCACGCACCGACGCTGTACGGAGAACCGGCGCCCCGATTTCGATCAACCACTTTTCTGGCGCCAGCGTAAAATCGCTGCCCGAGTCAATCAGCGCTGAGACCGGTGCTGAAGATGGGCTGCTGTCCGGGCAACTCATCCTCAGTTCGAGCACGGGGGCCGGCGGGTACTTCAGTTCATCATAATGCGACATGACTGTCACCGCCGCGCCGAACGGATGCGATAGCGAGTCATCGGTTGGCTGCCGCCAGGTGTAATCAAGATCGGTTGGTTACCATACCGATCCTGAATGCGACTGAAAAGCTCTCCCTGATCGGGATCACTGTCTACCACCTGCCCGTGGTAGACAGCCACATACCGCCCTTCGAATCGTGCGCGCTCCTGCGAGTCGAGTCGCTGCCACGCGTCCGTCTCGGCCAGAATGCGCTGCTGACGATAGGCAGCCAGGTAGGATCGCACCGCTCGTGCCACAAGTTCAGCCGTGTCAAGGCCTTCCTGACGAGCTGCTTGATTGACCGCCTCGATGAGCGATTCTTCCCGCAGCACAATCGGCGTCATCTTCACTCCTTTCAGCGCAGCGCCAAATACCCCACCACCGCCACGACGCCGATGACAATCGAAAGGGCATACGTCCCCACGAGGCCGGTCTGGAGCTGGCGCACGCCCTGCCCGATGGCGCCCAGGCCGCGCGCAAGCCCGTTGACCGCGCCGTCAATGCCGCGCTGATCGAACGTTGCGGTCAGCCAACCGGCCAGGTCCCGGAGTGGATTGACGATGACCGTCATGTACAGTTCATCTACGTACCACTTGGCCTGCAAAAAACGGTAGGCCAGGTCGTAACGCGTGGCTGTCTGCTCAGGCAGCTGCGGCTGTACGACGTAGGCCTGATAGGCCAGCCAGATGCCCAGGCCGGCCACGATCGCGCCCACCACGAGCAGTCCGAATTCCAGGGGCAGATTGGCCGCGGCCTCGGCCGTCTTGACATCGGCAAACACCGGCTCCAGCCAATGCTCCAGGCTTTGCACTATCGGCAGGTTGAGCAAGCCGCCGATGACCGCCAAACCAGCCAGAATCCACAGCGGCGTCGTCATGACCGACGGCGATTCATGCGCTTTGTCGGCCAGCTTCTTGTCACGCGCCTTGCCCCAGAAGGGTACAAAAACCATACGGAAGCTGTAGAAAGCGGTCATAAACGCCGTCAGGGTGCCCACGAGATAGAGCAGAAAATTGTGCTCGAAGGCTTTGAACAGGATTTCGTCCTTGCTGAAGAAACCGGAGAGCAGCGGGAAGCCGGCCAGCGCGGCCGCGCCGATCAGGAAAGTGCGATAGGTCGTCGGCAGCTTTTCGCGTAGGCCGCCCATCTTGCGGATGTCAAGCTCGCCGTGCAGCGCGTGCATGACGCTGCCCGCGCCCAAGAACAAGAGCGCCTTGAAGAAGGCATGGGTGGTCAGGTGGAAAATCCCTGCGCTGTACGCGCCCACGCCAACGCCCAGGAACATGTAGCCAAGCTGGCTAATGGTGGAGTAGGCCAGGATGCGCTTCAGATCGGTCTGCACGAGGGCAATCGTGCCGGCCATGAACGCGGTCAAGACGCCAATCCAGGCCACCCAGTTGGATGCTGTGGATGAGAGTTGGAAGATGGCGTGCGTCCGTGCAACCATGTAGACGCCGGCCGTCACCATGGTCGCGGCATGAATCAAGGCGCTGACCGGGGTGGGGCCTTCCATGGCGTCTGGCAGCCAGACGAACAGCGGAATCTGTGCGGATTTGCCGGTGGCGGCCAACAGCAGCAGCAAGCCGAGCGTGGTCGCTACGCCCTGCAGCGCCGGCGCCTGTTTGAAGACCTCGCTGAACGTGATCGTGCCGATCGTGCTCCAGATCAGCATGATCGCCAGGGCCATGCCAAAGTCGCCGATGCGATTGACGAGGAAGGCCTTCTTGCCAGCATCAGCCGCGCTTGGTTTTTCGAACCAGAAGCCGATCAAGAGATACGACGCCAGGCCCACGCCTTCCCAGCCGACGTACATCAGCAGGAAGTTGTTGGCCATGACCAGCACCAGCATCATCAGCACGAAGAAGTTGAGGAAAACGAAATAACGGGTATAGCGCGGCTCGTGATCCAT
>CXWK01007081.1_pt1 | contig 17585 bp, 24 predicted proteins | sample 590851 | NCBI WGS metagenome assembly CXWK01 (sample SAMEA3498364, study PRJEB10139) | wastewater metagenome | biome: wastewater treatment plant; material: activated sludge | place: Denmark | collected 2014-08-01 | reverse complement strand
GGTCGCGACGACGCGACGAAGTAGGAGGTGGCCTGGGTGCTGCACCGTCGGATCAGCATCATGCCGGACGGGGTACGAACATGATCACGGCAACCCCAGCGAGGCAAACGGCGGCCCCGATCAGGTCGTAGCGATCGGGTCGGAATCCGTCGGCAACGACGCCCCACAGCAGCGACCCGGCAACGAACACGCCGCCGTACGCGGCGAGTATCCGCCCGAAGTTCGGATCGGGCTGGAACGTCGCGACAAACCCGTATCCCGCCAGCGCAGCGATACCGACGCCAACCCAAGCAATGCCCCGATGTTCGCGGACGCCCTGCCAGATCAACCATGCACCACCGATCTCCAGCACCGCAGCGGCTGCGAACAGCAGAATCGAACGGACGGTGTCGGGCATGTGCCCGACGCTAACCGAGGTGAGAACGGCGACATCAGCTGCGTCCGCCAGCTGCCGGCCCTCGCTGGCGGGCGGCGGGGAGCCGACAAGACTGTCAGAAGTGGCGGACACGCAACATGACAAAGCAACGGCTGCATCGGAGCCGGCGGCCTTGGGGCTCCGCATGGGCGCTGTCGCGACGGGATCGGAGGTAGCCAGATGCGTTTGTCCATTCTGGCTACCCGCGATCTGCGTTGGGCCGGTCTTCGACCGAGCTACTTCCGTCGTCGCCCGGACTTGACGGTCTGCGTCACGGTTGTTCTGGGGTGACGCCGAACGGTTGACTGCTTGACGAATCGCCCGGTCACGGCGGATCGCCCTACTTTTCGTGTTGCCATGGTGATCACCTCCTTTGCGGCGAGATTGAGGATTGGCTTCGGTCACCTGGTGCTGTTGCCGATGCACCAGTGGCAGTTGTCGTAGGAACGATCCCGTTTGGCTTCCTGGAGGGCGTCGTACCAGCGCCGGTGTTCGGGTTTGATTTCGTCGAGTTGACACGCGGATCGCTCCTGGTGCGTGTCATGGATTTCGACGGTGTTGGTATTGCCGAGATAGCGCTTAAGTTTGTGCATCGTTCAGTGGTCCTTGCTTATCTGGGATACCCGGACGGTCCGAGTATCCTCACAGGATAATCGGCCGCAGGAGAAGACGCAACCTTGGTTCTTCTGACAGGATAAGGGCATGGCATCGACGTCGACCTCACTCGGCAAGAGACTCCGGAGCCGCCGTGTCGCCCTTGGCCTCACGCTCGCTGACGCGTCGGCCCGGGCCGGACTTTCTCTGCCCTACGTATCCAACCTTGAACGCGGCCGCGGGAACCCGACCATCGACGCACTCCGCTCTCTGGCTGACGCTCTGGATCTTGAAGTAGGCGAACTTGTTGGTGGCGACGGATCCGGCGAGGCATTGGATACCTCATCGCTTGTACTCGCTGACGCGCCTCCATCACTAGGAGAGTTCACGCGATCGGGCCGCTTCGAGGCGGTCGCACGTCGTTTGGCGGTTCACCAAGGGCTCAGCCTCGACGAAATGCGCACCAAACTGATGGTCGGCATGGCGTCAGCACCGCGCAGGAGCCAAGGTGAGCCAACATCGGAGGACTGGCGCAGGCTGCTCGATGTCTACTCGGTCATTCTGGCCGACGAGTGACGACCCATGTCCACGGCTGACACGTTCCTACGATCCGCGGATGCCGTCGGGCGTGCGCTCATGGACAGCCTCTCCGACGAAGTGGTCCAGCGGCTGCGGACCAATGACATCGTGGCGACAGTCGAAGAGCACTTCGGTCCTGTTCGAGTCCAAGCATTGCCCGAACTGAACATCGGAGACAACGACTGTTCAGTCGATGGCTACTACGAAACCCATATCTCCGAGCACCCGACGATCCTCTACGCCCGCCATGACAATGCACCGCGACGGAACCGGTTCACCATCCTGCACGAACTCGCCCACCACCTCCTGGCGGGCCCTTGTTGCAACCTTCTTGACGACCTCGACCAGATAGGAGACCGTCACGGAGGTGCGAGCCAAGCCGAAGAACTCGCCTGCCATAGCTTCGCAGGCCGCATCCTCATAGCTGACTCCGACCTTGAGGACTTGATCGGGACCTCCATGCTCAAGCCCGAGCACATCGTGGAACTCCACAGGACCACCAACGCCAGCTTTGACGCCGCCGCGACACGAGCGGCGAACTTTGTCTCCGATCCCGTGGCGGTCGTCGTGCTGCGGGAAGCATCCAAGATTGCGTTCTGCGCCAGCACCGGACTCACCCCGTGGCCGAAGGGCTCCCCGGTGAAACCCCGCGGGCCCCTCGATCGAGCCTTCGTGAAAGACGCACACTCGAAGCCAGAGGAGTACCGGTACGAGCGGGGCTACGCGGAAGCGATGTACTGCTCCACGGCACGAGCCGCCGGTGTCCACACCGCCATCGGTGTACTCAATCGGCACAACCTCGCATCAGGCCCGACGATCCTGGATCAGCCAGACCAGAAATGGAAGGTTGCCAACCTCCTGTGCGAATGGTGCTCCGGCGAGCGAGAACGGGACTGGTGCGAACGCTGCGCTGGCAAGACTTGCAACGATTGCGGCCGATGCCAATGCTCAGTTCCAACGGCCAACCGGGTCTGCAGCGGGTGCTTCCAGCACAAGCCCTTCAACCCTGGTGCCTCCTACTGCAAGGATTGCGAGCAGGAAGGCATGGTCTGACTGCCAACTCACTGGACGGGATGCAGGTCTGCGGGCGCATCGGCGTCGAGCGAAGTGGGAGCAGCGGGCCACTTATGGGCCACAAACTCCGGCGTATAGCGCGGTAGGAGGTGGTATCTGCTGACTCGGACGCCCCAAAACCCGCTAGATACCAGGCCTTACCAGTTCCTACCATCTATATGGACTGACTCGTAATGCGCAGGTCAGGAGTTCGAATCTCCTCCCGGGCTCCAAAAAGCCTTGCAATTGCAAGGGTTTCGAGAGAAATGACGCCCATTCAGAAAATGGGCGGGCCACTTACGGGCCACAAACTGGTTCACTTTCGAACACCCGGGATTGCCGCAGGCGCTCGGTGCGAACTACGCCCGGCGCACCGGGCGGCTGAGGGTCTGTGGGTTTTGGCCAGATGGACCGCCACGACGGTCTCGCGTGCGCTGACCGCTAATGGACCTGCCGTGGCTTGGTGGGGCTGTTCTGAGGGGCAGGGTACGAGTCGGACCCGATGTGGAGGCAGCGACCATCGAGGGACGACCTATGAACAGCGAGCCTGCCGGGTTATCCGTGCGGGAAGCCTGAAGACGCCCGACGGTTCGTGACTACGGACGGGCGTTCATCACGAACTCCGCGTTGCCCTGCTGGTAAATCCAGAGGACGACGAACGCGATGACGAGGACAAAGCGCGCTGTTGTGGTGAGCCGAACCGAGATGTCGAGCCACCGCTTGGTCGTGAACCCGACGACCGCTCGCGCGAGCCCGAATACGCCGAACGCGACCACCACGACGCTGGCGGGGTTGTAACGCCATGCCAACGCTGCATCGCCTCCGACGAGAGCGGTCGAACCGCGTGTCAGTCCGCAAGTTGGCGTGACCAATCCGATTGCGTGGGTCGGCATCGGCAGGTCGAATGGCGTGCCGCCGGCAACCGACAGGAGGGTCGCTGCGGTCAGGCCCCCGAGTGCGAGGGCAGTGATCCAGCGGTTGGAGTCGGTCGTAGAAATGCTCGCGCTGAGGACGCCGGGTTGCGGACGGTCTTCGGGCAGTTGCTCAGTCCTGGTAACCACGCCGCTCCTGTTCGCCCCTGATGTAGGCGATGACATCCTCGATCTGGTCGGCTGAGAGCCCCTCGACGGGCGGCATGTCACCGAAGTTCCAGTGGTGCTGCGGCGCACCGTTGGCGATCGCCATTCGAAAAGCGTCGTCGCCGTGATGGCCGGGCTCGTACACGATCGACAGATGCGATGGGCCCCTATCTGTGCCCTCCAGTTCAAGGCCATGACACGCCGCGCAAGAGTTGGTGTACACCACTTGGCCGGCTTTCGCAGCGGGGGATGACGGTTCGGCCACCGGTTCGCTGTCCGATCCGCATGAACCGAGGACGACGAGCGCAAGAACGAACGGGGCGCCGAGCCGAGTTGCGCTCAACCAGGGCGGTGTTTTTCCGATCGAGGACCGTGAGGTCCGCTCGGCACCGGCGCTCACCTGGCCACTCGCATGTTGAGACGTGGAGAGTACATGGGCTACTACATTATGTCGTGCGGACGCATCCACGGCGTCGCGGCGGATCACCCCACTGAGTGGCCCGTTGCGTTCGCGTGTTCACGGGTAGTCTGAGCCGACTGTGGAGGAGGCGAGTATGGCGAAGCGACGTCCAATGGGGGCCCTCGAAACGAGGGTGCTGGAGGAACTCTGGGGATCCGGCGACGCGCTCACTCCTGCACAGGTGCAGGCCGCCATCGACGGGGACCTCGCGTATACGACGGTGATGACCATCCTCACTCGGCTGTGGAAGAAGGGTCAGGTGACACGGTCTCGGTCCGGCCGCGCCTATGCCTACGCTCCGACGCTGTCTCAGGCGGAGTTCCTCGCGGAGCGTATGGGTGGTGAGCTGCGACGGACTCGTGACCGCTCCGCAGTGCTCAGCCAGTTCGTTGACAAGCTCTCCAAGGCCGACACCAAGGCACTACGAGTTCTGTTGTTAGAGCTCGACGACTGATGGTGTTGAACCTCCTCTTTCCGATGGTGGTGGCGGTGGTCGCTGCCTTCGGGGCGGCACGGATGCAGCGACGGTTGCGTCCCGACTGGGCCACCTGGACCCTTACGGTGCTCTCGGGCGGCGCGGCGTTGGCAGTGCTGTGGGCGCTGATGGCACTTGCGACGGGTTTCGCTGCGGAGCAGCCGGGGTTGGCGAGAGTGTTTGGCTGGTGCGACGTTGTGTTCTCGTCCCATGACCGAGTTCCGGCTCCGGTCGGTATCGGGGCCTGGGCCGCCTTGCTAGCGAGTGCTGTGTCGGTGGCGATTCGTCTTCATCGCCGAAGGGAAGTCATGCGAATGACCCACGAACAGGTCGCCGGATCGAGCGAGCCGGTTGCATTCGCGGTGCCCGGTCGACCGGGCCGGGTGGTCGTGTCCAAGGGGATGCTCGAAACGCTCGATAGTGCAGAACGCCGTGTGGTGTACGCGCATGAGCACTCGCACTTGCGTCGTCATCACCATCGTTTCCTCCACGTTGCTGACGCTGCTGCAGCCGCTGTGCCGCTGTTGGAGCCACTGAATCGGCAGGTCCGTTTCGCCACCGAGCGATGGGCTGATGAGGATGCTGTGGTCGAGGTTGGCGATCGTCGTCTGGTGGCGCGCGCTGTGGCCCGAGCAGCTCTCGCCTCCTCCGCCTCGGGCGTGCATCCGACACCACTCGGTATCAATGGGTCAGGAGCACGAGCGCGCGTGGAGGCCTTGATGCTGCCGCCTGGCGGCGTTACCGCAGCCACCCTTGCGTGGGGGTCGCTCGGGATGGTCGGCTTGGCGGTCAGCGTTGCCGGTACCACTGTTCAGTTCCACCACTTGGTGGCGTTTGTTTTTCACATCTGTGGACTGCACTGAGCCGCCCACCCGGCGTCGGCACTGAGCGAGTTCGATCCGACGCCGCCGCCTCGTTGCACCGGTCATCGCAGTGTTATGAATCGCTGTGGCTCAGGCACCCTGCGCCACGTCCGACCGAAGCCGAGCACCGGCCAGCCGACATGCCCGTTCACATGTCCATGGTGCCGTCCGGTCTGGTGTGGGAGTGCATGAACCATCGCTCCCCCAGGACGATTACGACAATGCCGGCGGCCGCGACGATGATGCCAGCGGTGTCGGTGGACGCCTTGACCCACACGAACGCGCCGAGCAGGACGAGGTCGAGTCCGATTGCCGCCACGACGATTCCGGCGTTGAACTCCACCTTGTCCCGCAGGCGACGTAGGAGGCCCCAGTGGATGGCGATGTCCATGATGAGGTAGTAGATGGCTCCAAGCGCGGCGATCCGCCGAAGGTCCAATGTGGCAGCGAGCACCATGGCGAAGACGACCGTGTACACCGTCGTATGGGTGCGGACGGATCCGGGCATTCCAAAATGGCGGTGCGGTACTTGGGTCATTCGCGTCAGCATCGCGAGCATTCGCGACGCAGCGAAGACACTCGCCATGACCCCCGATGCGGTCGCTACCACCGCAAGGACCACCGTGAACCAAACGCCCGCCTGCCCGAACGCAGGGCGGGCGGCCTCTGCGAGCGAGAAGTCTTCGGCCTTGAGGATCTCCGAAACGGTGAGGTTGCCGGCGACCGTCGCTGCGATGGCGAGGTAGACGACCGCGCAGAGCACAAGGGCGATGATGATCGCCCTGCCCGTGTTCCGATGCGGGTCCTTGATCTCACCTCCGCTGTTGGTGATCGTCGTGAACCCCTTGTAGGCAAGGATGGCCAACGCGACCGCCGCAAGGAACCCTCCGATGGATGGATCGACTTGGGTAGCAGAACCATTCGTGAAGTTCGCAGACTCAGCAAACCACAGGCCGGCGACGGCGAACGTACCCAGCCCAACGATCTTGATCGCCGCCATGGCTCGCTGCGTGCGTTGCATCGCCGCGTTGCCGGCGATGTTGACTGCGAACGCAACCGCGAGGAGTCCCACGGCGAGCGTTGGTATCCAGAAGGTCGCTGGTTCGAGGTCGATCAGTTGCAGGACGTAGGTGCCAAACGTGCGAGCAACCAAGCTCTCGTTGATCACCATCGATACATACATGAAGATGGCGAACACGCCCGTCGCTGTTCCCGGCCCGTACTGCTCGTGCAGGAACATGGCAACTCCACCCGATGATGGGAAGGCGTTGGACAGTTTGACGTAGGAGTAGGCGCTCAGGGAGACGACCACGGCGGCCGCAAGGAAGGCCAGCGGGAACATGTCCCCAGCCAGCTGCGCAGTCTGGCCGGTGATCGCGAAGATGCCGGCGCCGATCATCACTCCGGTGCCCAACGCGACGGCGCCGGAGAGCGTCAGGCTGCCGGGAACGTCGTCGGGGTCTCGCGTACCCCCCTTGGCTTCGTCATGCTCGGTCATGGCCGCTCGTCTTCGTAACTTGAGAGTTGGTTTACCACTGACGGCCCATCAGCCTTCGTCCGGGCTCGCCGACCTTCGCGCCGGCTCACCCGCCGCCCTGCTGCGCCACCTGCTTGAGAGGTAGACCGTCCGCCGGTCGAACAGTCCAAGAAGCCAGGTTGAGGAGCCGGCGACGATGATGCCGAGCACCAAGTAGAACTCCGAGTGACCGAACGGCAGGAGCTTCAAGTTTTGGCCCAGCCGCATCGCATCGTTGGGCGTCACGATGACCAATGCCAGCACCACACCGAACCACCCGGCGATGCGGTGCCAGCCGGGCCGGATCGTCGTATCGGTCCTGTTCGGCGAGTAGCGGGAGAGCGCTTTGAGGTCGGCCGCCGGGTCGCCGGCGCCGGTTCGGAGTTGCCCTGTTCCCGTGAAGGACTCGCGGTCTGCTGCCTTGGGGTCGACCATTGCCCCTCCTGTGAGTCGGTTTCGTCCAGCAGATCTTACGACATGATGTAGTAGATGGTCGTCGGGGGCCCAACCTCCACCCACGCTCGGCCAGCGACCACGTCACTACGACGCCCTGTAGTAGTCTGGCCAGATGTCCGGTCAACCCCCTGAGGATCGAACTTCGCCATCGTCGCGCTCCCCATTTCGGCGATGGGTCACACCGATTGTCGTGCTCGCTCTGGCGGTCGTGGTCGGGATCGCAGCCCTCCGGGAACCTTCGACGGTGACGTTCGAAGCGTCCGGGCCCCCGCTTCCGTTGCCGGCGGAAGGCCAGTTCCCGGCGGTGACCCAGCAGGAGTTCGAGGGGATCCTGGTCGGGCAACTCGGGACGCCGGTGATCGTCAACGTCTGGGCCTCGTGGTGCGCACCATGTCGCACCGAGATGCCCCTCCTCCAGCGGGCCGCCGAGACCTACGGCGATCAGGTTGTCATCCTCGGCGTAGCGTCCAACGACTCGCCCGAGGCAGCTCGGAAGTTTCTCGACGAGTTCGGCCTCACCTACCCGAACGTCTTCGACGTTTCGGGCAAGGTCCGCGTCGATCTTGGGGTCACCGCGTATCCGACCACCTACGTGTTCGGGGCCGACGGTCGTCTGCAAGCCACCGTGACCGGCGGCATCTCGGAGCAGCGGCTGGCCGCCGTGATCGAGGGGGCGCTCCGGTGATCGACTACGGGTTACTCATGAGCGTCATTGTGACCCTGGCGGCATCCTCACTCGCCATGCGCCTGCGTCCGCCCCGCACCTACAATTCGCCGGTCAGCGCCCTCGACATCATGCTCCTTCCCGGGCTCGTCGGGTTGGTGGTCGGCCGCCTCAGCACGCTCGCGATCGATGACCCGCGCGCCATCGGGCAGGTTTCGGACATGCTGGTCATCCGCAGCGGGGTCGAGTTTTGGCCGGGGGTCGCCGCCGCTGCGATCGTGATTGCCTGGTCAGGCCATCGGGCCCAGGTGTCGCCGATTGAGCGTGTGGCCGACCTGGCACCGTTCGCCATGGTGGCGTACGGCACCTACGAGGCCGCCTGCCTGTTTCGGGACGGCTGCTACGGGCCGACGAGCCCGGTAGGGCTGACACCCAACGGTCTCTCGACGACCATGCTGCCCGTCGGCCTGCTGATGGGCGCGTCCGCCCTCGCAGCGGCGGCGTTCGTGCGTCGGCAAAGTCTGATGGGGTGGCCACCAGGCGCGGTCGTGTCGAGTGCGGTGGCGCTGATCGGTCTCATCCTGAGCGTGGGGTCGATCTGGCTTCCCAAGGTGGGCGGAGAACTCTCCCGCCAACATCGCACGTCGATCGTCGTCGCCGTCGCCGCAAGCGTCCTTACCGGATCGATACTCCTACTCCGTTCTCGTCGAAGGGTCGAGCAGGTGCACGCGTGAATTCATCGATCCTCCTCCTTGCGCTTACCGCCGGGATGGTCGGCGCGATCAACCCCTGCGGCTTTTCGCTGCTCCCGGCCTATATCGGCTCGTTCGTGGCCGGCGACGATGTCGAGAGCCCGCTCGACCGTCGCTTGCTCCGCGCCGTCTGGTCGGCGGTCTCGGTCACAGCCGGCTTCGTGTTGGTGTTCGTCATACTGGGCGTCGTTTTGAGTTCCCTGGCGGACCGCATCCGCGGACAATTGCCCTGGGTCACGATGCTGATCGGCGGTGTCCTGATCGTGGCAGGCGTGGCGGTCATGGCCGGGCGCCAACTACCCATGCCCGCCTTCACCCTCCGAGCTGCGAGCGGCCGGGGCGCGGTGGGCATGGTGAGCTACGGCGTCGTCTACGCCCTGGCCTCGCTGTCCTGCACCATCGGGCCATTCCTGGCCATTACCTCGGCCGCGCTCGACCAGTCCTTGGCCGGCGGCCTGCTCGCCTACGTCGCGTACGGGCTTGGGATGGGGACCATCATCCTGGCCATCGCCGCCTCGGCAGCCTTGGCCCGACCAAAACCGGGACATCGCCTTCGTCGCCTGTCAAGACACGCCCCACGCCTCGGCGGTGCACTGATGATCATCAGTGGCTCGTACGCCATCTGGTACGCACGCTGGGAGCTCGCGGTGTACAGCGGCGACCTGTCGACCGACGTGATCATCGACACGGGGGAACGCTGGCGGCTCAAGGCGATCACCTTCATCGAGAACGTGGGTGCGGTACGTCTGGGCGTGATGCTGCTGATCGCCGTGGCGGCGACCATCGGCATCAGCCAGATCGTGTCAGAGCGTCGGTCGCCACGAGGGACCACCGACGCGAAGTAGCACCGTTCGCTCTGCCGCAGCCTGCGCCCGCGGTTGGGGCTAGTGGGTCAGCTGAGCTGCTCGAGACGCTCGAGATACTCCTCGGTGGAGAGCTCACCCTGTGCGTACCGCTCGTCGAGGATGTCGCGGGCCCGCGACGATGTCGTTCCTGCAGTGCCGGTGCGGCCTCGGGAGACGAGCCAGACGACGCCGGCGATGATCGCGACCCAGAACAACACCATCAGGGTGCCCCACAGCCACATCCGGCCGCCGCCCCACCCGCCCATATGTCCCCGACCGTGGACGTCAGCGATAACCATCGTGGACGTGGCGATGATGTGCACGGCGATTTAGCTCCTGACCTGAAGAGTGGGTGGGCGCCAGGGTTGACGACCCTGGCGCCGCAGCCGTCGTTCGGATGACCGGCTAGGACTCCTCCACCACCAGGGTCCCTTCCATCCCGGCTTCCCGGTGACCGGCGACCGTGCAGTAGTAGGTGTACTCGCCCGCCGTGTCGGCCCGGAGGCCTCCCTCAGCGGTTTCGTCTCGGTCGGCGGCGACGTGCACATCGAGTTCATCGATAACGAAGTCGTGAAGCAGGTCATCGGAAGTCAAGACGATGGCGACATCCTCGCCGGTGTCGACCGTGATCTCGTCGGGATCGTAGGCGAATGAGGTTGCGTTCACGTCGATTCGGCGGGCGCCCTCCGCTACGGGGGTTTCCCCATGGTCGTCGTGGTCCTGCTCCGCCTCGTCACCGTTCGCGCCGGTGCTCGCGACATCGTCGTCGCTGCAGGCGGTAAGAAACAGGCCGAAACTCAGGATGGCTGCGACGACGGCAATCAAAGAACGGTACGAACGCTTCACGGATACCCTCCATCTGGTCTACTAAACATTGTAGTAATTGTACCTGGCTGGCCCCTCCGAGCCAAGCCACGGGGCGCATGCGTGCTTTCCTGCGGCCAGGACCCTCAGGACTTCACAAGTCGGGCAATCGCCTTGGACGCCTCGGCGATCTTGTCCTCGGCCTCGGGGCCTCCGGTTTTGGCGGCGTCGACGACGCAGTGTTTGAGGTGGTCGTCCACGAGACCGAGGGCGACGTTCTGCAGAGCGGAGGTGAGGGCGCTGATCTGGGTGAGAATGTCGATGCAGTAGGTGTCCTCGTCGATCATCCGATGGATGCCGCGGACCTGGCCCTCGATGTCTCGACCGGCCGTCGGTCGAGAAACTTGGCGGTGCTCTGGGCCGGCGTCAGATCGAGGCGGCGCAGCAGCTGAGCATTGAGCGCCACCACGACAGTGGAGGCCGACATGAGGATCGCTCCGACGCTCATCGGCAGCACGAACCCGATCGACGCCAACACGCCGGCGGCCAGGGGCACCGAGATCAGGTTGTAGCCGGCGGCCCACCACAGGTTCTGCTTCATCTTGCGGTAGGAGGCGCGTGAGAGATCGATCACCGACAGCACCGACCGGGGGTCCGAGCTGGCCAGGATCACCCCGGCCGATCCGATTGCGACGTCGGTACCGGCACCGATCGCGATGCCGACATCGGCCCGGGCGAGGGCCGGTGCGTCGTTGACGCCGTCACCGACCATGGCCACCTTGTGGCCCTCGGACTGCAGTTCGGCAACCTTGGCGGCCTTGTCCTCGGGCCGAACCCCGGCGAAGACCCGGTCGATTCCCAACTCGGCGGCGACCGAGTCGGCGACCGCCTGAGCGTCACCGGTGATCATGACCACCTGCGCGCCGGCGGCATGCAGACCATCGACGGCGTCGCGGGACTCGGGACGGATCTCGTCGGCCAACCGCAACGCACCGATCACCGCCCGATCGGCGAGCACGTGCAGGATGATCGCGCCGTGGTTTCGCCAGTCATCGGCGACCGCGAGCTCGTCGTGTTGATGTTGGTCGAGCAGGTAGGGACCACCGACCTCCACCACCACCCCATCGACGGTGGCCTTCACTCCGACGGCCGGAGACGAGGAGAAGTCGGAGGAGCGCGGCACATCCAGGCCGCGCGCCCGTGCCGCCCCGACAATGGCCTTGGCCAGCGGGTGCTCGCTGTCGCCCTCGGCCGCTGCGGCCAACGCCAGGACCACGTCAGCGCTCCGCCCGTCGATGGGCTCGATCCCGGTGACGGTGGGCTCGCCCTTCGTGAGCGTGCCGGTCTTGTCGAACAGGACCGCATCGACCGTGCGCATCGATTCCAGCGCGAGGCGATCTTTGATGAGGACCCCGCCGCGGGCGGCGCGTTCGGTGGCGATGGAGACCACCAGCGGAATGGCCAGACCCAGCGCGTGGGGACAGGCGATGACCAGCACCGTGATCGTTCGCACTACGGCGGTATCGGGAAGGCCGATGAGGGACCAGACGGCGGCGGTGATCGCAGCGGCGCCCAGGGCGAACCAGAAGAGCCACGCCGCGGCGGTGTCGGCGATGCGCTGGGCACGGGAGGACGATGCCTGGGCATCGGTGACGAGTTTCTGGATGCCTGCCAGAGCGGTGTCGTCGCCGATCGCCGTCACCTCGACCCGCAGGCCGGAGTCGGTGGCGACGGTGCCTGCCACCACGTGCTCGCCCGTGTCGCGGCGGACCGTTTTGGACTCGCCGGTCACCATCGACTCGTCCATGCTGGCGGACCCTTCGACGATCCTGCCATCGGCGGGCACCGACGCTCCGGGCCGGACGATCACCACATCGCCGACCACCAGCTCGCCAGGGGCGACCGTGATCACGTCGTCCCCGTCGACCTTCTCCGCCTCATCAGGAAGCAGTGCAGCCAGAGAATCCAGCGCCGAGGTGGTTTGGGCCAGCGAACGCATCTCGATCCAGTGGCCCAACAACATGATGACCACCAGCAGGGCGAGTTCCCACCAGAAGCCCAGCTCAGCATCGAGCAATTGCAGGCTCGCCCCCATCGAGGCGATGAAGGCCACGGTGATCGCCAGGCTGATCAACAGCATCATCCCCGGCTTGCGGGAACGGACCTCCGAGACCGCCCCGGTCAGGAACGGCGAGCCACCCCAGAGGTACATGACCGTGCCCAGCACGGGAGAGACCCACGCCACCCAGGGGGCGTCAGGCAGCTGGTAGCCCACCAGGTCGGCGAACATCTCGCTGAACCCCACCACCGGGATAGCGAAGACGGCCATGATCCAAAACAGGCGTCGGAACTGTCCGACGTGATCGCCGTGATCGTGGTGCTCGCCATGCCCGCTGTGGTTCTGGTGTTCCTCGCTACCAGCGTGCTCGGCGTGCTCGGACGGATGATCGAGCACGTCCGTTTCTGAGCCGTCCTCGTGATCGTGGCGCATGGTTTCGCTCCTTCTCTGAGCTCAGGCGTGAGCCGGTTGGCGGGTGGGTTCCGAGCCGGCGTGCGCCGGTGTGAGGGCGTCGTCGTCGCTGGATTTGAAGGTTTGCAGGCGCAGGCTGTTGGACACGACGAACGCCGATGACATTGCCATCGCTGCTCCGGCGAGCTGCGGGTTGAGCAGCCCGAAGGCGGCCAGCGGGATCGCTGCGGTGTTGTAGGCGAAGGCCCAGAACAGGTTCATCTTGATCGTGTTCAGGGTGCGGCGGGAGAGCCGGATGGCGTCGGCGGCGGCCCGCAGGTCGCCGTCCTTTGTGGTGTCGCCTTCTCCCATCTGATGGGTGGGTTGTGCTGTTTCCTCCACCCAGTTCTGCACGGTCGCCTCGGGGACGATCGCGTTGGCCGTCAATCCGGCCACGGCGAACACGACGACGAGGACCAGCCCGTACAAGCCAAGCCGTGCAGGGGCGCCCACGTCAGCTCCTGATCGCTTCGTACCCGGCCTCATCGACCGCGGCGAGCACCGCCGCGTTATCGACCTGACCGTCGACGGTGACCGCCAAGCGACCGGTGACCGCGCTGACTTCGATGTCGGCGACCCCGGAAACCTGCGTCGGCGCGGCTTCCCGGAGGGCAGCGACCCCTGTCACCAGCGCCAGTGCGAGAACGGCGACTGGTGTTACCCATCGTCGCAACAGGGACCCGGTCGACGGGGAGGGTCGACGCTCATCTAGCTGACCGGCCATAGACCCAGGCTACTACGACATGTTGTAGCAACAGGTTCGTGTGCTCTCAAGGCAGCTACCTAGCGTCCTCCCAATGTGTCGATGTGTACCCAAATTGTCATGACCTTGTAACAATGGGGGTCGAGCTGTTAGACCCTTGAAATGCGGCGGACTCCACCTCTTAGTCAAGCGAACTCACTCCTCCGAGTCCCTCAGCGGCGCGCTCCCGGGCTGTTCGCCGCGGCGGTCACGGTTGTTGTCACGGCAGCCGCAGGGCTTGGCCTGAGCACCCCGGCGTTAGCCCAGACTTCCGAGGACTTGGCCGCACAGGTGGACGCCGTCGTCGCCAAGCGCGAGCAGCTGGGTGAGAAGATCTCGGTACTTGACGAGGAGGCGAACCTCGCCAAAGTGCAGTTGGCCAGCGTCAAAGCCCGTGCCGAGGTCAACCAGACCGACGTGGCATCCGCCGAGAGGTCGATGAACGAAGCCGAGGATGAGGTGCAGCGCTACGCCTTGAAGGCGTTCACCGGCGGCATGGGTGCCGGCAACGCAGCCGCTCACCAGGATCCGACCGATGCCATTCGATCGCGAACGTTGCTGGCGACCGCCCAAGGCAACCGCGAGCAGACGGTTGAACAGGTTCGGGCTGCCCGATCCGACCTGAGCGCCAAGCAAGAGCTGCTCGACGAGACCACCGCTGCCAAGGCGGTCGCCCAGCGGCGTATCGAATCGTCGAGGTCCGAGATGAAGGTGGCCGAGGGCGAACTGGCAACCACCGAGGCTCAGGTGAAGGGCGAACTCGCCGATGCCCTGGAGCGCGAGGAGCGCCAGCGGGTGGCCGCCGAGCGGGCCGAGGCCGAGCGCCGACAAGCCGAGGCGGAAGCCCAGGCGAAGGCCGACGCCGCAGCTCAGCAGGCTGAGACCGAGGCGGCGGCAACAGCGGAGGCAAACGCTCAAGCGGCGACGCAGGCGACCGACTCGCAGACGAGCGCTTCGTCATCCGGGGCTGACGGCTCGTCGTCGACGGAGGCAACCGCAGCGCCCCAGGCGGCGTCCGGCGCAGCAAGCGCATCGCCGAAGCCAACCTCAGCCTCGCCCGCCCAGGCTCCACGACCCACGGCTCCTCCAGCGGCGGCCGCACCCCCACCGCCACCTCCGCCTCCTCCGCCGGCCTCGACATCGCAGGGGCAGCGTGCGGTGCAGGCAGCGTTGTCGATGCGAGGTACGCCCTACAGGTGGGGTGGCGAAACGCCGGGCGGGTTCGACTGTTCAGGCCTCGTGCTGTGGGCTTACGCCCAAGCCGGACGCTCGGGCATCCCACACTCGTCCCGTATGCAGGTCTCGATGGGCCGCCGCATCAGCGTCGGGGAGCTAGTGCCGGGCGACTTGGTGGCCTATGGCTCGCCGGTCCACCACATCGGCATCTACATGGGCGGCGGGCAGTACGTGTACGCCCCCCAAACCGGCGACGTCGTCAAAACGGGGTCGATCTACCGCACCGGCGGCTCGCCGATCGCCGTCCGTATCTGAACGGTCAGCTCGACGCCTCCACGTTGATGTCGGAGACCATTCCAGCGGGCACCTGCTCCCGGCCTGCAATGGCAAGGCAATGCCGCAAATATGGTTGCGCCGACCCAGTTGATGCGACGCGCTGTAGTAGGAAGAAGTGTGTAACTATTGCAAACTGAAGGACTCGCCGATGCGCAAAGCGATTGCACTGCCTCTGCTGGCGATCTTGCTGATCGGGGCGGCATGCTCGTCCGGTCCGGACCAGGCTGAGCCCCCCACAACCGAGGAGGCGGGCACGGTTGCGGTATCGTCGAATCGCCTGTTGGCGCCGGCTTCTTTTGCCCGGTACATGGAGGACAACCCCGACGTTCCGGTTGTGAATGTCCACATACCCTACGAGGGGCACATCGAGGGAACCGACTCGTTCGTTGCGTTCGACGAGATCACCGACTGGGACGGGCTCCCCGAGGACCGGTCGGATCCGCTCGCACTGTATTGCCGGTCGGGGAACATGTCGGCCGAGGCGACCGAGACGCTGGCGGCGATGGGTTACACGAACGTGGTGGACCTCGAGGGTGGCATGAACGCGTGGACCGAGGCAGGGTTCGAGCTGATCACCGAGGAGCCGCCATCAGAGGACTGACCGGGCAGTGCTCGCTGTGTCCTCCTGCGATGCCGGTGGCAGATCACGACCTCCAAAACCGCTGGGGCCCGAGCGGGCCATAGGCCACCTGACCACGACACCTCGGCTCCCGAGGACCCGGGTGCGGAGAACCGAGCCCTCGAAGACGTAGCCGGGAGCCTGACCCTCTCCGGTGACGTGGCGTTGGGTACCGGAGTAGTGATTGGCGCCGGCATCTTGGTGCTCACTGGTCAGACGACGCGCTTGGCCGGTGACCGGGACCGCCGCGTGATCTGGTGACAGGTTGTGTTTGGGATTGGTCGTCGGCGTGGTGAGACGCCGGGTTTCGGCGGGTTGAACGGCTCGGCAAGGGTGCGTTGGCGGGTAGCCTGACGGTTATGGAGCTGACGTCGGTGATCGAGACTCGTGCCGGGGTGCGAAGCGGGAAGCCGTGTTTTGTTGGGACGCGGATAGCGGTTTATGACGTCTTGGATTATCTGGCATCGGGTATGACCGCCGATGAGATCGTCGTCGATTTTCCGGAGTTGACGGCGGAGTCCGTTCGGGCTGCGATCGAGTTCGCGGCGTTGCGTGAGCGGCGGCTCGCCACTCCGGCGTGAGGCTGTTGCTCGACCAGAACCTGTCCCGGCACCTTGTCCGGCAGCTGACTGTCGAGTTCCCTGGTAGCGAGCACGTCACCGGCGTTGGTCTCGACACGGCGACCGATGTCGAGATCTGGGAGTACGCGGCGGACCAAGGGTTGGTCATCGTGTCGAAGGACTCTGATTGTCGGCAGCTCGCGTTTCTGAACGGGCCGCCCCCGAAGTTCGTTTGGTTGCGTCTCGGCAACGTGTCCACGCTCACCATGCTCGAGACGCTGCGCAGTCATCGGAATGCGATTGCTGCCTTCTCAGCCTCTGCCGATGAGGCTCTTCTCGTTATTCCATGCACGTGAAAGTCCAATCTCGGTCCGTGTGAACCCCAGATGAGTCGTGCAGAGCGCAGCCCGGCCGTTGCGCCATCGGTCAGCGACGGCCGACGTGCAGAACGATGGCTCTTCCCACTGGGTAGCGCCGTTACCGGGAGTCGAAGCGCCCGGTGGACGGGGCCGTCTCGACGGGTACTCGTACGGTCGGTTGCGTCGCCGATCTCCGGGTCATCGACGTGGATCGATCCACCTGCCGCAGACCACAATCAGTCCACATTCTCCGGCGTATTACGCGGTAGGAGGTGGTATCTGCTGACTCGAACCCCCGAAAGACCGCTAGAGACCAGGCCCTACCAGTTCCTACCATCTGTATGGACTGACTCGTAACGAGCAGGTCAGGAGTTCGATTCTCCTCCCGGGCTCCAAAACCCCTGCAATTGCAAGGGATTCAAGGACTTCGACGCCTGTTCAATGAATGGGCGGGTCACTTACGGGCCACAAACTGGTTCACTTTCGAACACACGCGGCTTCACCCACGATTCTGTAGGTGCCGGGCACGTATTGCCGCCGGTAAAAAGTTGCTGGCCGTACCACTTCTATCTGCCGACCGTCTACCAGCGGTCAGAGGCCCGCAGCAGATCGGTGAGACCTCCAACGCCACTGTTTCTGGGCTGAGTACGATGCACCGATGAGTGAGTGTCGTGCGCCACCTGGTAGGGACCAGTTTTTGGGGGTTGCGCCACCTGGTAGGGACCACCT
>CXWK01002469.1_pt1 | contig 17593 bp, 17 predicted proteins | sample 590851 | NCBI WGS metagenome assembly CXWK01 (sample SAMEA3498364, study PRJEB10139) | wastewater metagenome | biome: wastewater treatment plant; material: activated sludge | place: Denmark | collected 2014-08-01 | reverse complement strand
CGACTGCTCCAGCGCGGCCAGGCTGGAGGCCATGCGCCGCTGCAGGATGACCATGGCGAACTGAGTGTTGACGCGCGTCGTGCCGCCGATGCGTTCGGCCGCCTGGTAGACGTCGCTGATGTAGTGGGTCAGCGCGCTGTAGAGGTCCATCTCCGGCGGGTTGTCGCCGATGGCGTGCAGCCGGGTGATGACGACGCGCTCCTTGAACAGGCGGTTGTCGTCGAAGTCGACCATCTCCTCCTTCAGGCGGCGGAGCATGATTGGGTTGCCGCGCTGGCCGGGCAGGCGCTGGTTGACGATCGCCGGGTCGTGGATGTCGCCGTCGAGCAACTGGAGGAGTTTCAGGAAGTTGGCCCGGTCGCCCTTGTGGGGCGTGGCCGTGGCCAGCACCAGGTGGCGGGCGTTGCGGGCCAGGATGCGGCCGAGGTTGTAGGCCAACGTTTGCCGGTCTTCGTAGCCGGCCATGTGGTGGGCCTCGTCAACGATGACCAGGTCCCAGGGGACGTTGGCCAGCGTGGCCTGCACGTCGGGCTGGCGGGCGAAGGGGGTCGAGGTGATGAGGCGCGGCGCGCTGGCCCAGAACTGGAGGTCGCCGCGCAGGCTATCGCGGTCGGCGATCTCGAACTCCACCAGGAACTTCTCGCGCAATTCGCGCTGCCACTGGCGGGTCAGGGCGGCCGGGGCGACGATGAGCGTGCGCAGGTCGGGCTGGCGGCCGGCCAGCTCTTTATAGAGAAGGCCGCCCATGATCGTCTTGCCCGCCCCGGCGTCGTGGGCCAGCAGGTGGCGAATGCGCGGCTGGGGCAGCATGACGCCGTAGACGGCCTCCATCTGGTGTGGCAACAGGTCGACGCGGGCGTTGTTGGCCGCCAGCAGCGGGTCGGCAGTGTAGGCCAGCCGCAACCGCTCCGCCTCCAGGGCCAGGCGGAAGGGCTGGGCGGGGGCGTCGAAGGTGTAGAGGTGCTTGGCCGGCTGGAGCGCCTGCCAGTCGGCCGCGGGCAGGCTGGTCGTGTAGTGGATGCGCGACCGCTGCCCGACCGCCTCGACCGTGACCGCGGGCGCGCCCTCGTCATAGCGGACGGCCAGGATGGCGACGGGTTCGGGCCAGAAGGGGCAGGTCAGGGTCGGCGGCATGGGGGGTATGGTACTGCGAAGGGGGGAAGTTGGCGAAGTAAGTGCCGGTTCGGGTTGGTAAGGAGCATGGCTCGCTGCTCACGGAGCGTCATGGGAGCAGGGTAGGGTGGGGAGATGAGACGGTCATAGTTAAGTTAAAGCATCTTAATCACACCACCCCCTAAGCAGCTTGAGGCAGCCCTTGACCTTCAACCGGTTTCTCGCTACCTTTCTCCACGATATGACCGCTTCCATTACTATCCTCCTAGCCGACGACCATGCCGTAGTGCGGGCCGGTATTCGCCAATTCCTCGAGAGCGCAACTGATCTAAGCGTCATAGCCGAGGCCGATGACGGCGACACGGCCCGCCGGCTTATTGCCAAGCACCGACCTGATGTGGCTGTCCTAGATGTCCAGATGCCTAACTCAACCGGCATCGAGGTTGCCCGCTGGTGCCGCGCCGAGCACCCAACGACGGGAGTTCTCATCCTGACCGCCTACGATGACGCTCCCTATGTCCAGGCCGCCCTGGCTGCCGGCGCTAACGGCTACGTTCTCAAGACGGCGCCACCGTCCGCCAGGATTCAGGCTGTCCGCGATGTCTATGAAGGCAAACAGGTTCTTGATCCGACCATCCGAGCCCGGGCAGTTACCTCGGACTTTATATATGAGCCATTGACTGAGCGCGAGCTTGAGGTGCTCTCTCTGGCCGCTCGCGGCTACACCAACAAGGCCATCAGCGCCCAGCTTTTCATCAGCGACCGCACCGTCCAGGGGCATCTGGCCCACATCTACGGCAAACTCCAAACCAGTACCCGTACTGAGGCCGTCATGCGCGCGGTCTCGCTGGGCCTTATTGCCTCATGACACGCTTACGTGGCCTTTCAGTTCAGCTCTTTCTCTTTATCATCCTGCCGCTGACTTTGCTCCTGGCGGCTATCGCCATCGGTGGGGTGTCCCTCCACCAGCGGGCGATGAGACAGATGGTCGGCGAACGGGACGAGCGGACCACTCGCGCCGCGGCAGCTGCAATGGAGGAGCAATTACAGCGCCGTGCGGCGGCCGTTGCCAACCTGGCTCTCCACGTTGTCCACGTGTCCCCGGCGACCGCCCTGAGCGACAGCATCTCTTTCCGCGACGACTTTACTGCCCTGGCTATCCTGAGTCCAGAGGGAGAAGTACAGGCCGCGGATGACCCCGAGTGGTGGCGGCAAGTGATAGATAGTCAATGGCGGTCGATAGGAAGTGATACCTTCGTGCCCGTTTTCCCAGACCCTCGAACTGGCGAGACGATTGCGCTCGTCGTTGCTTCGACCGAAGCCGGTACAATGGCTGTCGGCGCGTTTGACCCGACGGATATTGCCCGCGTCGCTTTAAGTCGGGTTGTACGGCCCGGCGACTATACGATTGTCTATCTCATCGCCCCCGATGGAACACTTATCTATCAAACCGGTCGCACCGATCTAGCCGGGCACGATATTCCAATTACGGACCACCCCGGGGTGGCCGAAGCCCTACGGGGCGAAATCGGCACGACGTTCCTTGATATCGGCAACGACGAACACGTCGTGAGCTTCACTCCTGTTACCCCCGTTGGCTGGGCGTTGGTCATGGAGGAAGCGTGGCGAGAGATGACCGACCCACTATTGCGACAAACGGAATTGGCTCCATTTGTTCTATTGCCGGCGCTGGCCGTCGCTATAGCCGGGCTATGGTTCGCCGCGCGCCAGATTGTGCAACCACTGCAGGACCTGGCCGCCCGCACGACGGCTCTAGGGCGCGGTGACTTCGACGCCGTGAGCGAGCCGGTTGGTGGCATCGGCGAGATTCGCCAATTGCAGAGCGAACTGACCAACATGGCTCGCCGCCTGCGAATGGCTCAGCAGGGCTTGCGAGATTACCTCGGCGCGCTGACGACCGGGCAAGAAGAGGAGCGCCACCGTCTGGCACGCGAACTGCATGACGATACCATTCAGTCACTCATCGCCCTCAACCAGCGCATCCAGTTGGCCAGGACGAAAGCGACCGGCCCGGCGGAAGATCAACTGGCGGAAATGGAAGCGCTGGCGACAGCGACTATCGTCGACTTGCGCCGAATGACGCGCGATCTGAGACCAAGCTATCTGGATGATCTGGGCTTGTCCCCAGCGCTGGACCTGCTGGCTCGTGACCAGTCTACTGCGCTAGGCATTCCTGTGGACTTCATATCGAAGGGAGAAGCGCGCAGGCTCCCCCACGAAACAGAACTGGCATACTACCGCATCGCGCAAGAAGCATTGCGGAATGTCGGGCGCCATGCCAAGGCAAGCCAGGCTGTTGTGACGCTTGAGTTCGCCCCTGACCAGGCGACGCTGACGGTGAGCGATGACGGTATTGGCTTCGACGCGACCGAGCGCGCCACCAAGCTAGTGCTGGGTGGTCACTTCGGGCTTTTGGGTGTGAGCGAGCGAGCTGAAGCCGTGGGAGCGCAGCTAGAAGTAAAGTCCGCGCCGGGGAAAGGAACGGAGATAATGGTGACAAGCCACGGATAGACCGAATAGCGATCATGGTATACAGAGCTGGAGTATGGAATCACAATGGGTACGGGAGTGATTGCCCTGAATCCGATCGGTACCTGGCTTATCGCCCCAACTGATAACGTTTCAACAGCAAGGCATTGATGGCCACCAACAGCGACGAGCCGGACATGGACAGCGCGGCGATCTCTGGCCGCAGCACCAAACCAAAGGCCGGGTAAAAAAGGCCGGCGGCGATGGGAAAGGCAATGAGGTTATAACCCGCCGCCCACCACAGGTTCTGGTGCATCTTACGCAGAGTGGCCCGGCTCAGCCCGATGGCCCCGATCACATCGAATGGGTCGGACTTCATCAACACCACGTCCGCGGTCTCCATGGCTACGTCGGTGCCCGCGCCGATAGCAATGCCCACGTCGGCTTGAGCCAGGGCGGGGGCGTCGTTGATGCCGTCCCCCACCATGGCTACGAGCTTGCCCTCGTCCTGTAACTCCTTCACCTTGTCGACCTTCTGACCCGGCAGCACCTCGGCGAAGACCGTTGTAATGCCCAGCTCGCCGGCGATGCGCTCGGCCGTGGCCCGGTTATCGCCGGTCAGCATAGCCACCTGCACGCCCATTTCAGTCAGCTTTTCGACGGCCAGACGGGCGTTGGGGCGCACAGCGTCGGCGATGGCGATCATGCCCGCGAATTCACCGTCTAGAGCGGCGTAAACGACCGTGCGCCCGGCCCCTTCCAGCGAAGACGCCTGCTCACTATAGCCGTCCAACGAGACATTGTTGTCGCGCATCAGCTTGCGATTGCCCACGAGCAGCGTTTTGCCGGTGACGGTTGCCTTCATGCCATGTCCGGGGATAGCCTCGAACCCGCTGGTACTCTCCAGATCGAGCCGGGCGGCCGTGGCCTTATCCACGATGGCCTGAGCCAGGGGATGTTCGGAGGATTGCTCGGCCGAAGCGACCAGCCGAAGCAATTCGTCTTGCGTGAGCGGATTGCCGGCGGCCACGATTTCCACTACCTGCGGCTTGCCTTCGGTAAGCGTGCCGGTCTTGTCGAAGATGATGGCCTGTAACTTGGCCGCCTGTTCCAGCGCCGTGGCGTTCTTGTAGAGGATGCCGTTCTGCGCGCCCAGACCGGTACCCACCATGACAGCCGTGGGCGTGGCCAGGCCCAGCGCGTCGGGGCAAGCAATGACGACCACGGTAATGGCCAGAGTCAGCGCCCAGATGAACGGGCTGACGTCGGCTGGGATGGCCGCGCGGCCCAGGAAATACCAGCCGAAGAAGGTGGCCAGGCCGAAGATCACGGCCGCGGCGACCAGCCACTGCGCCGCCCGGTCGGCCAGGCGTTGCGAGGGCGCCTTAGAATTCTGGGCCATTTGCACCAGCTTGACGATCTGGGCCAGGGCCGTCTCCGCGCCGATTTTCGTCGCCCGGAACTTAAACGTACCGGTCTTATTGATAGTAGCGCCTACGACCGTCGAACCGATCTCCTTTTTTACAGGCAGGCTTTCTCCGGTGAGCATGCTCTCGTCCACGCTGGACTCACCTTCAACCACCACTCCGTCTACCGGAATCTTGTCGCCGGGACGAATCATCACGATGTCGTCGCGTAACACGTCGGAGGTTGGCACCTCAACAGGCTGCCCGTCTCGGATGACGGTCGCTTGGGGTGGAGCCAGATTCATCAGAGCCTGGATAGCCTGTGAAGCGCCAGCGCGGGCGCGCATCTCCATCCAGTGGCCAAAGAGCACAAAGACCAGCAGCAGGACGGCCGCCTCGTAGAAGACCTCGCCCTCGAACAGAAAGGTGGCCGCCACGCTGAAGAGATAGCCGGTCAGCACCGACAGCGAGATCAATACGGCCATATTCAGGACACGGTTTTTCAGGCCGCGCCAGGCACCGACATAGAAAATCCAACCGCCATAGAATACGGCCGGCGTGGCCAGCAGGAAGGAGAAGACGTTGTTCGACAGACCAAAGGGCACAGGCAACTGAATCCCGAAGTAATCAGTAAATAGCGGCGAATAGAGAAAAACGGGAATGGCCAGAATCAGGCAGACCAGGAAGCGGTTGCGCATGTCGCGCACCATGGCGTCCATGTCCATGCCGGAGCCGTGGCCCATCTCGTGGGCCGCGGCGGCCGCCTCGCCGGTCTTGGCCGTTTCATCAGTCGCCGCGCTCATGGCGCTCATGTCATGGCCGGCGTGGACATCGGCGGCGGCCGGGGCGCGCCCGGCGCGTTCAACGGGCCTTGCCGGCGGCATGGCGTGCCCGGTGTGGGCGTCCACATCGCGCTCGGTTTGGACGGCGACGGCCGGAGGTGGATCGCCTGGCGTACTCAGGCACGCCGGCAGACACTCACCCGAACAGGCGTAGCCGCACTCGGCCACAAAGCGTTTGAGATCGGCCAGCGTCACCGAATCATCATGGTAAACCGTGGCGGTGCCGGTCATAAAATTGGATTCGGCTTTATGGATGCCCGGATGCGTGCATAGCTGCTTCTCGACTCCGGCCGGTGAAAGTATCGATTCAATGCCTTCCAGATTAATTACCGTGGTCTTCATTTCTTTTTCCGGTTGCCTCCGTTGCTGATGGTCTTGCGGCGGGGGAGACAGCTATTCCCCAACGCCTTTGCTATGACCGGGCCAGAAAGTCGCGTCTCATGCCCATCGCTTCGTCGGTCATATGGATGGACTCGTATCCGTTCTGCACTGTACCTACCAGGGCGCGAATGGCGTCCACGCTTTCGGGTACAACAATGGCTTCGTTGTACACTTGATAGGTAAAGTACAGTTCGTTTCCGTTCACCGTGAGTACGTCCTCCCACAGGGCCACTTCCCACATGTCGCCGCGCGGCCGGCCGAGATCCTTCATCAGCTCAATCGTGCTGTTGAGGGCCACAATCCCGTCCGCCATGCGGATGAAGGCGATGCGTGGCGCGGCGCGGAAAGCGGCCAGAACTTCATCGCGGTCGGCGTTCCGTGTCATTTCCACCACCCAGTAGTGGTTGTGCGTTTGCGTGTGTGCCGCCTTGGCAGCAATGGTAACCACATCCAGGTCCGGCACCACCGTTTGCGCATCCGGCCCCTGGTGGCTGGGAATATCGCGTTCCGGCACCATGGTGTTCATGATGCCGCCGCGGTCCGATTCCCAGGGATCGGTAGCCCGGCGTATCAGCACCCCGCGCGCTTTCTTCAGTAGGCCAGCGTCGCGCAGCGCCAGCAGCGTGCGCACGGTGCTGGTGGTATTGCAGGAGACAACGCGGGTGGCGTCCCGACCTATGGCCGTCTCGTAGTTGGCCTGGGCGACAAAGGAATGGCCGGTCAGGCTGTGCTTTTCGCCGCCCTGATAGATGGCTTTGACGCCCACAGCGCGGTAACGTTCGAGGTTTTTCGCGCCGATGCCCTTGGGCGTGCAATCGACGACCACGTCGACTTGGGCCAGCAGGCCCTCCAACGTCCCACTCACCGGGATGCCGGCCGCTTTCATCTCCCCTGCTTTTTCCGGCAGCGAAGCGTAAATGGGCAGCCCCAACACCGCGCCCGCCTGAACCCGATAGTCGCTGACCACGTCGGCCACGCCGATTAATTCCATGTCGGGTTGCAGACGTATGGCATCGGCCACCCGTTTGCCGATGACGCCATAACCGTTAACTGCCACACGCGTTCTTTTATCTGCCATTGTTTTCTCCTTCTTGCCCGTCATATTCGAAGGGCATAGCATGATAGATGTGCCCTGTTCCGTTTCCAGCCTGGGCCACTGCCTCGATCAATGCCGGAATGCCGGCCATCAGGTCGGGGTTGTATACGACTCGGGCCGAACCCGTGATGTGATTCACCGTCACATCGGTAACGCCGTAGAGCGAGATCAGGCCGTTATGGATTCGAGCGGCGCACGTAGGGCACCCCATACCGGATATAGCCAACAGGGCTACATCCATCTTCTGATATTCCGCCGTCGCGAACTTTCTTTCCAGCGGTTCAACATGACAACTGTGTTCCATCTTAACCTCCAGGTTTTGATGATAGCGTTTCACCGAACTTAACTCAGTGCTGAAGTTGCCGGTGGGGGCGTGTCTTGCGTTTCTTGGTCTTAGCTCCTAATTCGGGTTTGGCATAGGCATTGGGCCTTTGCTCAAATTCTGCCTGGCACCGAGGGCAGCACAGGAAGTAGTCCGTCCCTTCATATCCAATGATGATATGCGTATTGTTGTGATTCATATGCTTGCCGCATACCGGATCCGTTAACATCGTTAGTTCTCCTATTTCACATTTGTCTAGCTCTTATGAGCCTCAAGGTGTCGAAACAATGGCAGCAATGCCTACACTGGTTAGGGCGAGCCCAGCCAAAGTATTAGAAGGTTTTAGGCTTCTTTGCAAGATCGCATCTCTACTACATGTCGGCTCTGATCAATGGCGCCTTGCCCGCCGCTGTCTTGGGAATGGCCGGCACTCGTTGTACCGTGACCGGCAGCCCGGTGGCTCCTTGGTCGACCAACGCCCGGCTTAGTGTGTCTACAAGCAGCTGGTCGGTCAATCCATTCCGCACGTCGGTTAGCAAGACACTTAAACCATCCCGTTTGCGTATCACTTGCCATCCACTAACGGGCAGTGGATCCAATATCTGGTGGAAGGTAAGCGGGTGAATCATCACTTCTTTCTTACCCCCTATCCCCGGCAGATAAAGTACATCCTCTATACGCCCCTGGATTGCGTCGATGCCCGTGAAGGGCAGTCCGTGTGTCGCAGGTCCGGCCGCCAGCCGGACGCTGTCGTTTAACTGATAACGAATCAACGGCTGAGTGCGGCTGAAAAGGGTCGTGATCAGTAGCTTGTCGCCGAATCTACCTGGGGCCACAGGGCGATTGTGCTCGTCGACCACTTCGACGATCGTAAGGTCTTCGAAGAGATACATCAGTTGGTCGGCCTTGCATTCAGCCGCCAGGCCGCCTGTCTCTGTCGCGGCATACTCATTAAAGGGTGGGTGATCCCATGCCTTTTCCACAAGCGAGCTTGTTTCTGGCGTCAGCACCTCTGAACTCGCAAAAACCAGGTGGGGATGAATGCGCAGCCGGCCGGCCAATTGTTCGTTGGCCAGGATGCGCAACATCGAAGCATACGCCACCAGCATGTCCGGCTGCCATTCGTTGAGGCGACTGACAATAGCCGGTAGCGGCTCCGTTGCCGCCAGGCGCAGCGCCGGCATCCACCAGCTATTGAGTGTCCTGCCGACCTGGGCCGACATGTGCCAAGGACTGACTGAGGCGACGGAGGCCATCTTCATACGATGCCTCAGATTTACCTTCGCGCCGGCCCACCCGTGGGCGCGGGCAAAGGAAGCCAGGATCGCCAGCCACTCAGCCGTATCGAACAGAAAGATGCCGGGGCTGCCGCTACTCCCCGAAGTCGCGTTTACGCGATAGCGTCCCAGATATTGACTGCCATTGATGTCCTGCTGGATGTGTGCCCGCACATCCCCCAGGGAGACCGACCGAGCCGTCACGAACTCGTCGAAATGCTCCATCATCATGGATTTCGTAAGCACAGGCAATTCGTGAAGCGGCCGGTCAGTCAGGCCCTTATGGAACTGCTGGTAAAAGGGCGAGCGTGCGTAAGCATACTCGCGAAGACGGCGTAGTGCTTCGGCTTGGTATGCCTCCAGCTGCTGCCGTGTCCAGAGCTCGTGACGGCGCATTTGCTCAAGCTGATGTAGAAGCTTCAAAACGAGTTGGATATTCATCATGGGCTCCGTTTTTCCTTTTTCAGACCGGCGTCCGTCCTTGCTCGGTCGATTCGAGTTGCCTTTAGACGTGATATAGATCTTTCGACATGATTTTCCTCCCAGGCATACCATGCCCTCATCCATTAGTAGATTACCTACAGGGTACCCCTTCGGGCGGTAGGGCAAAAGCGCTGCTTGGCCGTCTGGTGACAGGCGAACCGGCCTAGAGACACAACCGCCAATCGGCGCGAGCATCAACCAGAGCGCTCCTTAACGACCTGCCAGCCGCATATACCCCAGCAGATGAAAAGAAATAGTACTAGGAAGCCAACTGCCGTGTAAGCAGCTATTGCCCGGCCAAACAAAGGAAGGATGACTAGCCCAACCAGCAGCAAGGAACACAACCACAGGACAATAGTCAAGGCCATTGTGTCAATGTAGCGATCATATTTTTGGGTCATCTCGACCTCCTTCTTCACAATAGAGGAAGGCGAGCCAGCGGGGGAAGCGCCAAGCAGCGCATGGCCAAGTAGGCTCTATAGCCTGATGACCATGCGCTGCTTAACCGTGGCGTATTGTCAGGAGTGGCAGTACCCGAGGCTAAATATTGCTGGGCTCTGCAAGGGGGCAAAACGTGGGGTCTACAAGAGACATTAGGGCGCTTGCACGACCAGCGTTCCAACCATTCCGGCTTCTTTATGTCCGGCAACTGTGCAGTAATATTCGTACTCACCGGGAGTAGTTGGGGTGAACTCTATCGTATTGCTTTGGTCTGTAGGCGCGGCTACGTGGATATCCATCTCCTCGGTAACGTTGCTCATGTCGTGACCCCCCGTCTCGTCTTCCATCTCAGACGTCGAAACTTCGCCGTCGTGGGGCATCTCGATGATAGAGAAATCATGCTCCAACACCCCCGCGTTGTGCAGTGTGAGGCTTACGGGACGACCGGCGACTACCTCTAACCGGTTCTTGTCGAAGGCAATATCCGTAGCGTTCAGTGTGACTTCCGCCGGTTCGATGGAGGTTGTAGCCGATCCCTGAGATGAACAAGCCGCGAGCACAAGAGTACCCAAGGCTAACAACAGAATAACGATAGATCTTATCTTCATATAGGTCTCCTCAAAAAATAGGCGGCTGGCGATTAGCAACCGCAGCTTCTTCTCCACGCCCAACCAGAGAGTTGTCCAACCCACTTAGGCCGGTACGCGGCAATTAGGAGGATTCTAATCGAGATGGCCTCAGTTGTTCATGCGCCATTTGGCGTATAAGTGCCTATGGTGACTCTGGTGGAAGGATATTCGGCCCGAATTCAAGGACCGCTTCGGGCTGCGCCGGGTCGTTTGAGGCGATAAATACCTGCCGCATGAGCGCTCCGGTCAATTCCTCACCATGAGCTGGCAAACCAACCTGTCAGCTCTTGCCTTCATTTTCTGCGTAGGATTCATGATGAACCCCATGCCCCATATGCCCACGCATCATTAAAAGGTGTGCAGCTGGACATAGAAGAAACAAACTAAACCATACTATGGTGCTAACCTGAACATCAAAGATGAAAAAGGCCCCTAATGCCGCCAGCGGCAACAGGCAGCCGATCGCCATGAGAAAAAGGTGTTTGCGTGTCATACCGTTCTCCAGTTCAACTAATTCGACTGCACAGTCACCTGCACCCAGATTTCGGCCTGCGGGAAATCAGGATCGTTGTTTTCAATGATGACCCCGCGGCGAATCGTTTGGCCGGCGGTTTCGTGAAAGCTGGCGTCAAAAACGAGCTCGACCATTGCCACCTTGCCCGGCGGAATGACACTGGCGGAGATTTCAGCCGTCGTGCACCCACAGGTCGTATATGCCCGGCTAATGGTCAGGGGCGCTTCGCCATCGTTGCGGATCACAAAGGTTCTCTGCACGACATCAGTTGGCCCAATTTTCCCAAAATCGTAGGACCACTCGGACAAGGAGATGCTTGGTTGCGGCCCATCTTTGGGCAGGAACGGAATTGGCGGGCCTTCGCCCATGTCGTGCCCGGCCCTGATCGGCTTTTCGGTGGCGATGTCACTTTCCTCATAGGCCAGCACCGTTCGGGTTTTCTGTGTTGCGCTCCACTTGTTAACAGCGAATAGCGCTCCCAATGATAGAAATACCGTCCCAATCAAGATCAGCGCAATTCTGGTTTCTGGTCCGGAGCCTGCTCGGGCATGTTCTTTTTGTTTAGCTATATGGCTCATATCTGTCCTCTATCGCTGTATTCTTAATAGCCACTAGCGGATAACCCACACTAACATCCGCATAAAGCGAATCGGCGATTGAGCGCGACAGTTCGATAGTGTCAGCTACTTCCAAAAGCAAGCCGCGACCGTCCGGCGCCCTGTAGTCACGAACTTCAGGTGCAGCGGCCAACCCCTTGGCGTGCAGCGTCGGCAGGAGCACCTCTTCAGTGTAAGGCCAGCAATTGGCGCAGCCGGCGCTGAAAAAGATATGGGTTGTATCCGCTACGTCCGTCTCCTGGGCCGATACGCTATATACAATGAGCGGCAATAGAACTGTCGCCAGAATAAGGATCGAAGAAAGTCGCTTGGCTCCCATACGAATTTACCTCGGAGAGGCACGCTCTTTTGGGACTAGGGCAGGTCCCAGGTGAAAACGCGCTCTGGGGCATCAACATTGTTAATGGTGAGTGTCAGCCCCGAGGCGTTGGCCAACAAGAACCCACCGTTAGCCTCGGCAGGGAAAGACAACGTGCCTTCTACATGATGCCCTCCTTGAGGACCATCCCAGCTGCTGGATACCACGGTGAGCCCGTTATCAGCGGTCAGGGTCGCCAGTTCAGCCAAGTTCATGCTTAGGTCAACAGAATGGGTTTCCAAGGTCACTTCGAAATCTAATGTGGCGCCCGGCGTACTCAAGTTGAGCGGCGTAACCGATACAACGACTGCACCCTGCTCATCGACACGTGTTTCAGCACTCCCGGAATCCGTCGGTAGGTCAGCAGGCGCGACCTCGTTAGTTGGGGAGGTCGCCTCGCCGGGAACGGCCACTTCGGTGATTGCCTCCGGCGCCACCTCTGACGCACTCTCTTTAGTAGCCACTGGAGAAGGAGAACTTGAACAGGCAGCCAAAAGCAAACCCAATAAAAGCAGTGACAGCATTATAGATAATCGTTTCATAGTGTCTCCGTCGCCGGAATCATTGCAAATGCTTTACGTCTCTCTCGCATGAGAATGATAAGCATGACAACAATGCCCAGCAGTGTTGTGCTCAGACCAACCAGCATGAATATCGTTCGGTATTCGGCCAGGAAAGCCGCTGTGGCTGTCAACCCCAAAATAGGCAGCACATCGGTGACGTGGTGGGCGCAACAGGCGACCATGGCAACCGTGGACATCCCTCCGCCGGCGCCTGTCAACGCGCCGCTCGGGCCGGTAGATTCAACAGGTAAATACAACCGCTTCTTGAGAATGATGTACAGCCCCGATTGGACGCCGAAACCGAGGATGATCGGCAATACGATCCAGCGGTCTTGCCAGAAGAGTTCGACCGCATGTTGCAAGCCCTCGGCCCATGAAACAATGCCGAAGTAGAGCAGGGTCAGCAACCCGGCTCCCAACAGGCCGACTCCAACAGGCCAGACGATTCGTCTTTTATTGCTCATTCTGTAAAGCTCTGCGCTTCGTTTGGCGGTTCGTAGTAACGACAAAAACCGTTACTACGAACCAAATACCAGCATAGCAGGAGTTCACTACTCTTTTGGAGCGCTAAATGGCGTGTTATAGAAAAAGGTGACATTTGTCACAGGGTTGTGACGTCAACCCGGTGAGCGTCAAGGGATCTGCGCCGGTCCATCAGGCGGAGCCCGCCAAATGGCCCGGATTACCGTAGGAGGTTCGGCGCTATTCCTTTTTTGCCGCCTACTGTATCGTTACTGGAGAGGTATACTCGATGATGACGCAATCATTCGTTCTAAACTGCCCCTGCCGCGATGCAGTTTCCCGGGTCGTAGAGGCGCTGGTGGATAGTGGCTTGGTTGTCACGCAATCCTTTGATTTGCGCGTTGCCGCCAGTGTGCTTTTCCGTGGAGCGGACTCTGCCCAACAAGATCAGTTCCGAACTTTGCTGGCGATCCCCGACGATTGTACTTGTCCCAAGCACGGAACGGTCGATTGCGATTGCCAGATGGTTGTGATGCTGGTGTACGGAGAGGTGGCATTACCGGCTACTTTAGTAGCTCATGGACATGATGGCCTCACTTGGTTGTCGCTCGTGAATACACCGGAACAGCGGCCTGATCCCTCGTTAGGGGCCGTGATTACCCAGTCACTCCGCCTACTCTGTTGGACAGCGCCCAGCAGTGATGCCAACCCGGGTCAGGAAGTCTGCTCATAACCGTGTCTGGAATGCGCCTGACTCCTGGTTGATCTAGGCCAAATGGCGGGTTGCCCCCGAGCCTCAACGATCTATACTAGATTATACCCCCCCCCACGGGGGAGGGGGTCAGATCGGCCATGAAAGAACCAACAACGCGCGAGGTTGTAGCACAGAGGTTGGCCAGTGCGGCGGGCCATTTGAAGGGTGTCGAGCGCATGACGCGCGAGGATGCCCATTGTATTGACCTGATCCGCCAAATCCAGGCAGTGCAAGCTGCTCTGAACAAGGCCAGCACCATGCTCTTAGACGGCCACCTCCGCACCTGTCTGGCACAAACCGTGCGTGGGGCAGATGCTGCGGAACGCGAGCGAATGCTGTATGAAGTAATGGCCATTTTTGAGATGTCCGGCAAGCTCAATTTATCACCTTTCCAAGGAGTAAAGTCTCTAATGAACAGCAAGACCTTTATCGTCCCCAATATTAGTTGTGGGCATTGCACCCACACGGTGGAAACAGAAGTGGCCGGCGTAGCCGGCGTAACCAGCGTCAAGGCAGATAAAAACACGAAGCAGGTCACGGTGGCCTGGGAACCTCCGGCTACCTGGGAACAAATCGCGGCCGTGCTACAAGAGGTCAACTACCCGCCAGAAGGTTTGATTCAAATCAACTAGAGGAATTCAGATGACGGAACAGAAGCAGATTACCTTTCCCGTTATTGGCATGACCTGCGCCAACTGCGTGGCTTCGGTCGAACGCAGTTCTAAAAAGGCACACGGCGTCAGTGACGCCGTCGTCAACTTTGCGAGCGAGAAAGTCACCGTTACCTATGACCCCAACGTCGCGTCCGTGTCCGAGGTGACGGCAGACGTGGTAAGCCGGGTAAAGAAGGCCGGTTATGAGATTCCCACGGCTACGCTCGAGCTGCCCCTGTTGGGCATGACCTGCGCCAACTGCGCCGCCACAATTGAGCGCAGTCTCAGGAAGGTGGATGGGGTGATTACCGCGTCGGTCAATCTGGCCAACGAGCGGGCCACAGTCTCTTATACACCCGGTGAGGCCAGCCGCGAGACATTGGTTGCCGCGGTGCGGCGCGCTGGTTATGACGTGATCGAAGGCGAATCGGACGAGGAGCTGGAGGACGCGGAAGCGATTGCGCGGCAATCGGAACTGCGCCATCAGTGGCAACGGTTCATCGTCGGTATGATCTTCACGGTTCCCCTGGTCGTGTTGACCATGGCGCGTGACTTCGGCCTGCTCGGCATGTGGGCCCATGACGCCGCCTGGCTAAACTGGCTGTTTCTGGCTCTGGCGACGCCGGTCCAGTTCTGGGTCGGTTGGGACTACTATACCGGAGCCTACAAAGCTCTTCGTAACGGCAGTGCCAACATGGACGTTTTGGTGGTCATGGGCACGACAGTCGCTTACGTTTTCAGTCTGATCGTGCTGGTGACAAACACATTTGGTATCACCACTTTTGGGGTCCATGTTTACTTTGAGACGGCCGCGGCCATTATCACGCTCATCGTCCTGGGCAAGCTACTGGAGGTCCGAGCCAAGGGCCAGACGAGCGAAGCGATCAAAAAGCTGATGGGCCTGCAAGCCAAGACGGCGCGCGTCGTGCGCAACGACCTGGAAGTGGACATCCCCATCGCGGAAGTGGTGAAAGGCGACGTCGTCATCGTCCGCCCCGGCGAGAAAATCCCGGTAGACGGGATAATTGTTGATGGTTACTCGGCCATCGACGAGAGCATGATCACTGGTGAAAGCCTTCCGGTGGATAAGGGTGTTGGCGATGGAGTAATCGGGGCGACCATTAACAAGCAGGGACGGCTCAAGTTTGAAGCCACAAAGGTCGGCAAAGAGACAGCCCTGGCACAGATTATCAGGCTTGTAGAACAGGCCCAGGGCAGCAAGGCGCCCATTCAGCGGTTAGTAGACCAGATTTCGGCCTACTTCGTCCCGGCTGTCATCGGTATCGCCCTTGTCACATTTGTGCTGTGGTGGGTGGTTGGCGGCGAGTTTGTGCCGGCCCTCACCAGGATGGTGGCTGTGCTCGTCATCGCCTGCCCTTGCGCCATGGGCCTGGCAACGCCCACTTCGATCATGGTTGGTGTTGGCAAGGGCGCCGAAAACGGCATCCTGTTCAAGAACAGCGCGGCCCTGGAACAGGCACACAAGTTGACAGCCATCGTTCTGGACAAGACCGGTACCATCACGAAGGGCATGCCGTCAGTTACCGACATTGTCGTAAGCGACCATGCGCAGAACGGGCAAGCGAACGTCGATTACTGGCTGCGGCTGGCTGCCTCGGCCGAGCGCGGCTCGGAACATCCGTTAGGCGCGGCGATCGTGAACTCGGCCCAAGATAAGGGACTTTCTCTGAGCGAGCCGGTCGGCTTCGAAGGAATCGCCGGGCACGGCATTGCCGCGACGGTCGACGGCCACCGGATTCTCGTGGGTAACCTGCGCTTGATGGAGCGAGAGAATGTCCTCCTGAACGGCCTCGGCCCTAAGGCTACCCGACTGCAAAACGAAGCCAAGACGGCGATGTGGCTGGCGCAAGATGGCCAGGCCAGCGCCGTCATCGGCGTCGCCGATACCATCAAGGATGGCTCCCGGGAAGCGGTCGAGGCTATGCACCGGCTCGGCCTGACGGTAGTCATGATGACCGGGGATAACCAGGCAACAGCCGAGGCCATAGCCGGGGAAGTGGGAATTGATCGGGTCTTTGCCGAGGTGTTGCCCGGCGATAAAGCCAACTACGTGAAACAGTTACAGGATGAAGGGTACCAGGTGGCCATGGTTGGCGACGGCATCAACGATGCCCCGGCACTGGCCCAGGCTGACGTAGGCATCGCCATTGGCACCGGTACGGACGTGGCAATGGAAGCGGCTGACGTAACATTGATGCGAGGCGATCTGCGCAGCGTGCCGCAGGCCATCAAACTGTCCAAGGCAACGATGCGCAACATCAGGGAAAATCTGTTTTGGGCTTTCGGCTATAACGTGGCTCTAATACCCATTGCCGCCGGTATCCTTGCTCCATTCGACTGGGCGCCGGACTTCCTACGGCAGTTGCACCCAATTCTGGCCGCAGCGGCCATGGCTTTCTCCAGCATCAGCGTGGTGACGAACTCGTTGCGGTTGAAGCGAGTTAAGCTCTAGCCTGTTGTCCCCTCCAATGACACGGCCGTGCCGCGGCGGCACGGCCGTGCAGTTCAGCTTGTGGCTGGGTATTCCGCACTACCGATCCTTCTATCTCCCTGAGGGCGTGGCAAGAAATGAACACAAGCACTGAGGGCATGGAGAGGGCTAGCCCACTGGTTGCAATGTTCGAGGAGAGAAAGGCTGTGCCGCAGGCAACCTGTAAATACGCCATTTAGCGCTGTCAGCGGGAAACCGCCCTCTCTATAATCTAGATATCGCAGCTGAAATTGAGGAGCTCTTATGCCTGCACTTATCCGCCGTATAACCATATCGATGTTCGCGTTGTTGATTGCCACTTCAGGTTTGCTGACGGCATGCGGCGCGCAGTCATCAGCCGAGGATGACGAATTGGCAATGGCATCGCTTGACGGTATGCCAATGGATGTAAAGAACGCGCCTGTAGCTGTCCAGCAATCCTATCAATTCAATGTGGCAAATCCGGACGTGATGGAGCAGCTCCCGTGCTACTGCGGTTGCGGGGCAATGGGCCACACTTCCAACTACGCCTGTTACGTCTCGGGAATTGAGAGTGACGGCACGATCAATTACGACTCGCATGCTTTGGGCTGCTCGATTTGCGTCGACATTACCCAGGATACGATGCGTCTGCTCAAACAGGGCAAGACAGTGGGTGAAATAAAGGTCTACGTTGATCAGACCTACGCCCAATATGGACC
>CXWK01002339.1_pt1 | contig 17632 bp, 22 predicted proteins | sample 590851 | NCBI WGS metagenome assembly CXWK01 (sample SAMEA3498364, study PRJEB10139) | wastewater metagenome | biome: wastewater treatment plant; material: activated sludge | place: Denmark | collected 2014-08-01 | reverse complement strand
GCCGGCGCAGCCGAAAACCCCGCCTGTCCCAGCGAGGTCCTGTCGGTCCTCGCGTCAGCGTCGGGAGGGCCGACCGGGACACCCGCGTCGTTCCTTTCCGAACCAGAACAACTCCGCTTTGCTGCCGCGTCCCACCCCAACACGCTTCCAAGTGACCTTGCCCGCCTCGCTGCCGACCCCAACCCGCGGGTAAGGGACCGGGCGACAGCGAACCCGAACACGCCCGCGGCCGGCAAGTCCGCCGCCGGGCTCCTCTCCGACTGAAGGGCCGCCCCGATGAAGATCTCCGCTTCCCCGTGCGAGGGCAGCAAAACGACAGGCGGGCGGTGCCAGCGGGTCACGAGGAACCCGGACAAGCTGTGCGGGCGATGCGGTGGGAGGGCAACACCAAACGGCCTGTTGGCCATGACGGCGGCCGCTGGCGCCGGACCGGACCCGTTGTCGTTCCCGGCGGGCGACAGCGAAGGGAACGACAGGAGAGCCGACCGGGCGTCCGCTGCGCTCGCTGCGTACGCCCACCGCGCCTACGACGGGACATCCGAGGAAACATCCACCGCTCTCGGTGACCTGCTCTGCGATCTCCGCCACCTCGCCGACCGGTACGGCGTCGACTTCGGCGAGCTCGACACGAGAGCCGAGGGAAACTACGAAGCCGAAACCCGCGGCGACGCCTTCGACGACCTGTCCCCCCCGGCCGCCGGCGGCGACAACGAGGCGGCAGCCTGGCCGCCAGCCCGAGAAGGCGACCTGGACTCCCCCGCCGTTGGCGCGAGCAACGCCCGCCGGCTCGCGTTCAGCGGCTACCTGACCGACGCCGAAGCCGCCGAAGCCGCCGAAGGCGACAACGACTTCCTCGCCGCCGCTGTCCTGTCGAACCCGCACTGCCCGCCTTCTGTTCTTGCTGCCGCCGCTCAAGGAACCGACCCGGCCCGACGGCACCGGGCGTCGAGTAACCCGAGGTGCCCGCCAGCGGCCCGTTCCGCCGCCGGGCTCCTCGCCGACTGATGAGCCGACGTGCCAGCCGCCGGTGTTCCGGCTGGACGCTTTCCGGTGCCCGCTGCCGGAACGCGACAAAAGCAGCGGACGGGCTCTGCGGCCGTTGCCTCGGGGGGACAGCCCCCCCGGCGTCTGTCGCTGGCGGCGGACCGCCAGCAGCGGGCCTGGAACCGTGGGGAGACGTCGACCAGCGGGTCCGTCTCGCCGCTGCCGGCAAACCGCGTACACCGCCCGAAGCTCTGAAGGTTCTCGCCGAAGACGACGTCGACGTCGACGTGCGGGCCGCCGCAACCACGAACCCGAACTGCCCGCTGTCCACCCTCGAGAAGGTCGCTCACGGGCCCGACTGGGACGTCGTGTACGCCGTCACGATCAACCCGACAGCGAGCAGTGTCGCTCTCCAAGCCGCCGCAGAGTCCGAACCGGGCCGGGAATGGACCGAGGTCCGCTCAGCGATCGCGCGCCACCCGAACTCCCCAAGCAGCGTCCTCGCCGGGTTCGCAGACGACCCGAGCTGGCATGTTCGACGCTGGGTGGCAGCGAACCCGGCTTCTGCTCCCGAGGTCCTCGCTGCTCTTGCCCTCGACCCCGAACCCGACGTGCGGGCCGCCGCCGCCGCGAACCCGAACTGCCCCGCTCACAGCAGAGCCGCCGCCGGGCTCCTCAACGACTGACACCCGAGGCCAAGAGCCAGTCGAACCGCTGGGCACAGTCACGGTTGCGGTAGGTTGGGGTCCCCGCCGCCATCGCGATGAACAGACCGACCGCCGAGCGGGCGTGGCAGGAGCCAGATCATGAGCCGTGTCTTTCCCCACAACCCCCGACCCGACCTCGACCACCTCCACAAAATCCAGCGCAACCTGATCGAGGAAGTCGAGTATAGGGGGCCACGGTTGGTGTCGGCCCGGGAGGACGGCAACTACCGGATCTTCGAGGGGTTGGCACGCGACGCGTTGGAGTCGGCGGGGTTCGCGTGGTTCCTCGACGGCGACGTCGAGGCCATGGGCCGCTGGCTCGACGTCGCCGCCGACGCCGCCGCCGACGCCGTCCGCCTCGACGCCGACGTCCCCGTCGGGAACTTCATCACGTGGGCCGAGACCGCGGTGGTGCGGGGGCACCGGGAACTGGTCGGGCTGATCGCCGGGCTGGCCGACAGCCGCGACTGGGCCACCGCCGGCGGGGTGATCGCCACCGGCGCCCTGTCCCTCGAGTTGGCGACCGTGTGCGCGCTCGCCGCTGACCCCGTCGACGACACCGCCGCCGCGGTCGCCGCCGAGGCGTGGGCCGGGCTGGACTGGGACCGGCAGGACCCCGACGTCGAGTTGACCAACCGGTCCCTGGCCCAGATCGCGGTGGCTGTCACCCGCGGCGACACCGACGGGTACCACGAGGCGTTCGCCCGCCGCCACGACGACTTCGTCGAGTGCTACTCCCGGCCCGACGACCGCAACAACGGGTTCCGCTACTACGACCAGCCCGCGCTCGCCCGGGTCGCCGACGCCCGCCGCCGGGGCCTACCCGACCCCACCCCGACCATCTACACCCCCTACGCCGCGATCAAGGAGATGTGATGACGGCCCGTGTCTTTCCCCACAACCTCCGACCCGACCTCGACCACCTCCACACACTCCAACAGGATCGGATCGAGGAAGTCGAGTGGGGGCGGGCACGGTTGGTGTCGGCCCGGGAGGACGGCAACTACCGGATCTTCAAGGGGTTGGCACGCGACGCGTTGGAGTCGGCGGGGTTCGCGTGGTTCCTCGACGGCGACGTCGAGGCCATGGGCCGCTGGCTCGACGTCGCCGCCGACGCCGCCGCCGACGCCGTCCGCCTCGACGCCGACCTCCCCGTCGGGAACTTCATCACGTGGGCCGAGACCGCGGTCGTGCGGGGGCACCGGGAACTGGTCGGGCTGATCGCCGGGCTGGCCGACAGCCGCGACTGGGCCACCGCCGGCGGGGTGATCGCCACCGGCGCCCTCTCCCTCAAGTTGGCGACCGTGTGCGCGCTCGCCGCCGACCCCGTCGACGACACCGCCGCCGCGGTCGCCGCCGAGGCGTGGGCCGGGCTCGACTGGGACCGGCAGGACCCCGACGTCGAGTTGACCAACCGGTCCCTGGCCCAGATCGCGGTGGCCGTCACCCGCGGCGACACCGACGGGTACCACGAGGCGTTCGCCCGCCGCCACGACGACTTCGTCGAGTGCTACTCCCGGCCCGACGACCGCAACAACGGGTTCCGCTACTACGACCAGCCCGCGCTCGCCCGGGTCGCCGACGCCCGCCGCCGGGGCCTACCCGACCCCACCCCGACCGTCTACACCCCCTTCGCCGTGATCAAGGAGACGTGACCGTGGGCTACATCATGGAGGTCTGGGGCTTCGCCTGGGACGATGTCGCCGAACGCGGCGACGACATCGACGCCCTCATCGACCGGATACGCCGCGACGGCGTGTTCTGGGGGTCCGCGGACCACGCGTCGGCGTCCGGCGACGAGTTCCGGGCCGGGCTCGACGCCGCCGGACGGGCCTGGGGTGACCCCGCTCTCGGTGATCGCCTCCAGAACCGCCCCGAGCTCACCGGCGTCGACCGCGACGACTACCCCCTCGTGGGTGGCTACCGGGCCGCCGAGGCCGCCGCCCTCGACCTCACCGCCGGCCCCGACCTCGACGACGACCCCGGTGTGGCCACCCTGCGGCGCCTCCTTCGCGTCGCTGTGCGCCGCGACTCTGACCTGGCCACCATCTACACCTGACCGGGAGCGGTCAGCGGCCCTGGTTCAGCCACCAGTCGGGGTCGAGGGTCCCGGCGGTGATGTCGGCCTGGAGGCGGCGGGCCTTGGTTTCGCTGACGACCCGTGACGCCCACGTCTCGATCCGGGTGGCGTGGGGGTGCAGCCGGCGGGTCTCTTCGGCGGCTTCGGTGTCGGCTGCGGTGTTGTTGGCGGCCTGGCCGACCCACGCGACGAACCCGGGGGCGGGGCGGGGGTCGGTGGGGTCGTGGTAGGCGACTTCGATGTAGTACCAGCGGGGCCCGGTCGGGCCGGGGCGGCGCTGCCCGGCGGGGGGAAGCGACTCGGCGTACAGCTTGACTTCGGGCTGCGCCCACAGCGACCCGGCGGCGATTACCTGGACCGGGTCCGGGAACTCGGGGCTCTTGACGATCTGGCTGGCCCGCTGGCGGGACACGCCGAGGATCTCGGCGACTTCGGTGAGTCCGCACATTTCCGGGGCCGGCCAGCGGGACGTGGGCGTAGCGATGTCGGTCACTTCCGGGCTCCCGTGACGGGGGCGCTGATGGTGAGGTGGGTGTCGGTCATCTCGACGACGATCGTGTCGTTGCCGGTGAGGGCGGCGAGGTCGTCGAGGTGAGAGCGGTCGGCGAGAAGCTCGGCGAAGTCGTCGCCGCCGACGAGGTCCCGTCCGTGGTCCCACCAGTCGGGGTCACGGTCGGGGTCGCAGCCCGCGGCGTACGCCGGGCGGGGCCGGTCGCCGGTCGGGTCGTCGCTGTCGGGCGTGGCGCCGTTGGACATGATGTAGACGCCCTGGTCGTGCACGAGCCACAGGGCGGCTTCGGGGTCGGGCTGGTCGTAGAGGGGCCGGTGGCTGCTGGCGGCGAGCGCGTGGCGGGCCTGGGCGGCGACTTCGCCGCCGGGGAACGTGAGCTTGGGCATCAGAGGCCCTCCTCGGTGTCGGGGGTGCGGGTGGTGTCGGGGGTGGGGGTGGGGTGGGCGGCGGAGCCGACGTCGATGGCGTGCTGGGCACGTTCGGGGGTGATCGTCTCCTGCGGGCGGCGTTCGCTGTGCTGGCAGTACCGGCACCGGTACCACGGCCCGGCGGCAGGGTCGGGGTCGTACCCGAACACCTGGTACACGCCCTTGCGGCCGCAGCCGGGGCAGTGCTCGTAGACCTTGGCCATCGTCGGGTTCTCCTCTTCAGGGCTGGTGGACCTGACCGGCGGTCAGGGTGATGGGGGCGGCGCCGGTGTAGTCGAGCCAGCGTTCGGTGAGGGTGCCGCCGGCGGGCTTGCCGTCGCCGGCCCAGCGGGTGAGCGTGTCGTTCATCAGCTCGGCCCATTCGCCGGCACGGACGAAGGCGTCCATGGCGGCGATGCACCCGGCGGCGTCGGCGCCGACGGTGCGGAGCGTGTAGCCGGCCACGTCGATCTCGAGGTAGGTGACGGTCACGGCGTCGTCTTCCCGTCGTGGCGGCGTCCGGCGACGGCTTCGATCGCGGGGCGGGCCGCTTCGGTCAGGTCGCGGCGGAGCCTCCACGCCAACGCCAGGTAGGCGACGTCGATGACGGCCAGCACCAGGTCGCCGGTCCAAAGCGCCCAGGCGAGCTCCGGCACGGCGATCACCGCGAGGATCGCGACGTGGACGAGAGCGGCGCGGCCGAGGTTGGTGTCGGGGCGGGCCAGGACCGCCAGCGCCACCCAGCCGGCCGCTTCGAGCCACATGCCGGTTGGGGCAGGGGAGACGTGTCGGTGCCCAACCGTGTTGGTGGACGGCATCTTGGAGGGCATGCGCTGTCGTGCACTCCGCCGGCCGCGATGTGGGCGCGGGCCGGGTCCGGCGGGGCGGCCCTGATGGGGCGGGCCTGGCAGTGCCACGGCAGCCGTGCTGACGGGTACCGGTGCGAGCAACGGACCACGGACCCGTCCGGGTTGTGTGGGCAATGCTCAGGGAAACCCGCCCCTGCGACGCCGCCCCCGGGGACGCTGCGACCGTCGCCGCCGGCGAACCCTCTACGCGAAGCCGACCTGGTCCGCACAGCCCGCGACGAGCACGCGAGAGCCCCCGAGCTGATCGCCGCCGCCCGCGAAACACAGGACCGGGTCACCATGGGCTGGCTCGCCGCGAACCCCGCTGCGCCCGGGGAGGCGTTGGCGTTGGTTGCAGCGGCGTCCGTCGGCGACTGGCCCGCCGATGTCGAGACGCGCGTTGCGGTGGCAGCCCACCGCAACGCTTCCCCGGAGACGTTGGCGGTCCTCGCCGACGACGAGGAAGTCAAGGTCCGTTTGAAGGTGGCCACGAACCGTCGCACCCCACCCGGGGTGTTGGGCCGGCTAGCGGGAGACCGGAAAGCGGTGATCGCCGTGTGTATCGCCCGGCGGATGGATTGCCCGGCGGAGGTGCTGGGCCGCCTCGCTGCGGACCAGCGGGCCGGGGTGCGCGAGGCCGCGCTGAAGCATCCCGACTGCCCCGGCCACGGCAAAGCCGCCGCCGGGCTCCTCGCCGACTGAGCCCGCCGCCGCCCGTTTCCGTTCCGGCGGTCGGCATCTTCGTGATGTCATGAGATCGACACTGGTCAGATTCGTTGCCGGCGCCGCGGCCGCCGCTGTTGTGGCCCTGGGTGTGTGGGTGCCGGCAGGCGCCGCCAACCCCGGCAGTATCTACACGGGCCGCGTCGACGGGCAACGGGTCGCCCTGTGGGGCGACTCGATCTCCGATGCCGCCGACGCGAACCTCGACGCCCAGTTCCAGGCGTCCCGCCGGTTCTACTCGGTGACTGTCGACGCCACCAGGGTGCCGTACCACTTCGCTGACGTTGACCGCGTCGTGGCCGTTGACGCCCCGGACGTAGCGATCGTGCAGCTCGGCAGCAACGACGCGAACGCTGGCCTGACCGCTCAGGACTTCCGGAACCGGATCCGGTCGATGCTGCAACGCCTCGCCGGGGTCCCTTGCGTGTTCTGGGTGAACGTGAAGTCGTCCGGGGTGAACCCGTACTACACGCGGCTGGTCACGAACGGGCGGGTGTTCAACACCGCGTTGCGTGACGTGCTGTCGCTCGGGTCGTTCCCGAACACCCGCATCTTGCGGTACGCGGCGTGGGCGAACGAGAACCCCGACGCGTTCCTCCCTGACGGGCTGCACCTGAACCGTCCCGGCGCCGCCCGCTACGCCGACTGGCTCGAGCGGTCCACGGTCTGCCCCTGACGGGGCGCACCTATGCCTCCCCGTCAGATCTGCGGGCAGCCGACCGTGGACGGCACGCCGTGCCGGAACGGTCCGGGGTGCGCCGCGACGCACCCGGCGGCCGCCGTCGGTGCCGCCGGCCGTGGCCCCTGCCCTTTCGGTGTCGATCCCGGCCGGGACCCGTTCACCGCGCCGGTCGCTCACGTGTCGCCCGGCGAGCTCGAACCGGTCCCGTACAGGGATCTGCTGGCCCCCGACCGAGACGCCTTGCGGTTCCTGGGGGTAGGCCCCGACCAGCGAGCCCGGTACGTCCACACGCACGAATCCCGGGCCGCAGCAAAACAGGCGGCGGTCGACAAGCTCACCGGGCGCCTCCAGAGACGCCTCGACTGGGACCACGACCTCGCCCATTGGGCAACCCATCTCGACGGGGGCCTCCCCCAGCGGGTCAACGAGGTCGTCGGCGGCTGGGCGCACAGCGCGGTCGACGACCCGGACTCGCTCGGGATGCAGCTGGCGGTGAGCGAACGGTTCGGGGTCGGCAACGAGTCCCTGACGAAAGCCATGGCCCGCTGGGACGTCGACCTTCGCGACATGGACGACGCTCCGCTGTACCGGGCGTTGGCCGAAGAGACCTACGACCAGGCGCAGGAAGAGCTCGCCGCCGCCGGCATCGAGTCGCTGGTACTGCACCGCGGGATGAGCTTCGACGGTCACGACGCGCCGGCATGGGCCGCCGGGTGGGGCGCCGCCGGATGGGACGACCACGACGACAACGAAGGCCCCCCACTCGTCGACGGCGTCGACGAGGTCGAAATCCGGAGCCTTCCCCTCTCGTCATGGTCCGCTGATCCCGCCGAGGCATCCGCGTTCGCCCGCAGCTACGGCCGGTCGATCCAGGTCGTTTTCACCGCACGCGTCCCCGCAGAAGCAGTGTTCTCATACCCGGGGTCGGGGTTCGGCTGCGGCCCCGAATCGGAGATGGTCGTCCTCGGCGTCGACGGCGCCGTCGCCGTCTCATGGTCTGCTGACACCGGTTGAAGGCCAGTCCGAGAAACCTTGAACAGCGACGGCATATTGCTGTCGCCATGAGCCAGAAGTTCTTCATCCGTCTGCTGGGCGCCGTGGCCGCAGCGGCCGTTATGGTCGGGGCGCTGTCCTCCTGCGAGTACGAGGGCACCACCGGCCCTCGGGTAGCGGTCCTCGGCGACTCGATCCTGAAAGCCACTGATGCCCCGCTGCTCTCGCGGATGACGGTCAGCCACCGGTTCCTGCGATGGAACGTGAACGGCGCCCGCATCGACGAACAGATCCAGGCGGCGCAGATGCTCGCCGACGACCCTCCCCGCCCCGACATCTTGATCGTCGAGCTCGGCACCAACGACGCCGCCCAAGGCCGCGCTGCCCCCAAGGTCAAGGGAGACATCAACGCGTTCCTCGCGACCGTGCTGCCCACCGTCCGCCAGTGCGTCATCTGGTTCAACCTGAAAGTCGACGGGATCGGCGACGCCACCCCCGCGGTGTACAACGACCGGGCCCCGAAGATCAACGCCGTCCTCGCCGGGATCGACGCAGCCCAACCGAAGGTCCGGGTGTTCGACTACGCCGCCTGGGCCGCTCAACACCCCGACCTGTACTACCCCGACGGGATCCACCCGAACCCCGCCGGCGCCAGAGCGCTCGCCGCGGAGACCGTCACCCAAGCCGACTACGGCTGCTCCGATCCACCACCACCCGAATTTTAGGAATGGTGGGGGCACGCTGCGCCGCTCGTCGCGACTCTCTGCCGGCACGGCTGGCCGTCGTTGCGTGCATGGCCGCACCGGTGCCCCTGGGACCGCCGGGGAGAAGGCCGGGCCGGGTCAAGCGTGTCTGCTATCACGATCAGCCCTGAACGGCACGGCTGCCCGGTCAACGGGTCCGCCCCTTCGGCGACCACCGGGTACGGGTCGCATCGAAGCTCGCCGAGCATCTCGGCAAGCGCCAGAGTCCCACGAACGTCCGACAGGACGTACTCGCGGCGTTCGTCGCCGGAGAGGGCGTGCATGCGTTCCCGGTCGACGTGGACCATCTTGACGCCTGCCTCTTCCGCTACCGCTTTCAACCTGCACCTGATCTGATGCTCGTCAGCGAACCGCCGCCAGGGCCTCATGATGTCAGCGTGGCCGTGAGCGCCCAGCTGGGCAGTCCACCCCGGCGAAGGCCACAACCCTCCCGCGGTCGGGTCCTCCACCAACCGCAACGGCAGGTCAACCCCGTGGCGGGCGGCGCGGGCAGCGATGAACGGCCAGTCGAACGACGCCCCGTTCCACGTGACGATCACGCCCGGCTCGATCTCCGGGTTGTCCGCCCAGGCCGCCAACCCTCCCAGCAGCTTCGATTCGTCGGGGTCGTTGAACACCCACTCCTGATCGGCGGCGGCGACCGCTATCTCGGTGATCCGGCCCGCTGAGGGGTCCAGGCCCGCTTCCCCGGCCGTGTCCGTCTCGATGTCGAGCGCGTACAGCGCACCATGACGCCCGGGGACACGCGGCTCGTACACGCCCAGCGAAGATGCCGACGGGCGGTCCAGCTTCGCTGGGCGCTCAGGCTGGCGCGCAGGTGGCGAGCATCCGGGTCAACGCCCGATGCTCGCCCTCGGTGACACTGAGCCCCCACCCGATTTTTACTGCCGCCCAGTCGCGGGCGTAGGTGCACCAGTAGCTCCGCTCCGGAGGCCGCCACTGGTCCGGCGACTGGTCGCTTTTCGCTCGGTTCGCTGACGCGTCGACCGCGATCAGGTTCCGGTCGTCGGTCAGCCAGTTCGCGTAGTCCTCTTTCCGTTGCGCGGACCATGCCTGCCCCCCGGACCTCGCGGCGTCGCCCAACGGGACCAGGTGATCGACGTCGAGGTCGGCGGGGTCGGTGAACACCCGGCCGGTGTAGGGGTCCTGCCAACGCCCGGAGACAACCCGCGTGCCGGCCCGGTTCATCACCAGCGCGTCGGGGTCGGACTCTGCGATGAGGACTTCCTGCCGGGTGTCTTGGCCGTCGCCATCGAAGTCGATCCATGAAACCCAGTCGTCACGTTGATAGTCGACGTCCTGGTCGGCGGCAACGACCAGAGCGTCGAGGAGGCCCCTGTCTCCGGACGGGATCGACTCGAGGTCCACCGGACGGTAGTTCTCCCACAACTGCTGCGCCTCCGACCATCCCCTCGACAGGAACGGGGCAGCCAACACCAGCAGGATCAGCAACGCAACCAGTCTTCTCACTTCCCCAGCATACGAAATCTGTGACCCGCGGGTGCGGTATCGCCGGCCACATCTGCGGGCCTCCGTTTCGTTTCGGGTGGCCCCCCGGCATTGTGGGGGTTGTGAGCGTGTTGTGCGGCAAACCGACGCCTGACGGGAAGATGTGCCGTCGGCGGGTGTCGGCGCCAGGTGCGCCGTGCGGGGCCACTCACCCCGAAGCGGTGCCGGCGTCGACGGGAGCGCTGCCGGGCGGGTCGCTGCCGGGCGTCCCCCCACCGGACCCGCTGAGCGGGCCCCGCCCCCCGCTCAGCGCTTTGCCAGCGAACGTGTTCGGGAGGGGGCGCCTGGCCGACGACCCCTACACCCCGACCGATGTCCTGGACCTCCTCGCCGCCGACGACGTCCCCGACGTGCGGCGGAGGGTGGCGGCGAACCCGTCGACGCCGGCAGGGACACTCACCCGGATGGCAGCGGACCACCCGTTCATTTCGGAGGGGACCCGCAACCGTGGACGGAACCCGGAAAACCCGGATGTCGAAACGAACCGGGCGGTCCTCGTAACCATCGCCGGCAACCCCGCCTCGCCGCCGGAGACGTTGGCGGGCCTCTCTCGCAACGTCTGGAACGACGTCCGGCGAAGCGCCGCCAGCAACAGCCAAGTACCGCCGGATTCGCTGGCGCGGCTCGCTGGAGACGCAATCGCCGTTGTCAGGGCGGCGGCGGCGGCGAACCCGTCTTCGTCGCCGGAGACGCTCGGTGCGCTCTCCCGGGACCCGGACCCGCGGGTCCGGTCGCTGCTCGCGGCCCGGGCTGACCTCCCGGCCGGGCTCCTGGCCGAGCTCGCCAACGACCCTGACCCGGTGGTCAGCGTCCCGGCCAGGAGCAATCCCGAGTTCGCCGGCGCAGTGGCGTCTCATGCAGGGCTCCTGTCCGACTGAGGGCCCGGCAGCGTCGAGGACCTGCGCCGGCGCCTGGCATCATGGGCTGCTATGAGCGTGCCGTGCGGAAGATCGACGCCTGACGGGACGGTGTGCCGTCGGCGGGTGTCGGCGCCGGGTGCGCCGTGCGGGGCGGCTCACACCGACCCGGGCTCCCCGACGGGGGCGGTCCCGGGCGGGGCAGTCGCCGCTGACGCCGGGTCGGACCCGCTGGCCGGTCAGGTCGACGGCCTTTCGGCAGCGAACCTGATCTGTTCGGATGCCCGGGTGCTGCTGCGGCTGGTGCCGGGCGCTTCCCAGGGGGACCTGGCGGAGGTGGGCCGGGAGGTCCGGATGGGGATGTCGTCGTTACGGGCAGCGTTCGCGGGTCCCGGGGAGGCGTGGAACGCGTTCGCTCGGGCGCGGGGCGGGTGGCTGCGCATGTCGGTGCGTTGCCCTGAGTGCGGCGGGCGCGGATTCATGCCGCGCCGCCCGGGGCCCGGTTACCCGGGGTGCCATCGGTGCATGGGCCGCCGGCGGGTTCAGGAGTCGTACCGCCTCGAGCCGGCGTCTCGCGGTGGGCTCAGCGACCCATGACGGCGGCCCGTCAGCCGCCGACGGTGCCGTTCCCGGCGGGGGCCGGGCCGGCAGATTTGGATGCCCGCCAGGAGGATCGTGACTGGTTGCGACGCGGCCGGCCGGGCGGTTCAGCCGGCGAGGAGCCCGATGTGGGCGGCGACGACGGGATCGAGACCGTTGGTGTCGGGTTCGGTGACGTCCCAGCCTGACCAGTCTGCGCTTCTGACGACGGTCGCGTTGAGGGCGATCCCGGCGGCGTACGCGGCGGCGCTGTCGGTTTCGTAGCGGCAGCATTGGGGGCAGCGGACGGCTTGAAGGCCGGCAGGTCCGCCTGCTGGCCACAGGGCACCGGGGACCGGCTGGGTGTCGCAGCCGGGACATGCGCCGGTCCGGTGGAGGGCGCGGCGGCGGAACTCGGCGGCCTTGTCGTTGCCGATGCCGGCGTCTCTCGTCAGTCGGTACACGGCACGTGTGGCGGTCGGGGAGCGTCCGGCGTCGACGGGGAGCAGCACTTCAAGGGACTGGGCCATGGCGGCGAGAACGTTGTCGTGTGACGAGCGTTCCAGGTCGCCGTAGCCGACCTCGTCTTCGCTGAGCCGATCGAGGGTGTAGTCGATGAGTCCCTCGTACACGGGGTCGAGGCGGGGGGCCATGGCCGGGTGGCTGCCGGCGACTTTGTCCAGCTTCTCCAGGCACTTCACGACGTAGGCGGCGGCATCGTCGAGTTCGTTGTTCCGGCGCATTGCGTCGAGAGTGTCGAAGTCGACGTGGAACGCGACCTGGTCGGCGTCTGCGGCGATGACTTCTGGTTCGGCCTCGTACGTGACCATGACGATCGGGGCTCCCGCCAGCGGATCGGCGGGAGCGACGGCCGCCGCCGTCGGTGCCGCCATGGATGACGGCGGGTTGGCGCACCTGCCACACCACCCGGTGGGGTGACTGGTCAAGTTCCGGCACGGGGCGCCGGCGGTGGTGGTCCCGACGCACGGGCGGGACCGTCGAGTGCTCATGCCGGGCGAAGATGCCGCCAGCAACTCACAGAATCGTGTGCCTGTAACCGTCGAATGCGCTACGGTTACAGGCGGTTGTTGTTGGGGGCCGGTCCGGCATCTTCGCCGGGGGAGCGTCCCGCCCGTCTATTGGAAGGCATGGCCCTGGTGGCAGGCGAAGAGTTCGTCCACCTGCATCTGCACAGCGTCTACTCGATGCTGGACGGCGCCGCTCACCTCGACGCGGTCATGGACCGTGTCGCGGAAGACGGCCAACGGGCAGTCGGGATGACTGACCACGGGAACGTCCACGGCGGCCTCGATTTCTGGCGGGCGGCTCGCAGCCGTGACCTGAACCCGGTGCTCGGCTTGGAGGCGTACATGGCCGAGGATCGGCTCGCCCGCCTGCCCCGCAAGCAGGACAAACGGTTCCACCTGACGCTGCTCGCGACGTCGAACGAGGGATGGGACAACGTGTCCCGGATTTCGTCGCGGGCGTTCACCGAGGGGTTCCACTACAAGCCCCGGGTCGACTGGGACNNAAGCCGTCCAGGCCGGCGACGAGGACCTCGCCGCGGACATCGCCGGGAGGCTGCGCGACATCGCTGACCCTGACAGCTTTTTCGTGGAGGTGATGGACCACGGCACCGCTTCGCAGCATGCGGTGACCCCGGGTCTTCTGCGGGTAGCGAAACGGGTCGGCGCGCCGTTGGTCGCGACGAACGACTGCCATTACGTTGACCACTCCCACTCGAAAGCGCACGACGCTCTGCTATGTGTGCAGACCGGCGCCCATCTCGCGGAGCCGGACCGGTTCCGTTTCGACGGCGACCAGTATTGGGTGAAGTCGGCGGCGGAGATGCGGGCGTTGTTCCCCGAGGACCTGTACCCGGGGGCGTGCACGAACACCCTCGCTATCGCTGAACGGGCCGACATCTCGTTCGATCTGGGCCGCGAGCTGCTCCCGCGGTTCCCGGTTCCTGACGGGTTCGCGTCGGACACCGAGTACCTCGCTCACCTGACGTGGGAAGGCGCCCGCTCCCGGTGGGGGGAATCGCTCGACGACAAGGTCGCCGAACGGGTCCAGTTTGAGCTCGGCGTGATCGCCGACATGGGGTTCTCGTCGTACTTCCTCATCGTGTGGGACCTTGTCCGCCACGCCCGCGAGGTCGGCATCCGGGTCGGCCCCGGTCGTGGCTCCGCTGCCGGGTGCGCCGTCGCGTACTGCCTGCGGGTCACCGACCTAGACCCGATCCGCTACGACCTGCTGTTCGAACGGTTCCTCAACCCGTCCCGGGTGTCGATGCCCGACATCGACATGGACTTCGACTCGCGCCGCCGTGACGAGATGCTGGCGTACACCGTCGCGAAGTACGGCGACGACCGGGTAGCGCGAGTCGTGACCTTCGGGCGGATCAAAGCGCGGGCCGCTGTCCGTGACGCAGCCCGGGTCCTCGGTCTCCCCTACGCGGTCGGTGACCGGATCGCGAAAGCGATGCCGCCGCTGTCCTCCGGCCGTGACACCCCGTTGAAAGCGTGCTTCGAGAAGATCGAAGGGCACGAAGCCGGGTACAAGTCTGCGGGGGAGCTGCGCCGCATGGTCAGCGCCGAGCCCGAAGTGGCTCAGGTGATGGACGTCGCTCTCGGCCTCGAAGGCGTGGTCCGCCAAAGCGGCATCCACGCCGCGGCGGTCGTGATCGCCCCGGGCCCGCTGGTCGACTACCTGCCCGTCATGACCGACACGTCGGACCCTGACGGTTCGCTCGTCACCCAGTTCGAGATGGGCGGCGTCGAAGCGCTCGGCCTGCTGAAGATGGACTTCCTCGGCCTCCGGAACCTCGACGTCATCGACCGGGCCGTCGACCTGATCGCCGCCACCGGCGTCGATGTCGACATCGACCGGATCCCGCTGGACGACCCGGCCACGTTCGCTCTGCTCCAAGCCGGCGAGTCCGTCGGGGTGTTCCAGCTCGAGTCGCCCCCCATGAGGGCACTGATGAAGTCCCTGGCGCCCACCTCGTTCGACGACATCGCCGCCCTGGTCGCCCTGTACCGCCCCGGCCCGATGGCAGCGAACATGCACAACCAGTTCGCTGACCGGAAAAACCACCGCGAGCCGGTGTCGTTCCTGCATCCGGATCTCGCTGACGTGCTCAGCGAAACCTACGGGCTCATGATCTACCAAGAGTCGATGATGCGGGTCGCTCAGGTGATCGCCGGGTACACCCTCGCCGAAGCGGACCTTCTCCGGAAGGCGTGCGGGAAGAAGAACCGTGAGCTGCTCGCCGCGGAACGGGCGAAGTTCGTCGCCGGCTGCGAAACGTCCGGGTACACCCACGACCTCGGCCAGAAGCTGTTCGACATCATCGAACCGTTCGCCGACTACGCGTTCAACAAGTCCCACGCCTACGGGTACGGCCTCGTGTCGTACCAGACCGCGTGGCTGAAGGCGAACTACCCGAGCCAGTACATGGCGTCGCTGCTGACCTCGATCATGGACGATCAAGAACGCATGACAGGGTTCCTCGCGGAAGCCCGCCGCATGGGCATCAAAGTGGTCCCCCCGGACGTGAACCGCTCCGGCGTGGAGTTCTCCGTCGACGGCAGCCAGGTCGTGTTCGCTCTCGCCGGCATCCGCGGGGTCGGTGTTCCCGTGGCGTCAGCGATCGAGACCGAACGGGTCACGAACGGCCCGTACAGCAGCCCGCAGGACTTCTGCCAGCGGATGCCTGACGCCACGATCAGCCGCACAACCGTCGAAGCGCTCGCTCAGGCCGGGGCGTTCGACTCGTTCGGCCACACCCGCGCCGGCATCGTCGCAGCCGCCGCGGCGCTCGTCGCCGACTCCAACCGGCACCGGTCCGACCAAGCCGCCGGGGTCATGTCGCTGTTCGACGCCGCCCCGGACTCCACCGAGACCGCTGACGCGGTCAACGTCCCAATCCCCGACGTGAAGCTCCCCCAAGCTGACCAGCTCAACGCCGAACGAGACATGCTCGGCGTGTACCTGTCCGGGCACCCCCTCGACGGGCACGACGAAGCCGTCGCTCTCGCCGCCCAGATCTCGCTCGCTGACCTGATCGCTCTCGCTGGCGACGAGACCGGAGCGGCCGTCGGCTGGGCGAACCTCGACCCGGGCGACGTTCGGGTCGCCGGGGTCGTCACCTCGCTAGACCGCCGCGTCACCCGCAAAGGTGAGCCCATGGCAGCGTTCGTCCTCGACGACCGCACCGGCCGCATCGACGCTTTGGTGTTCCCCAAGACCTACCACGAGCTCTCCCCCCGGCTCGCCCCAGGCGCCCCCATCGCTGTCACGGGACGGTTCGCCGTCGAAGACGACGGCACCGCGAAGCTGTTCGTGTCCGACATCACCCCCCTCGACCTGGAAGCATCCGAACACACCGACGCCAGCCACTCGACCGGCGTGTGGATCGACACCTTCGACCGGCTCCGGATCGACATGATCGGCCTCGAACAGGACCGCATGTTCGCCCACCAGACCCGGGTAGCGATCTCCAGCTACCCCGGCAGCCACCAGATCGTCCTGCGCTGCGCCGGCGACAACGGCGACCCCGTACTGCTCCGCATCCAGGACCGCTGCCACCCTTCGCCTGACCTGCTGAACAAACTGCGGCGCCTCCGCTCCGCTGCGCAGGAACGCTCCGCTGCGGCTGCGGCACCGGAGCTCGCAGCCAGCTGACTCCCTGCCTCTGGGACAGGGGACCGTCCAGGACATTTATTAGAAAATCTCCGTCGGCGGCGGCGAATCGTAAACCTTCCGGGGGGGGTTGGAGGGTTGATCTGGTGATGCTGCCCGTACCCGCCAGCGAAGGCTCTCGCGAATCGTATGGTCCGCTAGCCTTTAGCTATGCGCCCCTCGCCTTCGGTTCGGCGTGGGTACACCCCGGACCGGGACGGGTTCACGCTGTTCGTGGAGTCGGCCGGCACCGCCTTGCTCCAGGCGGCTCAGCATGTCGTAGACCCCCAAACCGCAAGGGATGCCGTCCAGGACGCCCTGCTCACCACCTGGAAACGGTGGGAGAAGGTCTGCGAGATGGACAACCCGTTCGGCTGGGCCCGCAAAGTCACCGTGAACGCGGCGATCGACCTCTTGAACAGCTCGAACCGGCAGCCGCTGCCGGTAGCCGACGAAACACTGGCCGGCGCTCACCAGCCGAACATGACCGCCGGGGTCGACACCACAGCCGACCCGGTGATCTCGACCGCCACGAACAACGAATGGCTGTCCGCCCTACCCGAGATGCAGCGGGCATGCGCAACGATGCACTACCTGTGGGATCTCCCGGTAGCGGAGATCGCCGAAGCGCTCGACTGCGCCGAAGGCACCGTCAAGGTGCACCTGCACCGCGCCCGACTGGCGTTAGCGGCCGCCGCTCCGCCCACCTACGAGCCGTCTCCGGCCCCCGCCGCAGCGGGGGAGAGGCGGTGATCTGATGGCGTTCCAACCCCTGCATCCCGACGACCTGGCCTTGCGTGACGCCCTTCAGTCGTTGCCGTCCGCCCCGGTACCCGCCGACTTCGACATCGGCGAGTTCACCGCGAGTGTCCTCGCCGCGGTCGACGCCGGGCAACTGTCTCGAGCCGACACCCGCGCCCGCCAGCAGGCCCGCCAGGCGATCGCTGTTGGCGTCACTGTCGTAGCGATGGCACTCGGGGCGTTGTTCGGCCTGGCGTTCGCTGCCGGAGGCGACGGCGGCTCCCCGCCGCCGCCTCCGGGCCAGACAGAGTCAGCGTCGCCGACCGGGCCCGCCGGCGACGGGCAAGGCGGCAGGGTGTCCTCCCCGACCGGTAGCGAGTCCGTCTTCCCGCCATCCGCCAACGCCGACGGCGGTGACGGACAAGGCGGCGGGGGCGGCAGGGGCGGCTCGGAGTTCGGCGGGAGCGAATACCCGAACCAACCGCTCCCCCCGCCACCGACCCCACCGGCAGCCACCACCACCACCACCACCACCACCACCACCACCACCACGACCGAGCC
>CXWK01012911.1_pt2 | contig 17638 bp, 16 predicted proteins | sample 590851 | NCBI WGS metagenome assembly CXWK01 (sample SAMEA3498364, study PRJEB10139) | wastewater metagenome | biome: wastewater treatment plant; material: activated sludge | place: Denmark | collected 2014-08-01 | reverse complement strand
CAGGTTCCAGGGAAGAGCGCTCTTCCCTGGAACCTGGCCCCTGGAACCTGGAACCTGTCTTAGGGGGGGCCGGCGGCGGTGCGGAAGCTCCAGGTGTAGGTCTGCCCATTGGCGTCCACGCGCACGGCGTAGGTCGCGTCGGGCAGCAGCGGCGCGGCGGGGATGAGTACGACAGCGTCGCGCTGGTCGAGGATGGCGCGGGCCGAGCGCTGCGTCCAGGCGTCGGGGTGGGTGTAGTTGGTCTCGTCGAACTGGCAGTGGGCTATCGGTTCGCCGTCGCGCAATATCGTTGTGGCCGTCACATTAGGCGTCAGCCGGCCGTCGCCCAGTTGCAAAATGATCGGCGCGCCAGTGGCCTGCGAGTAGCCGGTGCAATGGCTGAGCGCGGCCGGGAATTCGGGCAGCGAGTAGCGCAACACCCACGTGGTGCTGTCGTTGCCCGGCCACATGATCGGAAACGCCACGCCGTCGGGCAGCGGCCCCAGTCCTCGCTCCACGTCCAGCGTCGCCCCCACGGTCAGGATGCCGCCGGAATCGCGGTATTCGCCGAAGCCGGTCACCGCTAGTTGCGGGTCGAGCATCGGCACGGCGTGGAAGGGGGCCGACAGCCAGTAGTTGATGGCCCACTCGAACGGGGCGGAGCTTAGGTTGCCGATGGCGATGTTGCCGGCGTCACCGGCAGCGTTGCCGGCATTGGTGTAGAACGGGCTATTGGGGTCCTGGCTATGGCCCACGTCGCCCGACAGCACCATGTAACGGCTGTGCAGGCCGCTCTCGGCCGACCAGGCGCTATCCTCGCGCAAGGAGGGCAGCCCGGCCGCGGCGCGGAAGTCGTTCAGGTAGCGCAACCAGTCGGGGTCGAGGGCGACGATGGTCGGCGAGGGCAGCGGCTCGGCTGCCGTCGTGGGCGTAGAGGCTACGGGCGTAGAGGCCACGGGCGTCGAGACGACAGGGGTGGGAGTTAGGGCCACGGACGTTGGCGTGTCGGGCGTCGGGACTATAGCGGTGGGGGAAGCATCGGGTGTGGGTTCGGTCGTTGGCGTGCTGGCGACGGGCGGGGGCCGGGTTGGCCGCGCCGTGGGCGACGCGGGCGGCTCGATGGGGCTGGCCGTCGCGGTGGCCGGCGCGGCAGGCTTGTTCATCAGCAGCCCCAGCAACACTGCGTTGCCCAGTAGCGATAGACCCAACATCACCGCCAGAACGGTACGATTCATCATTTATAATCCTTCCCACTCCTGCCAGAGAGGGCAGTACTATTTAGGCGGGGCATTATACACAATACTATGCCAAATAGGCTATTTTCTCTGTGCCACTCTGCGTCTACCTCAGCGTTCAGCCGCGTGCTATCTCGCCCCTCGGCCCACTCGGCCGTATAATGGCCATTCGTGACGACCCGATTGCCCGACCCAGCCTCAACCGGCCCGCGTTCCCTGGCTGCCCTGCGCGAGATCGCCCGCGCCCTCAGCTCCGCCTGGGACCTGGACACGACGCTCGACCTCATCGCCCGCAAGACGACGGAGATCATGGGCGTGGACTCCTGCGCCATCTATCTGCTAGACGCCGACGAAACGACGTTGCGCTTGCGCGCCTCCACCGGGCTGGCGCGGCGGGCGCTGGGGCTGGCCACGCTGCAAGTCGGCGAGGGCATGACCGGCTACGCCGTGGTGCAGAACCGGCCCGTCTACGCCGCCGACGCCCAGCACGACCCCCACTTCAAGTGGCTGGACGACACCGAAGAGCGACGCTTTCGGTCGCTGCTGGCCGTGCCGCTGGTGCTCAACGACCGGCCCATTGGCGCGCTGAACGTGCAGACGGCCGCGCCGCGCGACTACTCCACCGAGGAGATTGACCTGCTGGCCCTCGTCGCCGATCTGGCCGCCGGGGCGCTGGTCAAGGCCCGCCTCTACGACCGGCAGCGCCGCCAACTGGACGAGCTACGCACCCTGGCCCAGGTCAGCGAGGCCATCACCTCGCCGCAATACCTGGATCAAATTTTGGAAGTCGTCACCGAACTGGCGGCGCGAACGGTGGGGGCGACAGGCTGCGCCATCTATCTGCTGGAACAGCCGGACGAGGACGGTGACGCGACCGCCCTGCCCGTCTTCGCCAACCCGACCGGCGCGCCCCTGCCCGACGCCGACGCGCTAGCCACGGTGGCCCAAACGGGACAACCACTCGTCGTGCCGCAACTGCCCGACGCCGGCGGCGCGGCGCTGCTGGCCGTGCCGCTGGCGGTGCAGGAGCGGGTCATCGGCGTGCTGGCCTGTCTGGCTCCTCCCGGCCACACCTTTAGCGACGGCCAGCAAACCCTGCTGACCACCCTGGCCAACCAGACGGCGCTGGCCATCGAGAACGCCCGCCTGGTCAGCAGCGCCGCCGTGGTGCGCGAGATGCACCACCGCATCAAGAACAACCTGCAAACGGTGGCCATGCTGATGCAATTGCAACTGCCCGACGCCGACCGGCTAGAGACGCGCGCGGTCTTGCTAACCAACATCCACCGCATTCGCAGCATCGCCGCCGTGCACGAGATTCTGTCGGAGCAGGGCTTCCGGCTGGTCAACGTTCGCGCCGTGCTGGAGCGCATTGCCCAGACGACGATGACCGGCCTGGCCCGGCCACAACAGGCGGTGGGCATTGCCGTCCAGGGCGACAGCCTGCAACTGCCCAGCCGGGCGGCGACGGCGCTGGCGGTGGTGGTCAATGAACTGGTGCAAAACAGCCTGGAGCACGCCTTCGTCGGCCGCAACGCCGGCCACATTGACATCGTGCTGGCCCGCGCGCCTGACGCGCTGCTGGTCGTCGTCCGCGACGACGGCGTGGGGCTGCCCGACGAGCTGCCGCGCAGCCTGGGGCTAGAGATCGCCGAGGCGCTGGTGGCCGATGACCTGCATGGCGAGCTACAATTCGTGCGCCGGCCGATTGGCGCGGAGGTGCGCATCCGGTTACCGCGGACGCAGGAAAGGGATTAGGGGCCAGGTTCCAGGGGCCAGGGCGTCTTCCCTGGCCCCTGGAACCTGGCCCCTGGAACCTTGATTGAGAGCTACAATGTTGATCCTGATCGCCGAAGACGAATCCATCATCCGCCTCGGCCTGAAGTCCATGCTGGAGGAGCTGGGTCATCAGGTGGTGGCCGCGACCAACGGCCGCGAAGCCATCCGTATGGCCGAGCACCAGCGGCCCGACCTGGCCATCCTCGACATCCGCATGCCCTACACCGATGGCTTGCAGGCGGCGCGGGCGATGGCTGCCGAACGGCCGCTGCCCATCCTCCTGCTGACCGCCCACAGCCAGGCCGACCTGATTGACCGGGCCAGCGACCTGCCCATTCATGGCTACCTGGTCAAGCCCATTCTGCCCGAAGAGTTGGGCGCGGCCATCGCCGTGGCTGTCAAGCGCTTCGCCGAGAGCCAGGCGCTGGCCGAACGACTGGCCCAACTGGAGGCCGACCTGGCGGCCCGCAAGCTGATTGACCGGGCCAAGGGGCGGCTGATGCAAACAGGGTTGACGGAAGAGGACGCCTACCGGGCCATTCAGGCCCGCGCCCGGCGCGAGCGGCAGAGCCTGGTTGCCGCGGCGCGGGCTATTCTGGTAGATAGTGCCGTATGATAACCACACGCCTTTATCTGATTCGCCACGGACAGACGGCCCACAGCGCCGCCGACTGCTTCTCGGGGGCCAGCGACGTAGACCTGGCCGACGAGGGCCGGCGGCAGGCGATATGCCTGGCCGAGCGGCTGGCCGGCGCGCCCATCGCTGCCTTCTATTGCAGCCCGCTGCGCCGCGCCGTCGAGACGGCCGGCCTCGTTGCCCAGCCCCACGGCCTGACGCCCACGCCCGTGGCCGACCTGCGCGAGATTGACTATGGCCACTGGGAAGGGGTGACGCGCGACGAGGTGTTGGCCCGTTTCGGCGAGGAGTACGCTGTCTGGGGGCGCGACCCGCTGACCGGCGCGCCGCGCGGCGGGGAGACAGGGCTGGCTGTGCTGGCCCGCATGTTGCCGGCGCTGCGCGACATCGTGCGCCGCCATCCGGGGCAGGCTGTGGCCGTCGTCGCCCACAAGTCGGCTAACCGCCTGGCGCTGTGCGGCCTACTGGGCCTCGACCCGCGCACCTACCGCGAGCGGCTCGACCAGTCCCCGGCTTGCCTCAACGTCGTGGACTTCAGCGACGACGGCCGGGCGCGACTGGTGTTGTTCAACGACGTGTCGCACTACGCCGCCACGGGCTTGTAGCCCCTTGTAGCGCGGGATGGTATCCCGCCTCTTGGGCCGCGCGAAGACGCGGGATACCATCCCGCGCTACAAGTTACGAGGGGCGCAGGTGCTCCATCAACATCGTCATGAACCGCAGGTTATGCACCGTCGCCAGCCGGAAGTACAGGTTGTCATTCAGCTTGAACAGATGGTGCAGATAGCCGAGCGAATAACGGCGACAGGTGGGACAATCACAGTGGGACGACACCGGCCCGGCGGCCTTGACGTGCTTGTCGTCGCCGGGGTAGACGTAGCCGAACCAGTCGGAGCCGACCAGCGGCGCGGCGGCCGGGTCACGGCGGAAGGTGTAGAGGCGGCCGTGGCGGGCGTCGCGGGTGGGCATGGTGCTGTCGAACAGCTCGTACCCCAGCCCAACGCAGGCGGCCACGCTCGGCGGATGGCCGACGCCCAGGGCGTGGACGGGGAACTGGCGCGGCACCAACTCGCGCACCGTAGCCAGCATCTCCGTCAGCAGCTTACCCTCGCTATCCAGCGGCCAGCCGCCGTAGCCGTAGGCGTCGAAGCCGATATCCAACAGCGCCGCGGCGCACTCCTGCCGCAATTCGCGCGACAGCCCGCCCTGGATGACGGCCATCAGCCGCGGTCGTTGCGCCTCCTCCAGCCGCTTTTGCTCCAGCAGTTGCCGGTACGTTCGCTTACACTCCGTTGCCCAGCGGATCGTCCGCCGCACCGACTCGGCCTGCGCTGCCGGCGGGTCGTCTGGCCCGGTGCAGTCGTCGAGGCAGATGAGCATATCGGAGCCGTAGCTGAACTGGAGCTGGATGCTCTTCTCCGGCGTCAGTTGGTACTTGCGGTCGCCGCCGGGGCGGAAGGACGCGCCGCGGTCGGTGATGCTGCCGCTCTTGGGGTTCTGCCGGATGAGGGAGTATACTTGGAAGCCGCCGGAGTCGGTGAAGATGGGGCCGGGCCAGCCGGCCATGCGGTGCAGCCCGCCGAGGGCCTGGATGGTGGACGTGCCCGGCCGCTGCATCAGGTGGTAGACGTTCATCTGCACGGCGCGCACGCCGGCGGCCTCCAGATCATCGGCCGAGACGGCGCGCACCACGCCCTGTGTCCCGTCGGGCAGGAAAGCCGGCAGCGGTAGCTCGCCGTGGGGCAGTTGCAGCGTCGTCAGATTCGAGTTCATTGGCGAGAAAACTCCGATTGATAAGAGAAGAGGGACACGGAGAAACACGGAGGGAGAAGGGAGGGACACGGAGGGAAGACCCTCTTCCTCCGTGTCCCTCTGTGTCTTCTCCGTGTTCCTCCGTGTCCCTCTTTATAGGCTAACATGAAGCGCCACTCCCAATCGTTCGCGCCGCCGGCCGGCTTTCTGGCCAAGATGCGGTCGCTCTTGCCGCCGGACGAGTACCACGCCTTCGCAGCCGCCTACGACCGGCCGCCGGTGGGCGGGCTGCGGGTCAACACGCTCAAGATCGTGCCCGCTGAGTTTACCACCCTCGTCCCGTTCTCGCTTGCCCCTGTCGGCGCGTGGGAATCAGCGGCCTTCACCGTGGCCGACGACAGCCGCCCCGGCCGCCACCCCGCCTACGACGCCGGCCTCTACTACCTGCAAGACCCGTCAGCCATGACCGCCGCCGTCGCTCTGGCCGCCGCGCCGGGCGAACTCGTGCTCGACCTGGCCGCCGCGCCGGGCGGCAAGGCGACGCATCTGGCGGCCCGCATGGGCGCGGCGGCCACAAACGGCGGCTCCCCACTGCGTCGCGCTCTGGACGACGACGGTCTACTGGTGGCCAACGACATTCACGCCGGGCGCGCTCGCCTGCTGGCCGACAATCTGGCCCGTTGGGGCGCGGTCAACGTCCTGGTGACGCATGAGGAGCCGGAGCGGTTGGCGGAGGTCTTGGGGCCGGTGTTCGATCGGGTGCTCATTGACGCGCCCTGCTCCGGCGAAGCGATGTTCCGCCGCCTGGAGAGTGTCGAGTGGAGCGAAGGTATCGTCGCCGCCTGCGCCCGGCGACAGCGGGGCGTGCTGGCCGTCGCCCCCGACTTGGTGCGGCCCGGCGGGCGGCTGCTCTACGCCACCTGCGCCTTCTCGCCGGAGGAGAACGAGGTCGTCGTGGGCGACTTTCTGGCCGGGCATGGCGACTTCGCCCTCGTCGCGCCGCCGCCAATCCCGGAAGCCGACAGCGGCCGGCCGGCCTGGGTGGATGGGGCAATCCCAGCAGACATCGCGGCCCAGTTAGCCCGCGCCGTGCGCCTCTGGCCCCACCGCTTCCCCGGCGAGGGGCACTTCCTGGCCCTCATGGCCCGCGCCGGGCAGCCGGACGGCCGCGAGCCGGCCCCCTTCGCCCGTCGCCCGCCGGCGGCGGCCCAGTTGCGCCTGTGGCGGGAGTTCGCCGACGCAACGCTCCACATCGAACTGCCGGAGGAGCGGCTCCACGTCCACGGCGACCGGCTCTACCTGCTGCCGCGCCGCGCCATTGACCCCGGCCGGCTGCACCTCGTTCGCTATGGCCTGCCGCTGGGCGAAACGCGGCCGGGCCACTTCCGGCCCGGCCACGACCTGGCGCTCTGTCTGACCGACGGCGACGCCCGCGCCGTCCGCTGGGCAGCGGACGACGCGCGCCTGGCCACCTATCTGGCCGGCGGCGATCTGCCGGCGAGCGACCTGCCGTCCGGCCCCGACGGGTGGACGCTGGTCACAGTGGACGGCTTCGCCCTGGGCTGGGGCAAACGGGCCGGCGGGCGGTTGAAGAACCACTTTCCCCGCGGCCAGCGCCGCGCCTAAATAGGTTCCAGGTTCCAGGTTCCAGGGGAAGAGCGCTCTTCCCCTGGCCCCTGGAACCTGGAACCTGCTTTAGAGGCGTACGACGTGCGCTGTCGCGCCGTTCTTGATGGCGTTGCGCGTGTCCACGATCAGCGGCGCGGTCGCGCCGATCCACGTCCAATCGTAGGCGCTGTGGTCGGTGACGACGACCACGCAGTCGGCCGCGGCCAGCGCCTCGCCCGTCAGCGGCGACGACTCCAACTCGATGCCCTCGCGCCGCAGCGAGGCGACGTAGGGATCGTGGTAGCTAACCTCCGCGCCGCGCTGCCGCAAGAGATGAATCACGTCCAGCGCCGGGCTTTCGCGCACGTCGCCCACGTCGCGCTTGTAGGCCACGCCCAGCACCAGCACGCGGCTGCCGTTGACCGCCTTGCGCTCGGCGTTCAGCGCGTCGGCCACCTTGCCGACGACGTAGTCGGGCATGTGGCTGTTGACTTCGGCCGCCAGCTCGATGAAGCGGGCGGTGTAGTTGAGCGTGCGCAGCTTCCAACTCAGGTAGTGGGGGTCAATGGGAATGCAGTGGCCGCCCAGTCCCGGCCCGGGGTAGAAGGGCATGAAGCCATAGGGCTTGGTCGCCGCCGCGCCGACCACTTCCCAGACGTTCAGCCCCAGCCGGTCGCACATCAGGGCCACTTCGTTGACCAGACCGATGTTGACGGCGCGGAAGGTATTCTCCAGCAGCTTGACCATCTCAGCCGTGGCCGTGCTGGAAACGGGCACGGGGTGGTCAACGACCGTGCCGTAGAGAGCCACAGCCACTTCCAGGCAATCGGGCGTCACGCCGCCGATGACCTTGGGCGTCGTGCGCACAGTGTAGTCGGTGCGGCCGGGGTCAATGCGCTCCGGCGAGAAGGCCAGGAAGAAGTCGCGGCCAACCTCCAGCCCGTCGCGGCCCAGGCGCGGCAGGACGATCTCGTCTGTCGTACCCGGATAGGTGGTGCTCTCCAGGATGATGAGTTGCCCGCCGCCGGCCGGCATGTAGCTGGCGATGCATTCGGTGGCGTCAACGATGTAGGAGATGTCGGGGTCTTTGGTCTTGCGCAGCGGCGTCGGCACGCAGATGGAGATGGCGTCCACCGCCGCCAGCGTGGCGTAGTCGGTGCTGGCGCTGAACAGGCCGCCATTGACCAGCGCGGCGATGACCTCCGCCGACACATCTTCGACGTAGCTCTCACCCTGTTGCAGCGCGGCCACCTTGCGGGCGTCCAGGTCGACACCGACAACGCGAAAGCCCTCTTGGGCAAAAGCCACGGCCAGCGGCAGGCCGACGTAGCCCAGGCCGACGATGCCAATCTGCGCGTCGCGGTTGGCGATGCGCTCCAGTAGTTGTTGCTTGTACTCCATGCTCGTTCCTTGCCCCGGCACAGGGGTCTTCGGTGCGGTTGACTATCCTGCCGGGCGGTCGCCCAGGGTCGGCCGTCGCGGCGCTCTAAGGGGTATGATACCGCAGGATGGCGCGAATCGGACGCCCGGCGGGGCAGATTTCACGCGATTTTCGAGCGGCGGTGCGCTAACCGGCCAACCGCGCCGCCAGCGAGGTTAGCAGGCCGGGAAACAGCCCCAGTAGCGCCGCCAGCCCCAGCAGAATTGCCGCCGCGATCCGCTCGCCTGCTTGTAGGGCGGGTAGGCTACCCACCTCCCCGGCCACATCCCCCTCATTGCTCTGCGAGACTCGCCACAACCCCCACACCGCCACGCCCAGCGCCGCCAGCACCACCGCTGCCGCCCACGGCCAGGCTGCGCCCAGCAGCGACAGTTGCGCCCAGCGCCCGGCAAAGCCCGGCGTCAGCGGCAGGCCGAGCAACGACAGGCAGCCATAGAGCAGCAGCGCCGTCCGCCGCGCGCCACCTCGTCCCCCCGCGCCGGCCGTCCAGCTGAGCGCTAAAGCCACCAGCGACAGGCTTAGCGTGCGGCCGACGAGCGCCGCCAGGGCCACCGCCAGCCCGGCCGTGCCGGGAGCCAGGGCCGCCAGCGCCAATGCGCCGCCATCGAGCAGCAGCACGCTGCCCAGCGCACCGCGCCACGTCCGCTCGCGGGCTATGAGAAAGGCGGCCAGCAACGCCGATAGGACGGCGCTGCCGCGCAGGGCGGTCTGGAACTCGGCCGCGGCGCGGGCGGCCGGGATCAGGTCGAGCAGGCCGAACAACAGGGCCACGACGACGATCTGCCCCACCCCCAGAGCCAATGCCAGCGCCCCCGGCGGCGACCAACGGGCCAGGCCGCGCAGGGCGACGTGGAACGGGAAGCCGCCCAGCAACAGTAGCGTGGCCAGCAGCAGGGCCGGCGGCAGCGCCGCGCCGCTCACCTGTCCCGCCGCTTGCGCCCAGGCGGCCCACAGCAGCGGCAGCAGCCCCAGCACACCGAGCAGGAAGAACCGCCAGGCAGCGCCGGTCGCCTCGGGCTGCCCGCCGGTGAGGGCGATGGCCAGCAGTGCCAGGGCCACGGCCAACAGCGCCAGCGCCAACCCCGGTGGCTGGATCATCAATGCCGCGGCCAGGGGCGACAGGACGACCACCGCCGAGGCCGCAAACGAGGGCGAAACCGGCCGGAACCAATGCAGCGCCAGCAGCCCGCTGACCAGCCCATAGATGAGCAGGAGCAGACCGCGGGCCAGGGGCGTCAGAGTGAGCGTCCGCCCAAAGATGGTCGTCGCCGGATCGCCGGGCAGGCTGATGGCCAACAGAACCAGCGCCGACAACGCGGCGACAGCGATGAGGCCGGCGGCCGCCGCGGCCCGCCGCCAACGACCGGCAGCCAGCACCGCCAGCGCGGCCACCCAGGGCAGAATCAGCAGGACGACAGGCAATCTACTCTCCACGTGAATCCTGTCTTGCGCCTACTACCCTACAGCGCTTCATGGGCCTCACCCGCATCAGCGCCATCGCTGTAATCCGTGTCACCTCGCTCCGCTCCCGGCACAGCGGGCGGTTCGCGGGACGCTTGAGCCAGATAGGCGACGACCAGAGTCACGGTCAATTGCAGGATGATCAGGGCCACAACCATGACCAGCGATGGATCGACCAGACTGTAGAACAGGACAAAGCCGACCAGGAAGATCAGCAAGCCGATGCCCGCCGGCAACGGCTCGGCCGAAGCCGCCAGACCCACCAGCCCCAGCCCACCCAATCCGACGATGGCCGCTTCCAGATAGCCCTTCTCGGCCGGAACGAAGCTAAACAGGGCGCCTGGCGTTCGCGCCAGCCATAGCGCGCCGAGCAGCACCGCCACCGCCAGCCCCAGCCGCAGCAGCGCCCGATCGCTGACGACCAGCGGGCCGACGGTGCGCGACCCGACCACGGTCAAGCGTGACGCCCGTCCCCACTGCGTCTGCGCGCCGGTGATGAGCAGCATCAGGGCGATGACGACGCCCGTGATGACGTAGACGACCGCCAGCCGCGGGTCCAGCACATCGAACAGCAGCAGGCCGCCGGCCAGATAGACGACCAGCATGGCCGGGAAAGCCAGCGGCGAGAAGGGGACGAACGCGGCCAGGCCTGACGTGCGGTGGCGCAACAGGCCGATGTCCCACACCGCCACAGCCACGGCCGCGGCCAGCAGGGCAATGGCCACCGCCGGCCCGCCACGCAGCGGGGCCAGACGATCGAGAAGGTCGAAGATGGTCGGGAACTCCATACGCTAGCGGCCGATCCACAGCAACAACAGCACCAAACCCAACAAGAACAACAAGCCGTTGTCCCCTTCCAGGATGGCCGCCGCGTCGGCCAGGGCCGCGGCGACCAATGCGCCGGCGCGGCGGGCCGGCGGGCCAACCCGCGCGGTAGCGCGCCCAGTCACGGCCGCCGGCGCGACCGACTCGCGCAGCAAGCCGCCCAACTGGCCCAGCCCCGGCGCGAAGTGGCCCAGCGCCGCGCCAGCGACGGCAGGCACGACCAGCGCCGCCCACACCAGCGGCGACAGGCTGAAAAGCGACACGTCCAGATGAAGAAGCCCCAACGCGGCCAGCACCGCCGGCAGCGCGCCAAGCCATAGCGCCCGCCCGCTCGCTGGTTCGCCCGCGCCGGACGGCCGCGCCGCCTGATAGACAACGGCCAGCCACAGGCTGATCAGCGCCGCCGTCACTACCAGCAGCACCACGCCGCCCGGCAGCCACGACGTGTAGAGCCGCGACAGCGCGCCGAAGCCGGCCGTCGGCGGCAGCCCGGCCACGGCCAGGTAAATGATGGCCAACGGTAAAAGACGCGGTAGACGATTGGGCAGAGTCATGGCCGCGGTCGAAGGCAACAGGGATAAGGCTGCCGGGGCCAACACGGCCAGACGCGCCGCGGCCAACACAGCAGCTTCGCCGGCCCAGACGCCGGTGACGAGAACCAGCCCACCCAGCGCCAGAGCCAGCCCCCGCGCCAGACCGCCTGGCGCGTCCGCGCCGAGGCGCGTCAGCCCGACCAGGAACGCCAGCAGACCAACAGCCGTGGCCGCCGCCGTGGCCGCGGGCGGCAGCGCAACGCTGCGCAACACCGACACCGCGATAGCCGCGCCGACGACTGCCGGCAGGCCGGCCACCAACAGGGTCGCGGCGTTGGTCGCCGGGCGAGAGGCCGTGTCGCGCCCGCCGTCCAACGCCGCGACGCCCAGCAATACGGCGGCCGCGGTCAGGGCCAAGAGCGCCGACCACGGCCCAGCGACGGCCGATGCCCACAGCAGCAGCACCGCCCCAAGCAGCGCGCCGGCTGACCACCCAAGAGCATCATCAGCCCCGCGCCGGCCCAAGAACAGCCAGACAACGGCAAAAAGCGCCACCGCGCCAACCTGCGCTCGCGCGTCGCCCGCCCAAAGCAGCGGCAGCGTCGCGGCGACCAGGGCGAAGGCCGTCGCCATCTGACCGGCGGGAAACAGAGTCGCCGCCCGGCCAACGCCTGCCCGCGCTACCGCCATGACCAACAGCCAGAGGACGACGCCGGTCAACTGCCAGGCAGCCGCGTGCGCGCCGGAGCGCAGCACGAACCAAACTACTAATGACAGGAGAGGGACGGCGGCGGCCACGGCGGGCAGGAGCGGCGAACGGTCGAGCGACGCGATGGGCGCGCCAACGGCCGACGGCCGAGGCCGCGCGGCGAAGGCCAAGATCGCGGCGCCCGCCAGCAGCAGACTGAGCAAAAGGATGGGCAAAAACGACATCGAAGAGTGGATTCTAGACCTGTCGCGGCAAGGAGGCAAAACGAAACCGCAATCTCTCAGGCTGGAAACGGGTAGGGGCGAGTCTTAGACCCGCCCCTACGAACAGATTGCTCTGGCTAGTGCGCCCGACCTTAATTCTCAACCAGCAGGTGATCGAACTCGCGTCGGGCAGGCTCAAACGGGGGCGGGGCGGGGGCCTGTTCGGCTCGCTCCAGCGCCTCCAGGATAACCGGCAAACGGCGGCGGGCCGCTTCCTCGCCCAGAGCGATGAACTGCTCGTAGTGGGCGAAGTGGAAGTAGGAGCGGCGTTCCATGTGGGGCACGATCAGACAGTCGCACTCTGTCTCCCCCTGCCCGGCGTGGCGCACCAGCGTCTCGATGGCGGCGATACCCTGGCCCAGGGGGCCGAGGAAGGGGCGCAGGGCGGGCATGAACACGTCCACACCAATAACGTAGTCCGCGCCGAGCATCCGAGCCACATCGGCAGGGATATTATCGGTGATGCCGCCGTCGACCAGCATCCGGCCATCCAGCTCGACCGGGGGAGCGAAGCCGGGCACGGAGCAACTGGCGCGAATGGCCGTGCACAGGCGGCCGCGCCATAGCACGACGCGCTCACCGGTAATGAGGTCGCTGGCCACAGCAGCAAAGGGGATGGCCAGATCGCGCACGTCGAACTCGCCGATATTGTCCTCAATCCAGCGTTCCAAACGGTTGAAGGTGATAAGGCCGTTGGCGGAGAGGAGCGGGCGCGACACACTCCACCAGCCGGTGCGCGCCGCGTTGTACTTTAGCTCCTCGATGCTCAGCCCGGCGCAATAGGACGCGCCGATGATCGCGCCCATGCTGGTGCCGGCCACGCAGTGGATGGGCACGCCGGCCTCCTCCAGCACGGAGAGCACGCCGATGTGGGCCAGCCCACGGGCCACGCCCCCGCCCAGCGCCAACCCGACGCGCAAACGACCATTGCTACGACTCATGACGCGTCCTTTTAAGACATCCACAGATTACGCAGATTTCACAGATTACACGATGTAGAAATCTGCGTAATCTGTGGATTGTTCTTAAGCAGCCTTACTGCGGCCACTCCGTGTCAACTTTCATGGCGCAGGCAACCAGTTCCGTGGCCGCCTTGGGCGACTTGAGGACGGTCATCATGTTGCCTTTCAGCTTAAGCTGGCCGGACATGATGCCGCGGATGGGGTCAATCTTCTTGTCCATCACCTTGTGCCATACGTCGAGCGGCGCGCGCAGTTCAAAGGCGACCGGCTTGGACGCGGGGTTCTCCACCAGGTAGGCATCGCGGGCCTTGCCGTGCCAGAGGTCGAGGTAGAGGTAGGTATCCTGCGGCATCCCCGGCCCGGCCGAGGTGATGAAGTAGAAGTCGCCTTCCCAGTGCGAAGCGGCCTTGGCATAGGCTTCGCTGTTGTTGACCTCGTGCATCAGCGCCTTGGCCCACTCATCGGTCGCGAACTTGATCCCCATGTCGTGCTCTCCCGTCTACATATAGTGCGTGTGAATGTCACTCTGCGGTGCAGATAGAATAGCATAACCAAGGGCCAAACGCCATAACAGACCCTCTCCCCAACCCTCTCCCACAGGGCGAGGGGGTCAGCGGCCCTGCCACTCCGCCCGCCGCCGCGTCATAAACGCCTGCGCCCCTTCCAGGAAGTCCTGCGTGCCAAACAGTTGGCTCTGTGCCCAACCCTCCAGCATCAGCCCGCGGTCCATGTCGGCCAGGCCGTCAATGACCCGCTTGGCCATGCCCACGGCCAGCGGCGCGGCGGCGGCGATCTCGGCGGCCAGCGCGTCGCCCGCCGCGGCCAACTCGGCGCGAGGCACAACGCCGTTGATGATCCCCCAGCGTTCGGCCTGCGCCGCGTCCATGCGCCGGCCGGTGAAGATCAACTCCTTGGCCCGCGCCGGGCCGACGAGGCGCGTCAGTCGCGTCGTGCCGCCTACGTCGGGGATGATGCCCAGCAGCGTCTCCGGCAGACCCAGCGCCGTGCCCTCGGCCGCCAGCCGCAAGTCGCAGGCCAGCGCCAGTTCCAGCGCCAGCCCCAGACAGTGGCCATGTAGCAGAGCGATGGTCGGCAGCTCTAGCCTCTCCAGCCGGTTGAGCACGCCCTGAAACTCGTCGGTAATCGAGCGCATGCGCTGTTGCCAGTGGGGGCCGTGGCTCTCGGCCAGCCCGAGCAGGGTGCTAACGTCAATGCCGGCCGAGAAGCTCTCGCCCTCGCCGCGGATGAGCACGGCGCGCAGGCCGGGGGTGCGGTTGGCTTCCGTCACGGCGGCGTCAAACTGCCGGAACATCTCAGCGTTGATGGCGTTGCGCTTCTCCGGGCGGTTGAGGACGATCTCGAAGGTGGTGTCGCGTTGGTGGGTGATGACTAGTTCGCTCATGGCTGCCTCCACTATGGATTATCTCACAAAAAGCAAAGAACCTCACGCAAAGATCGCTAAGGACGCTAAGAACGCCAGGAAATTCTTCTTGGCGTTCTTGGCGTCCTTAGCGATCTTTGCGTGAGGTCTTCTGTCTCCCCTCTGCGACTGCGAGCTACTTCAGGTCGTAGCTAAACGGCGCGAAGGAGATCGGAATCAGCTTGATGTGCTGCTTGGCGAACGGGATGCCGATGATGGTAATGGCCAGCAGCCCGGCACCCACCAGGTGAGCGATGGCGATCTCCCAGCCGAACAGGACGATCCAAATGACGTTGAACAGCAGCGGCAGGCAGCCGTCGCCGCGCTCGCGAGGCACGACTTCCTTGCCAAATGGGGCCAGCGTGGCCACGCCCAGGCTGATGACCCGCAGGCCAAAAGGGATGCCGATGATGGTCAGGCACAGCACCAGACCGCCCAGGATGTAACCCATTCCGGCGAAAAAGCCGCCGAAGATCAACCAGATGAGATTACCGAGAAAGCTCATGTTATCCTTGTCACTTGGATTCCGAATCTGGAATCCAGAGAACTATACGCAGGTGTCTTCTAAATGTTTCACGGCTCAGTGGCCAATTGCGCGTCCAGCCAACTGACGATCAGATCGGCCAACTCTGGCTCAACGGCGAACATATTTGTGCCGTGGCCGGCACGCTCGAAGATGTGGAGCGTCGCCCCGCCGGCCGCCTCGGCCAGAGCGCGCACGCTATCGGCCGAATAGGCGTCGTCCTCGCTGGCAACCAACAGCAGCGGCCGGTCGCCATAGATAGCCAATTGATCCGCGGTCGTCACGCCGCGATAGTCCAGCCCCGGCGACAACAGCACCACCGCGCCTACGTCCGCTCGATCCGCCCCCAGACGCAGAGCCATGTTCGCGCCGATGCTGGCCCCGACGACGGCCGTGCGCGCCGCGTCCACGGTGTCGCGGGCAGTGAAGGCGTCCCAGACGCGACCCAGGTCGTCGGCGGCCATCGGCCAGTCCGGCGCGCCGCCCGTCTCGCCGTGGCCGCGCATGTCAACGACCAGCACGACGTAGCCCGCCGCCACCAGATCGGCCGCCAGCCCGACCTTGCCCCACACCGTCCGGTCGTCGCCCAGCATGTGGAGCAGGATGACGCCCGGATCGGCTCCGCTGGTCAGCGGGGCCAGCAGGGTGGCCCGGATGGGCAGACCGTCGGCCGCCTCGACGGTCATCTCTTCCACGGAGCCAACGGGCAAAACGCCCGTCGCGTCCGTCGGCTGGGCGGCCAGTGGCTCGGCCGCCTCGCGGGTTGGTTCAGCCGCGGTTGGCGTCGTACTGCCCACCCCGCCACAGGCTGTCAACGCCAGAATCAGCACCAGCGGGATCATCCATCTCATTGCCTTACCTCCGCGTCTCCGTGCAGCGCACCTCAGAAAGTGCGCTGCACCCTGTTCATTATACTTCACGAACAGTAATATTCGGCCCGTTTCCGCTTACCGCGACGTTGGTCTATAATGCCCCACCATGAGCGACACCATTACCCCGACCGACACGCAGACTGGACTGGAGCGCATCGCCGCCGCCTTCGCCGCGGCGCGGGCGCGGGGCACGGCCGCCCTGATGCCCTACTACACCCTCGGCTACCCCGACCGGGCGACCTCGCTCGACGTGGTGGCCGCCATCGCCGCCGATAGCGATCTGCTGGAGTTGGGCGTGCCCTTCAGCGACCCGCTGGCCGACGGCCCGACCATCCAGCATAGCACGCAGGTGTCGCTGGAAGGGGGCACGACGCTGGCCGGTTGCCTGGAGATGGTGCGCGAGTTGCGCCGGCGGGGGGTAGCCGCGCCGGTGCTGCTCTTCGGCTACGTTAACCCGTTCCTGGCCTATGGGCTGCCAGCGCTGGCCCGCGACGCCCGCGCCGCCGGAGCGCAGGGCTTCATCGTGCCCGATCTGCCGCCGGAAGAGGCGGCCGACTTCGAGGCCGCGGCCGAGGCCGAGGGGCTGGCCCTCGTCCACTTCCTGGCCCCCACCAGCAGCGCCCACCGCATCGAGGCGGTGACGACCCGCGCTCGTGGCTTCATCTACCTGGTCAGCGTTACCGGCGTCACCGGGGCGCGGGCCGGGCTGCACGCCGACCTGGCCGGGTTCATCGGCCGCGTCCGCGCCCGGACGCAGACGCCGCTGGCCGTCGGCTTCGGCATCAGCACGCCCGAGCAAGCGGCGACCGTCGGCCGTCTGGCCGACGGCGTCATCGTCGGCAGCGCGCTCATCAATGCCGTGGACGCCGACGACGACAAGCCGGCGGCGGGAGCGCGGTTTGTGCGGGCTTTAGCTGAGGCGCAGGGGAGCAGGGGGGCAGGGGAGCAGGGGTGAAAGAAGCTACCCTGGCCCCCGCATCGTGCTTCCCCTGCCCTCTCCCCAGCCCTCTCCCGCAGGGCGAGGGGGTCATCTCCCCCGCTCCCCTGCTCCCCCGCATGTAAAGGAGTTATCAATATGAGCAACCGACTAGCCCATGAAGCCAGTCCTTATCTGCGCCAACACGCCGATAATCCTGTTGACTGGTACCCCTGGGGAGAAGAGGCGTTGAAAACCGCGCGCGAGCAGGATAAGCCTATCCTACTCAGCATCGGCTACGCCGCCTGCCACTGGTGCCACGTGATGGCGCACGAGTCTTTCGAGGACGCGGCGACGGCTGAGCTAATGAACCGCCACTTCATCAACATCAAGGTGGATCGCGAGGAGCGGCCCGACCTGGACAGCATTTACATGAGCGCCGTCGTGGCCTTGACCGGGCAGGGGGGCTGGCCGATGACCGTGGCCCTGACGCCCGACGGCCGCCCCTTCTTCGGCGGCACCTACTTCCCGCCCACGCCGCGCCATGGCATGCCCCCCTTCCGCCAGGTGCTGCTGGCGCTGGCCGAAGCGTGGCAGGAGCGGCGCGGCGACGTGGAGGGCAGCGCCGGCGAGATTGCCGACCACCTGCGGCAGACGACCCTGGCCGAGGGGCTGGGCGGCGGCGGGGTGCTGGACGACGATCTGCTCGACCAGGCGCTCAAC
>CXWK01004802.1_pt1 | contig 17638 bp, 13 predicted proteins | sample 590851 | NCBI WGS metagenome assembly CXWK01 (sample SAMEA3498364, study PRJEB10139) | wastewater metagenome | biome: wastewater treatment plant; material: activated sludge | place: Denmark | collected 2014-08-01 | reverse complement strand
GCGCTCGAAGGCCGCCGCGGCACCCAGATTGTGACGCGCGAGGCACTCGCGTCTCCTGTCGCGCTGCTGGAACTTGCGCCGGTGGAGCCCCCACCCGCGGAAGCCGCCCCGAGGGACCTCACCGGCCTTGCGACGTTACTGGGCCGGGCCTTCATGGTGTTTGGTGGCGCCTATCTCCTGCGTGCCCTCACGGAGTCTGGGCGTGTGCCCGCAACCGCCGGTGTCATCATCGGCCTGGCCTACTGCGCCGGCTGGATGATCGCGGCCCACCGCTCGGCCGCGACACGCCCAACAAGCGCGCAGTTCCACGGCGTCACCGCCCTGCTCGTGGCGTTACCTCTCGTGTGGGAGGCCACCGCACGGTTCGGCCTGATGAGTCCAGGTGCCGCCGCGCTGACGCTGGCCTGCATCAGCGGCGCCGCATTCGCTGTCGCGTGGCGCGGGCGGCTCGACGTGGTTGCGGCCGTGGCGGGTTTCGGCACCGTGGCCGCCGCCTTTGCCACCGCGTCGTCCACCAACCACTTCGCGGCGTTCTCGTTGCTCCTGATCGGTCTCAGTGTGGTGACCTATTGGATGTCCGAACAACCCCGACACGCCTGGCTCCGATGGCCCAACGCTGCCGCCGCCGGACTGTCGGTGATCGGCGTGACGATTCGCGCGCTGGGCCACCCTCCGCTGGAAGCCCCAGGGCTCACCCTGATCGCCCAAGCGGCATTTGTGGCGACGATGCAGGGATCGCTGGCGGTGCGACTGCTGATGCTCGGTCGCAACGCCCGGTTCTTCGACGTCATGCAGGCGGCGAGCGGCCTGGTCATCGGCATCGGGGGCGCGGTCATGGTGAGCGGCGCGTCACCCGGCGGGCTCGGACTGATCGGCGCGGTCGCAGGGATCCTGGCGCTCGGCGCATATCTGGGCGCCTTTCTGCGTCTCTCCGACCGCCCCCATCTCTCAGCCAGTTACCACCTGTTGGCGGCCTTCGGCCTCGTGACCGCGATCGCGGCGCTGGCGCTGCTCTTCTCCGGGCCCATCCTGGCGCTGGTTGCGATCACTCTCGGAATCATCACCATTGGTCTGGGCCCCCACCGGCTCGCCGGCTACGCCGCGCTGCACGGTTCGGCCTACGTCCTGACCGCGCTCGCCGCGTCGGGGCTGCTCACCGCGTCGCTGTCTGCCTGGATGCGCAATCCGACGCCGTGGCCTTCGGTGTCCACTATCGGCTGGCTGACTCTGGGCACGGCTGGAATATGCGCCACGCTGCGTCCCCCGCAGCATGGCGATATCGGCGACCTGCTCGCGCGCGTCGGGCGGCGGCTGTTGGCTGCGCTCTTCGTCTTCGCGGCGAGCGGCGCGGTACTGATGGTCACGGGGCCGCTCATCGCAGGGACTCCGCCCGATGCCGGCGTCCTTGCCACGCTGCGAACCACGCTCTTGTCGCTGACGGTCATCGGCCTCGGCCTTGCCGCACGCCTGCCACAGACGAGGGTGTTTGCCCGCCTCGTCTATCCACTCCTCATCGTCGGCGGGTTGCGGTTCGTGGCCGACGACTTCCGGCACTCGGGTCCTGCCACGCTGTTCATTGCACTGGCCGTCTACGGCCTGGCGTGGGTCCTTGGTCCGCGGCTCGCTGCACGAGACAGCGGGACACCCGCCGGCTGAACACGCCCGGGAATCTGCTAGGCTTTCGGCCATGTTGCGAACCCTGATGATGTGTGGAGGCCTCTTGATGTTGGCGATTCCGCTGGCTGCGCAAACCCAGCTGCCCACCAAACGTGTGCTGACGCTGGAAGCGGCGCGACGCGTGGTGGCGGCGGCCGAAGCCGAGGCCCGCAAGAACAACTGGGCCGTATCGATCGCGGTGCTCGACGACAGCGGACACCTGATCCTGTTCCAACGCATGGACGGCGCCAAGCTCGTGGCCACCGACATTGCGATACGCAAGGCGCGCACGGCCGTCTACTTCCAGGGCCCGACCAAGGATTTGGAGGCCGAAGTGGCCGGTGGCCGAACGGCCCTGCTGCCCATCGAGGGCTTCATGCCGCTCGAAGGCGGCGTGCCGTTGATGTCAGGCGGCCAACTGGTCGGCGCGGTCGGCGTGAGCGGAGTCAGTGGCGCGCAAGACGCGCAGTGTGCGCTCGCGGGCGCCGCGACAATCAAATAGGAACGCCCCTACCGCGCGAGCGCGAGTATCGTTGCGAGCGCGATCTCGATTCCTCGCAGGGTCGCAACCTTGTCGACTGCAATCCACTCCTCGAGCGTATGCGTGCGGCCACCACGTCCACCCGCATCCAGGGTAATGGCGGGGATGCCGAGGCTGATGGGAATGTTGGCGTCGGTGCTGTTCCAGTTGAAGGTCGGCCGCCCGCCCGCCGCGCGAATCGAGGCGGCCGCCGTCTGGACGATGGCAGAGCCGATGGGCGTCTCTCCTGAGGGCCGATCGCCGATCAACTTCAGCTCGACCGTCACCGGCCCCTGCGCCGTGGATCGGGCCGAGTTTTCCTCGCGCACAGCGTCGGCCACCAGCGCCATCAGGCTCTCATCGAGCTTCTGCAACTCGACGCGGGACTCTGAGCGCATGTCGATCTCCATCCAGGACTCATTCGGAATCACGTTCACCGAACTGCCCCCGCCGACCACACCGACGCTGTAGGTCGTCCGAGGTGTTGCCGGTACGGTGAGCCTGCCAAAACGCTGCATCGCGCCGGCCAACGCGAATGCCGGATTGACGAGTCCAAACGCCGAATAACTATGCCCGCCCGGCCCCTTGAAGGTCACCCGATACCGGCGGCTACCCACACCGCCGTGGGTGACGCCTGCGCCGCCACCGGCGATGTCCATCGACACGAACATCTTGATGCGGTCCTTGTACTTGCCCTTGTTGAACAAGTACTTCACGCCGCGCAAGTCGCCGAGGCCCTCTTCGCCAACCGTACCAACAAACAGAAGGTCGCTCTGTGTGCGTACACCCGCTTCGTTCATGGCACGGAGCATCGCCAGGAGCATCGCCAGGGAACGAGTGGCATCGGCGATGCCTGGCGCGAGTAACCGGTCGCCCTCACGTTTGACCTTCACATCGGTGCCCTCAGGGAACACCGTGTCGAGGTGCGACGCAACAGCGATGAGCGGCGTCGTGCCCCCCCCGGGGCCGGTGCCCCGGCGCACACCCATCACGTTGCCTTCTTCGTCCTGCTCCACATCGGCCAGGCCGGAGGCACGCAGCATCTCAAGGTAGGCAGCAGCACGCGCGGCTTCCTTGAAGGGGGGCGCGGGAATCTCGGTCAGCGTGATGATCTCTGCCACCAGTCGATCGTGATCGCGATCGAGCACGGCCATCGCCTTCTTGAAGCCATCGCTCGATCGAACCGTGGCGATGGTGGCATCAAACGGACTGGTCTGCGCCGTGACGGCCGCGCTGAGCAGGCCCACGGCCATGGCAATTCTTTGCAGTCGTGACAACATGCCGACGATCATACGGCTATTGCGCCAGGCTTCTGCAGGCGCCAGGCGGCCAGCACAAGGCCACAGGCGAGCCACTGGAAGATGCCCACCTTGGCGCCAAGCGCAACGGCATCCAGCAGTCCGAAAATGTGCACCGACAGCAGGGACAACCCGGCGGCGATCCCGACAGACCGCACCCAGCCGTCTCCCCCGATGGTGACGGCCATGTCGTAGGCGCGCCGCAGGATGAAGGCCGTCACCGCCACGTACGCGGCCAGCCCAATCAGGCCAACATCGAGTGCTGTCTGCAGAAACATATTGTGCGCATGCGGACGGCCGACGATGAGGTCAGGCCAGACTGGCACGGGTGAGTACCCACTGTGCCGGAAGTAGTCGAATCCGATGCCGGTCCAAGGTGATGTTCGCAGGGCGTCAAACCCCTGCGCCCAGATGTCCAATCGTGTCTGCACCGATGCCATCAACTCGACGACCCTGGGATGGTCGCCCCAGAAGGCGTAGGTCACAGCCGGCATCACAAGGAAAACGGCAGCGGCCGCCGACCACCATGCCGCCGGCTTCAGGAATCGGCGCGTCATCAGCCAGGCGATGAACGCCGCCGCCAACCAGACCGATCTGGATTGCATGATGACGACCACGGCCAGCGTCCACAACGCCGCCAGGAGCCCAACGACCTGCAGTGGCACGCGCAAACCACTTCCTGCGAGTCGCGAGCCGGCGACCGCAGCCGCCACCGGCAGCACCATCATCGCCACCGCAGCCAGAGGGTTCCGATTGACCGACGTGCGGGAATGCAGGCCGCTCATCGGCAGTGCTGGTGGCTCTGTCACTGGGGACGCCTTCCCGAAGATGGTCTTCGCTGTGTGCACCGGCAACGCGCTGCGGACTCCGATGGCCACGACAACCGCACCGCACGCGACAAACGCAAAGGCGGCCAGCGCGAAACGCTCGCGCGTCCGGCACCAGACCGCCACCGTGCCCATTGCGAAGAGCCCGAGCGCAAGGCCGGCGAAGTGGTTGATGGTCTCGGGTTGTTCGGCGACGTCGATTCCGGCGAAGATCGCGGCCACAACGAGCACGGCCACGTACCACGGCAGGCGGCCGAAGTCGCTCACAAGGCCGACGGCACCCAGCATCACCACCGCCGCGAACACGGCGACCGTTGCCAGAGCGGAAGGTCCCAGCGCTGCGGGAAACGCCAGCACGGGAGCCGCCACCAGCAATAGCGCTGCCGCACCCCATCCCACGCCGCGGATCATTGCGGTACGAGGTCCCGGAACAGGCTGTAGGCCCGGGCTATGGCGCCGGCTCTGTCAACGCGGGCGGAGGCATAGGCCATGGATCGCTCCGCGTACACATCATGGTCGGCCGGCAGGCGCGCACTCAGCGCTTCGATGGCCATGCCGAACGCCGACATCGAACTGAGCGGAAGACTCCAGCCGACCTCATGTGTTTCCACATCGCTCCAGGGCGTCTGATCGCTGATGAGAACGGGCACGCCCGCCGCAAGCGACTCGAAGATCACGTGCCCGAAGTTCTCTCCGCGAGTCGGAAAGAAGAACAAGTCGTGTCTGGCGAGTGTGCGTTTCACCTGATCGGGAGGCACCTCGCCCTTGTAGACGGCTCGTATATTCGAGGGCAGCCGCACCAGCAACCGCTCGCACTCTGCCCAGTAGGCCACATCCTCGATCGGTCCAAAAATCGCGAACTCCACGGGCACCTTCACGCCGGCCAATACGCGAAGCGCAAAGTCGAGGTTCTTCTTCGGGGAAATCCGCGACAGGAAACACAGGCGCAACGGTCCGGGCACCCGGCGCTCAATCGGGGCGCGCACTTCGGGCGACACCTCCTCTGTGAGGTCAGAAGCCACACGCACTTCGTCCCTGCGTACAGTCTTCACGATCTGCACAATTTCTTCTTTTTCCAATTCATTTGAGGCCTGCCACGTGATGTCCCGATACAGGCCACTCACGCGCGCCAGTTGGAGAAATGCCGACTTCTTCGCCGCCTTGAGTCCGAGAGCGCCGGTGGACAGTTCGCCCTGGGGCGCGAGCAGCGTGGGCACCGTCGGGACGAGGCCGAGTTTTCGTGCCGCCAGGACCTTCAGGGTAAATATGGGGTCGAAAAAACTATTGAGGTAGATCACTTGCGGCGAGATCCTCGCCACCTCACGTGAAAGCCGCCGAACCGTCGCGGCCCGGCGCGACAGGTACAGCACTTCCGCTCCGTGCAGGACCTGCCAGCTGCCGTGGCGGACCGATGGGTAGGGGGGATCGCTCGCGAGATCGCGGTCCAGGGTAATGATGCGGAAATCCACCTGGGTCCCGAGCGCCTGCACCAGATTGACCAGCGAACGGACCGGTCCGCCACCGCGGAACCCCGGAGGGTAACAACGGCTGAAGGCCAATACTCGGAGCCGCGGCGGGTCGCCGTTTCCCGGCCCCATTCCTACAGCCATACGCGACCCACTTTGAGCGGCGGCGATGACTTCAACAGACGCTCCGCCAGCGGAATGTCGCGCACAAACACGGTGTTGTTGGATTTGGACCTGGCGTCGCCCAGCGGCGTCAGCGTCCTCGAAAACGGCTCATAGCCACAGGCCTCAAATCCGTGTCCGGCCATCGTCTTGAGAATAGCGTGTTCGCCAAGGCCGTAGCGTGCGACGCTTCCGTTCAACTCCATGATTACGGAGTGTAATGTCGGCTGACTCAGCGTTGCGTTAGCGCCGGCCAGCACAAACGTCTCGAATCCCTCAACGTCGATCTTCAGTACGGCCGGGCGCCGATTCGCCAGCACCGCGTCCAGAGGCAGGACCTTGACCTGGACGGCTCCGTCACGCGGTTCACCCTCCGGCACCACATGATTCGTGCAGTTTTCATCGGACGTGAACCACAGCTCGCCCTCGGCGTCCGACGCGCCGACGTTCAGCGCCTCGACCCTGCCAGACAGCCGGTTGATGCTGAGCGTGTCGAGGAGCCGCGCGAATGTGGACGGCACCGGTTCCAGGCAGCACCCGCGCGCCCCCTTCGCGGCGCAGGCCAGAATCGTATACGCACCCACATTGGCGCCGACATCGACAAACAGATCATCTGGCGTGATGACGTGCAGCAGATACGCCATCTCGGCGAATTCATGCAGGCCGCAGTAGATATTTCCGGTCAGGCCGTCCTCCCCGGAGTGGACGATCATTCGCGAGCCGTTCACCCAGGGGTACACCACCGGCCCCGAAACCAGGCGGCTGCCCACCTGCCATCTCACGAATTCGACCAGCGCCCGTACTTTTCGGCCGCGGTTGAGCGGGTGTTCGACGATGAATCCGAGCGTCTCGGCAAGCTTGCCGATCACAAGGGCGGGGCTGCGGTTCATGACCCGGTGTCCCACGCGCGGCGAGCGGCTGCGATCTGCTCAATCACCTGACGCGCCCTGGCGGGAATCGAGTACGCCGGCACGGCTCTCGCGTGTGCCCGCCTGGCCATGTCGGCGCGTTCACCGGCGCGGGGCAAATAGTGACGTACGACCTCCGCCAGTTCGTCTGCGTCGTCCCACATCGGGACCTCGGTTTGCTCGTCGTAGACGGTCTGCGCGTAGGGAGTCCGCCGGTGCAGAAAGAAGCAGCCCATTGCCGCCAGTTCGTAGGTGCGGATTGTATCTTCGTCGCCGGGTTGGCGCACACCCCGGATGACGACGTCGTGATGCACGGGCGCAATGACAATGCGGCCGCGGCGTAGCCATTCGCCATAGGCGCGCCCGGTCAGCGCCGGTGCCACCTCCCATCCTGGCTCAGATCCGTCACGGCGTTCGCGCCAGCCACTGCCGACGATGCCGACCTTCAGGCGCAGGTCTTGACAGAGGCCGGCGAGTTGCTGCATCACGACCTGGTACTGATGGCGCCACGTCGCGGCCAGCACGAGATCGAAATCGGGATCGCCTGGGGGATCCGGCCAGAAGTGCAGGGCCGGATCGTAACCGTGCGGCACGCAGACACAGGGATTGTCGTAGCCGTAGATGGACTTCCATCCCGCAGGGTGGAACGGCTTGGTCGACACCACGAGATCGTATTCGCCCATGCTGGACTTCAACACCGCGCCGAACGCGTGTGGCGAGTAGTCCGGGAACACATTAGCGGTAAAGACACCCATCCGTCGAATGTGGCGAACGAACTCGGCGCACACGCCGCCGCCTCTGTACACCAGGAGGCAGTCAGGCCGGCGAGCGGCGATCTTGGCCAGAATCGCCGCCTCCAACTCTGTGCGGTGCCACGGTCTCAGCAGGCGATTCGTGCCCCGGACGACGAGCGACTTGCCGACTGGGAAGTAGTGATCTTCTCCCAGGTCATCCAGGCGGATATCTGGAAAGACGGCCATCGCCTCGCGCATGGAACGCGCGGTGGAGCCCTGCCAGGAGTCCCCGACAAACAGGATGTTCACGACACCGCCCTCTCACGGGATCGATAACGAGCCCGGTTCTCGGCGACCGACAGCATCAACATCGCCGCCAGCAGCGGATAGAGAATGAAGACGAATACTCCCAGGTACTCCGTGATGAAGTCACCGTCAATTCGAAACGCGATAAACATGCCGAGCAAAGACAGCGGCATCAGCAGGGGCGCCTGGTGCGCGTGGATGGCGCGGGCGATGGCCGACGTCTGTGCCACGATCCAGCCGCAGAGGGCGCTCGCGAGCCAGAGTCCCCACCAGCCGGCGTGATAGTAGCCACTGACAAAGATTCCTGGAGCCGTCGATGAACCGTCGCTGCCGGTGATCTTCCTGTGGAGTTCGCCATGCATCGCCGTGATCTGGGGCTTGTCTGGTGCCAGGACTCTCGGCACAAACAGCCAGGGGATCAGGGCCAGGCCATTGCCGCCTCGACCCCCATCGCGCAGATCGATGCTGGCAGCCTGGGTGGGCACGTAGCAGAGCCGGCTCCAATAGTCATATTCACGAGCGCCCGGCTCGTCGCGAGTACTGGCCCAGCCCTGGCGGAGGTAGGTGAGGCGATCGCCCAGAGTCGAACTACTGCCGGCCGAGAGTACGGCGACGCGTCCGCGACTCACCAGGCCTCCAAGGAACAGGTAGGCCAGAACCAGCGCCGACAGGCCAATGGGCAGTACGCGACGCGAGCCGAATCGAAGCGCCAGCCCCGCGGTCAGCACGGCAAGCGGCAGGAGTGCCTCTGTTTTCATCAACTGCAGGGCGCCGACCAACACCAGCAACACGGTCTGTGCCACCGCCAGCAGGCGGAACATGCGCTCGTGTGGACCGCGCGCCGATGCCGACAGGAGAATGGCCACAAGCGACAACTGGCCGATGATTCGTACACTGCCTGGGATCCCGCCCTCACGAAGGCCAATGTCAAAGGGGATGCGATAAAAGGTCGCCGCCGCGCCCAGAATCAGGAACGTCGCAATCACTGCCGTCGCTGAGAGGCGGCCCATCCTTGCGGCAACCCTGCCGGTCTGGGCACCAAGCCAGCGCCCGCGCGCGAACACCGATATCAGCAGCGCCATGCCGAAACCAAGCCCGTTCATGGCATCCACGCGCAGGGCATCTCCGGCACCAATGCGATAGAGGTTGAGGGCGTTGCGGACTTCCTCCTGCGGCCCGACAGCCAGCAAGGCGGCGCCAAACACAAAGTAGAGACAATACGCACCGAGAAACACAACACGATGGTCGGTCAACACCACCGAAAAACTCCGCCGAAACACGCTGAGCAGTAGGGGTAGCGCGCACAGGAATGCGACCGCGCACCAGAGCCCATGGATCCACCATTCCTCAGGCTCGACTCGAGGCGCGAAAAACGCCGCCGCCGCGCCCAACACGAGGAACACCACTGAGAGGCGCAGCCACCGGCGCGGGGAAATGCCTGTCTCGGTCCTGGCTCGGGCCCTCACGCCTCGCCTCCAACTACTCGGTCAAGCTCGCGGGCGTATCGGTCACCATACGCGGCCCAGGACAGCTGGTCCCGCCGTGGCCCTAACAATCGGCGTGGCCCCGTCAGGTTCATGGCGCTGTTGAGCATCGCACGAATTGCGGCAGCAAGAACGTCGGCGTCGTCGCTCGGCACCACCGTGACCCACTCGGGCAGGTCCAGAAGGTCGCGGAGATCGGCCCCGCCCGTGCGGTCGGTGCACACCACAGGCACGCCGCACGCCAGGGCCTGCGCCTGGACGAGGGAGAGTCCCTCCTGGCGCGATGCCGACACAAAGACGTGGGCCTGTGCGTACTGCGCGGGGAGGCTGTCCTGAGGCACCGCATCCACATGGGTGAACCCGGGCTCCAGCGGCAACGGGGCATCACCCACGGCTCCGACGTGCCGCAGATGCACGCCGTCGAGTTTGCGCCACGCCGCCAGAAGCAGATCCACTCCCTTCTGATATGACCAGAGCCCCACGAACAAGATGGTCGGCGGACGGTCCTGCGGCGCCGGCGTCGGCCCAAACATGGCCACATCAACGCCGTAGGGATTGCAGAACAGCCGTTCGGCTGGAAATCCCTCATCGACGAAACTCTGCTTCGCATGCGCCGACGGCACGACCACCCGATCTGCCAGCGCATATCCCGCGCACTCGCGCGCGACGTCCGACTCGGGCACCGTACGCGCAGCGAACCCACGGCGCAGAAGGTCGTCGAGAATCGCTTTTTGGGAGAGAATGTGGCGGCTGCCGCGTTCGATGAACACCTTCGCGCCATAGGCTGCGCGAGCCTTGCGGGCACTCTGAACCGCGAGCCCCGACATCCCGATGAACACGTCACACGGCTCCAGCCGTCGCGCGATCAGCCGGTCGGTCGCCTCCAGCAGGCTGCGACTCGAGGCCGCCGCCAGCCGCGCACCGCCATATCGCTGCGCGGCCAGCATTGGCAGGAGCCACGGCAACAATCCACGGTGGGCGCGCGCCGGCAACCCGTATCGGCTGGTCTGGCGCTGGGTCATGGCGCACCAGAACGACACGTCGTGGCCGAGCCGATCCAACTCTCGAGCGAGATCAAGGACATGAAACCGGCCCACCGTGGCGATCGCCACTTTCAGCGGGCGCATGTCGCCTCCATGCCCGCTGCCCGTCGCAGGACGCGCTCCAGCGTGCCGGCCTGCGCAGTCCAGGTCAGTTGTTGGAGTCGCTCCGGGTCGGCCACCGGCACTGCCCCGCCGTTCCACACCCGAGCCAGGGCCGCGCGCACCTGCGACTCGTCGGCACAGACCAGCAATGTCCCGCCCGCGAGTTCCGCCAGCTTCAAAGACTCGGCGCGTTCTCCGGGAAAACTGAGGATGGGGCGTTGGCAGGCCAGCAACTCGACGACCTTGTGGTGGAACGTCGCCGGCGACCACAGGTACGCATTCAACGCCGACTCGCCGCACAACGCGGCGAACTCCGGCAAGGGCAGCTGGTTCCTGATGTCGAGATGTACAACGGACTCCAGACCCATCACTGCTGCCTCGACCAGCGCTGCGTCTGATCCGGCGTAGCCGAGCGTGATGCGGTGCCGTTCTGAAGAGGGCAGGCTCTGGACCCAATCGGAGAATGCGCGAACGAACCGCGAGAGATTCTCAGCGCCGTATGTGGCTCCGACCAGTGTGACGCGAAAACGCCCGGGGTGCTGAGGGCGCGGCCGCATGAACTCCGGGGCAACTCCGCTGTACACGACTGAAGGCCGCGCCGGGAACCAGCGTGCCATCGCTCCGGCGTGGAACTCCGCATTGGACGTGCCGGCCGACATGTCGCGAAACCGCCGCGCCACGAGCGTCTTTAGCCCACGGGGTATCCACTCATCCCACGAATCCTTCATATCGGCCACCCACTTGCAGCGTGCCAGCCGGGCCAACCGCTGGGCGATCAGCCAGCAGTCCGTGTTACCAAACATTCCCCAGACGATCTGGGGCTGGAAGACTGAGGCGATCGTGGGCAGGAATGGCGCGGCGCCTGCACTGAAGTCCGTGAACATCCCGGAATGACGCACATACGACCAGACGACCAATGACTTGCGGTGCAGCGATCCCGTGCGAGGTGATCGCACGCGGTTCAGTGCCGCAAAGGGCGTCGGCGTCACGGCAATCACCAGAGGCGTCCGCCAATCGTGCGCGTTGATGTGATCCTGCAGCTGGCTCGGGTCCGGCGACCCTGGACCGCGATCATCCTGCTCACAGACCAGGATCACCTGGTGTCCGCGCACGGCGAGCTCCTGAGCGAAGTGCCAGGCTCGCATGCCTGAGACATGCGGCACCGACGGATGCACATGGTTGACCACCACCACCCGCATCAGCGCGTCGCCGGCCGTGTTGTTCACGAAAGCCCCCGCTTGCGGGTGTCAGCGAGCGGCTGCAGGAAGTGCTGACGCCATTGTTCGATGATGAAGGGCTGCCAGACCACCCAACTCAGCGACGGCTCTCCGGCGCGCACCCGTGCAAGCGCTCTGCCCCACCACTGCGGCAACCACGGCGATCCCACGCGGCCACACGCCGCGTCGAGTGATTCCCGCACACGATCCGCAAACGCCGGGGCCTGGAACCACAGGTCCTGCGGCGGCCGGAATCCCTGCTTGTTCCATCGGGTGCGAATGGACTCCGGGAGAATGCCGCACATCGATTCGCGAAGCAGGCGCTTGGTCTGCACCTCACCCATCAGCAGGTGAGGAGGCAGCCGAAATACAAACTCCGCGATCCGGTGGTCGCAGAACGGAAGGCGCACTTCCCGGGAGTGGGCCATCGAATTGCGATCACCGTAGCGCAGCAGCGTGGTCAGGAACCTCCCGAAACTCTCCTGCAGCAGGACGCTTCCCAACGGATCAAATCCGTCGCGACGCGGGGCGTCGTTCTCGCGCGCCACGCGTTGTGCCGCGCCAGGCCGCAACCCGTACAACAGGCTGGTGCCTGTGGAGGTGTGATTGGACAACCAATGCCGGAGCGTGAATGGCAGCCTGTCGCGCAGGCCGCGCCCGGCGGGAGCCAACGCGAGCGGATACCGCTGGCGAATCAACGGAAGCTCACGATGGAGGCGGTCGATGTCGCCGCACTCCCGCAGCGCCTCCAGGTACACCGCAAAATACTGCTCGTACCCACCCAATGATTCGTCGGCGCCCTGGCCGTCCAGCAGCACCGTCACACCCTGCGCCCTGGCAAGATCGAACACACACCACTGCGCGAACTGGCTGGAACTGCTCACCGGCAGTTCGTTGAGCCACATGAACCGCGGGAGTTCTTCAAGAAAGCGATCCACCGTTGGCGTCACGGTGTGACTCGTGACTCCGGCCGCGTCAATGATTTGCTGTGCGTACGTCCACTCATCCGCAGACGTGCCAGGAAACCGGCCGGTAAATGTGTTGTACGGGGCGTCCTCCCCCAACAGGTTCCGCACGATGCAGACAATGGCCGAGGAGTCCAGGCCCCCGGACAAACAGGACCCGACCGGTACATCACTGCGCAGGCGGAGCCGGACTGAGTCAATCAGGAGATCGCGAAACTCGGCGAACACTTCCCGCTCATCTGTCACGATTCGTGCGGCGCCAGGCTTCACCTGCCAGTAGGTCCAGACCCGCTGCTGCAGCGTGTGGACATCGACCAGCATCGCCTCACCAGGCAGCAACTGCTGCACATCATTGAACACCGTCTGCCGATCCGCATCCAGCCCCGTGCTGGCGTTGTACGCCGCCCGCAGCAGTCGCCACTCATCGATGTCCATGGACAGCGCGGGGTGCTGCAGCACGGCCTTGTACTCGGACGCGAACACGAAACAGTCGCGACCCCATCCAAAGAGAAAAGGCTTCTCGCCATACCGATCGCGAGCGCAGAACAGCATGCCGGTGGTGCTGTCGTACAACGCAAACGCGAACATGCCGTTAAACCGGCTGAGGCAGTCGGTCCCCCACTGGCGGTACGCCTCCAGGATGACCTCGGTGTCGGACTGCGTCCGAAACGTCGCTCCCAACCGCTGGAGTTCTGCGCGCACTTCCAGGAAGTTATAGATTTCGCCGTTGTGGGTCAGGTGCAGGCGACGGGTGGCATCTGCCATCGGCTGCGCGCCGGCCGGCGACAAATCCAGAATCGAGAGCCGACGATGTCCGAGCACCAGTGTGCGTTGGGATGTGACCGGACCTGTCCACAGGCCCGAACCATCCGGGCCGCGATGGCCCATGACCTGCAACATGTTGCGCACCACGGCCTCGGACGCACCCGGTTGGCCGATCACGCCCGCAATCCCGCACATGTCAGTCGGGCCGTGGGAACTGAAAGCGACCGGCCCACGCGCGCAGGAGTGGCACGAGTCCCCGGACCTGCGCCCGGAGTGCGCCTCTCACCACGCGACTGCCCACAGTGGCAGACCATTGTCTGAGCTCCGCGTCAATGTCGAAGCCGTGCGTCTCGCGGACCCAGGCGGCCCACTCGGGGTTGCCCGCGAGCACGGTGCGCGCGTGATCAAAAAAGCCGAGCGCGGCGCTGAGCACCACGAGCCGCATCGCCTGCTCGGGGCCTTCCAGGCGGCCCGCCGTCTTGAGCAGCACAAGGTCACACTGAGCCACCTGCCCCTTCGAGTACTGCATGTCGCTGCGGACCCGATAGGGGTGCGCCGGCAGGTTGCGGCGCCTCCAGCGGTGAAAGTCCTGGAGGTCCATGACCTCGAATCCCGCCTCGGCAAGAAACTGCGCCACCGCCCACACCAGGGGCTGATCAATCCGTTGCGGCAGGAACGAACACTCCACTTTCAGCGCCACACACTCGCGCAGCAACGTGTGGCCGGCCTTCAGGATGTCGAGCTCTGCGCCTTCAACGTCCACCTTGAGGTAATCCACACGTTCGAGCCTGCCTGTGCTGCGAAGCTCGTCCAGCGTGCAGGTCTCAACCGGTAGCACCGTGCGAACGGCATGCAGGCTCGGGTTGTCGAATCGCTCGATCATGGCCGGGTTGTGCCGCAGCAGCGACGCCCCAGTCATGTCCTCAGGCACGTACAAATTCTGAATCCCTGACGCGCCGCCTACCGCACTTGGTATGACGGTGAACTGGCGCCACCGGGAGTCACCCGCCCGCGCAAGTTGATCCGCGGCGTGCTGCTCGGGCTCGAAGCAGTAGATGCTGGACGCCCAGGCGATGGCCAGCAGTTCCGGATCGGCACCGCCGCGCGCGCCCAGGTCCACGATACACGGCGACAATGTCTCGATCAGTGTCCCGATGGCGCTGTGTGCAAGGTCTGGCATGCCGGTGTGTGCCACGTCGTCAGCTCCTGGTGGCTTCGTCAAGCGTGGTCACCCGGCTCGGGTCGCCACCGCGCGTCCATCGATGGTCCCGGATGCTGCGATACATGCCGCAGGACTGGCACACGTTGGGAAACGCGCCCCGATTCATGCCGTCAATCAGTGCGCGCCACCGTGGGTTGCCCGACGAGAGGATGTCTTCCAGCGGCTCGGTCTTCGTGTCCCCCAGAAAGAGGCCGGAATCGTAACCCCGGCAGCCGCAGCCGACCACTTCGCCGGTCGAGGTCACCATCGTGGACTGAAACATATGAATGCAGGCGCCCTGATGGTACAGGCTTTCGCCCGGCGTCAGTGCGATGTCGAGCCCCACCACATGATCATCTGTGATGAGCCCTCCCCAGTTGTCGTACTCGGTGGCAGTTCCGACCGACGCGCGGTGGTCGCGAACCAGCCGCTGCACCACGTCGTACAGCGGGCCGGTCCAGCGGGTCGGGTCGAATGAGCTGCCCTCACGAACGTCAATGATGATCGCGGGAGCCGCCGGCCACTCGTGCAACGCATCGGCCAGCCACCCCAGATTGCGCACAAGCCTGCGAAACTGCTGTGGCGGCTTCGCGGTGATCGCGGCAAACCGCTCTTCGGTGGCTCCGTAGAGGCTGATGTGCAGCTCCCGTAACTTCGTGAAGGTCTTGAGCCGCATGATGGCTTCCAGGTCCGGCGTCACAAAATTGGTATAGAACGCGACCTGCCGGACGCTCGACTGTTGCACCGCTTCGAGCTTCCGGAAGATGCCTTTGTCCATGAAGACGTCGCCGGTCATCGGCGTCAACCAGAGTCGCTCGATTCCCACTCGGTCGGCCGCATCAAGCAGTGCCTGGAAGGTATCTCCAGTCAGCTCCGTGCGCGGGCGGACTTCCAGTGGATAGGCACAAAAACGACAGGCCAGATTGCAGCGGCTCGTGGGTTCGACAAACAGCTGTTTCCATGGCACCGGAACAAAGCTGCGGCCCATCAACTGATTCCACGAGATGATCAGCCGCCAGCCGAGCTGGCGCCGCGCGGCCGCGGCCAGCCGGCGCACACCCGCACTGTCGGCGACCACGAATTGCAGGAGGAACACCACGGACCCGATCAACAGGGCCGACGCGTACCCCGCCGCGTGATAGCCGGGCACCAGCACGGTAAAGCTGATCAACAGCGCAGCGAGGTACGGTACGTGCAGCCACAGTTGCCGCCACATGCGCGCTGACCCCACCAGTTCATGCACGTACACATTGGCGACGACCGTGGGAATTGTGGAAAGCGCAATCAGGCAGAAGGCCATTCGCCCCCGCGCGAAGGCCTCACCATACATTGCCATGATCAGCCCGGACGCCACGACCATCGTGAGCGCCCCGGCCGAGGCGGTCAGGGCATTCGTCACGGCAAGCTTGCGGCGAAGCCGTCGCGTCCCTGCGGCGTCCCCCGCCACCGATAACCGGCCGAACGCGGGGACCGCGACGCCGCCGATCGACGCTGCGAGCAGCAACATGGGGCCGCGCCACTGCAAACCGGTGCTCACAATAGCAACCTCGTCGAAGCCACTCTGCTGCCTCGACAACATGAAGAGGCCACCCCACGTCACGCCGCCGAGCACCAGATTCAACACTGTGGACGGCAGGGCGAAATCGCCAATCAGCTGCCGAAACGACGCCGGCGCCCCATGGTGGGGAATGCCGGCATCGAGACGGCTGCGCCGGATCACACGGTGAAGGATCAACCCCTTGAGAACCACGCCGGCAAGGATGGCAATCAGGACCCCGTCCAGGCCAAAGGTCCGTGCCGCCGGATAGATGCCCAGGAGCACGGCGAGAGTGACGCCAATCTTGATCTTGGAAAGCTCGGCAAATTTCTCAAACCCCTGCGCCACTCCGTCCTGCACGCCGCTGACTATGGTGGCGGCGACAAACAGAATCATGACGATGACCGCGGCCTGATACCCGGTCGAGCCGACGAGTGCCTCCGCAAGGGTGCGGCTGAACGGCAGGGCCGCTGCCACGAGCATCACCGAAATCACCCACGCGAACCTGCCGACCAGCGAGATGACACCAGCGACTTTCTGCTTCTCAGACTCACGGTAGCGCGAGACAAACACCGTCGCCGTCAGTCCCATCTGGAACCCGGCGGTGGACGCCACAAAACCGACAGCGCCGAACAACAGCCCATACACGCCGTATTCGGTGATGCCGAGAGCCCGTGAGATCAGCACCGCCTGGGCCATGGCGCCCACACGCTCGAATCCCCCCAGGGCTGCCACCCACAGGGTGTTCTTCCGGAATTCAGATTGGGTCAAGGAGTGGACCCACTGCCGTGCCTGAGCCATCAGGCGGCCGGGGCGATGCGCGGCGACCTCAGCCATGCGCACCTACAGCCATCTCACGCCTTCTCCACGCCCCGGTACACGTCACTTGAATACATCCGAGACCACAGGCGCGCCGAAGAACTCGGGTCCCCGAGAAATTGTATCCGATGCCCTCGGGCGGCTAGGCCAGAATCTCCCGAATCACCTTGCCGTGCACGTCGGTCAACCGCATGTCGCGGCCGTTGAACCGGTAGGTGAGTTTCTCGTAGTCGAGTCCGAGCAGGTGCAGGATGGTGGCGTGGAGTTCGTACACCGACTTCGCGTTCTCCACCGCCTGGTAGCCGTAGTGGTCGGTCGCGCCAACCACCGTGCCGCCCTTCACGCCACCGCCGGCCAGCCACACGCTGAAGCCCTTGTTGTTGTGGTCGCGGCCATCCATCCGCTCTGAAATCGGCAACCGCCCGAACTCGCCGTGCCAGACGATGAGCGTGTCCTCAAACATGCCACGGCTCTTGAGGTCCTTGATCAGCCCGGCCAGCGGCTTGTCGGTCTCGGCGCAGTGCAGCCCGTGGTTGCCCTTCAAGTCCCAATGCGCGTCCCAGCTCGGCTCGAAGTTGCCGCCGCCGGAAAAAATCTGCACATACCGCACGCCGCGTTCCACCATGCG
>CXWK01099088.1_pt2 | contig 17647 bp, 14 predicted proteins | sample 590851 | NCBI WGS metagenome assembly CXWK01 (sample SAMEA3498364, study PRJEB10139) | wastewater metagenome | biome: wastewater treatment plant; material: activated sludge | place: Denmark | collected 2014-08-01 | reverse complement strand
ATTGGGTAGACATGGCAACACCTTACATCAGGTGTTGCACTTGTTCCTTGAGACCGCCCTTTCTTGTACTCGAACCAAGAACACTTAATCAGCCAGATACTATCCTCTCCAGTCGGCCGACAAGATCGAAAACAGCCTTCGTTTCCCTCCCTCGCCCTCATCACGTCTAGAGAACGCTTCGAACCTATCAAGAAATTGGTAAAGAGTTAGGAACGTTTACGGTAGAGGAAGCGTAAGGCTGCAACCGTAGATCAGGCACCGCGAAGCTTCAGTAAAAAAAGGTTTCAGTTGCAGCGACCTGCGGAATTTACAGAAACAGGCTCTGCATCCGAAGATGCCCAGCCCAGCTTTAATACGACTACTTCTTTAATAAGCTGAGCATGGCGACTTTGGGACACATCATTCATCCAGTTCACAGGCCCATTCAAGACAACCTCACCTGAATAAGGCCTAATCATGAATTTATTTAAGCGCACATCAAGATCGCAAGTGGAGGTCGCAACATACCTAAATATTAATCTGCGCAACGACTCTACACAACGCATGGTGCGCGGGTAGAACGGAGCTCGATTTACCTGCGCCAGGAACTTACATTTTTCAGAATAAGTAGTATAGATATTACCTTCGGGACTATCCGTCAGGGAGAGAAGGACGTCTCGAACATCTTCGCAACTCATAGAGTCCGTGGTAATGGGGAGCAGCAACTCCATCTCGGCAAGCCAAAGGTAATCTGAGTAAAATTTGTCATGGTGATATATCCCCACAGCGCCGTAATCTTTATGAATCCTTGCAACACCATCGACCGCATAAGCTCTCGCTTTAAGTGCGAAATCGTGACTGGCGTTGTCAATGGACAAATGGTAAACAGTATCAGGGTTGCTGCCTTCGAATACCAAGCTGAAACTACCAACTGCTAAAATTCTTTTGTCTCTCAACAAAAATGAATTTCGAACCTTATTGAACACGGGCCCAAAAAAAACATCTTGCTCGACGGTTTGCATATCTACCTCCGAATGCGTCACCGCTAATCTAGACATAGAGGAGCGTAATTTAACCTTGCTCATCAATCAACGCTTTGGCGTGATGCCTAAAGTGATCCTCAATAAAGCTTGCCACAAAATAATAACTATGATCGTAACCGTAATGAATCCTGATATTTATCTCATAGTCAGCTTGTGCAGCTGCAGAAGACAACTTCCCTGGCATCAGCTGAGTATGGATGAACTCATCACTTGCGCCTTGATCAACCAACAGCGGCAATTTGTGAGAAACTTTAGAAATAAGCGAGCACGCATCCCACTCGGCCCAAGCCGCTCTATTATCTCCAAGCATTAATCCAAAAGCTTTTTGACCCCAGGCACTTTCTATGGGGTTGGTGATAGGTGAAAAAGCGGAAACAGAGTGATATCTTTCAGGATTACGAAATGCGCAGATTAACGCTCCATGCCCCCCCATCGAGTGACCACTAATTCCACGTTTATCTGAAACAAAAAAATTCTCCTCAATAAGTGCTGGCAACTCATTAACAACGTACTCATGCATCTGATAGTTTTCAGACCAAGGCTCTTGGGTAGAGTCTATATAGAAACCTGCACCGAGCCCAAAATCCCAATTTTTGGAAGGGTCGTCAGGCACATGCTCACCACGAGGACTGGTGTCCGGAGCGACAATCATTATCCCTAGCTCCGACGCCAAACGGTGAGCCCCGGCTTTTTGCATAAAGTTTTCATCAGTGCAAGTCAAACCCGACAACCAGTAAAGCACGGGGGCGCCTTTCTTGAAATTGATATTGGGTGGAAGATAAACACCGAAAGTCATCTCACAATTAAGAGACGTGGATGGATGCTTAAAGCGCTTATAAAAACCATTAAAGCTTCTCTGCGACGAAATCTCAGTGATAGTCATCAATCATTACCTCTGTCTTTACAAATAGTCTAAAGTTAGGTGGTGCTTGGTCGGATGGTGACCAAGCACCTCTTCAGGGTTATCTATGCACTGACCCGTTGCGAGGAACCTTCATTCATAGGTGAGGTGGGGAATACTCCCGACATTACGGTAAAGCCAGGTAGGCGTTTTACTCTATCTACCCAACGACGTACGGCAGGGAAGTCTTCCAGGGATACGCCCCCCTCATCTGACAAAGCAATGTATGGAAAGCAGGCGATATCTGCGATCGTTGGATGCAGCGAACTGCAAATGTATTGAAGACCTTTAAGATCCCTGAACCAAAGATGTTCATCCAGGATCCTCAACAAATCTCGGGCGCGCAGGCGACATGCATGTACATCGAATTCGTAAAAGAATAAGTCATGCAGTCGCGCGGCAGAAATGGTGCTGGTCAGACTATCAGCAAAGGCCATCCACATGTTGACCTCAGCCATCAGATCCGGGCGAGCGGTCGGGTACCAGTAACCGCTCTTATCGTACTGAGTAGCCAGATAGACGAGAATCGCCTGGGCGTCCCTCAGCACAAGATCTCCATCCTTCAGAGCAGGAAGTTGGCCGAGAGGATTGATTTTCAGAAACTCCTCAGACTTATGCTCGCGCAACGGATAGAACTCTACAGGCTCAGTTTGGTAGCCCAGATTCAGGATCGACAAGAAAAGCCTGACCTTGTAGCAATTCCCGGAAAGCTCGTAGTCATAGAGTGTAATCATGGTTTTAGGCCTCACAGGTCGAGAACGATTTTTTTGGACTTGCAGCGCGAAACACACGGCATGATCCACTTACCGCCTTCTCTTTCTTTCTTAGAAAGGTAAGTGTCATGATGCTCGATCTCGCCAGATACAACAGGAGTCATACAAGTACCGCATACTCCCTGCTCACACGAGGCTTCGATGTGAACATCGTTATCCAAACAAGCTTGCAACAACGTAGAGCCAGCCGAGACGGTGAATGTTTGACCCGACTTTTTAAGCTCAACCTCGTATTCTTCAACAGAAACGGGGGCATCATTCTTTTTACTAAAAAATTCAAACCGGATGGACTCTTCAGCGACTCCATGGGCAAGAGCGACAGCAGATACAGTTTCGATCATTGGTTGCGGGCCGCAAGTGTAAACATCTACGTCCTGGGCGTTATGAGTCTCCATAATATCGGTAAGTTTTGCTCTGGTCTCGTCTGGGCCTAAGCCAAGATGCACATTTAAGCGATCGCCCAATGCAGTCAGCCGATCCTGAAACGGAACATACTCAAATGCACGAGCAAAATAATGTATTTCATACGGTGAGCCTTGCTGATCCAGAGCCTGTGCCATGCACAAAATTGGGGTGATACCGATGCCACCAGCTACGAGAATCGGGTGTTTGCCGGTTTGGACGAGTGGAAAACCGTTTCTCGGAAGTGTGACTTTTAATTGAGTTCCAACCTTTACATCTTCATGCATTGATCTGGAGCCGCCACGGGACTGAATCTCTTTCTTTACACCAATGATGAAGGATTCACGCTCATCAGGCCCATTCACGAGGGAGTATTGCCGAATGCTGCCCTCCGGCGTTGTGATGCTAATGTGCATCCCTGGAGTGAATACTGGAAGTGGATACCCGATAGGCTTTAGCCAGTATGAGTTGATATCACTTGTCTCTTGGGTATGCGTAACCACTTCGCAGATATAGTGGCTAGGAGGAACTTTAGTCAGGTTTTCGCGAACGACTTCAGGCTCTTCGACAGTCTGATCGCTGATATCAGTTATGCTGATCAAGTCGGTAGCGACAGCTTCTGCTGCCCTACGGATAACGTTCATGGCCTGCGAGTAGTTCTTTTGAAACTCGTATCCCGAACGTCCCGGAGTGAGTACTTGCGCATGTACTACGCATTTGCTAACAGTTGCGCGCTGCATGTACAAATGAATTGCAATGGAACCTGCTTTTGTAACCACAATCGCTCGGTCATTCAGCATGGTTTTTAAATGCAAATCTTCAGCGCTAGCCACACGAAACACTTCGATGAACGCAGAAAGATTATGACGTAGGGTGCTAACCACTCCGTCAATATCTGCAGCTATAACTACGCTATGCAGATTTGTTTTTACAGAATTTACAAGCTGAGCGTCATCGAGGATTGAAATTGGCTCTCCTGCCGGCTGACCTAGAGTCGTCCAGATAAAACCATGCTTTTCACGGGCAGGGAAAGTATTGACCCGCGCGGCACTTGGAGGCGGCGCATCACGATGGGCCGGTACAAAGGTGCAGCCACCAGTTCCGCTTTCATAAGTCCATCCATGATACTGGCAGCGCAACTCGTTACCGGTATTAGCGCCTAGAGTCAACCGCAACCCTCTATGAGGGCAGCGGTTCTCCCAAGCATTCACTGAGCCATTATCATCGCGCCAGATGGCCATTTCTTGCCCCATCAACGTCGCATGAAAGACATGGCGCTTTGGGAGATCTTCAGTGGTAGCAATAGGAAACCACTGGTTGACGTCAAGTTTATTCACGGCACATACCTCTTATCAATTCTTGTTATTAGTCCCGCAGAGCGCCATATTGCACACCTTTCTCACGCAGCCAGCGACGATAAGCTGTTGCAAGAACATCGGCCCGAACTGGGCTTTCTCGACTCGCAGCCAAGGGAAGACGCTTTGGAACTTGGTTAATAAGAATCATCAAGTCCTGGCCAAAAATCGTCTGCTGGAAATGGCGAAGTTGTTGGTCTGTGTTAACGTCGTCCACATAGCACATTATTGTATGTGCAATGCACCAATCTTCGTCTACAGGTTGAATAAACAGGCCAAGGGCATCCCACCTATGTGGTTCGGGTGGACAAGTTTTATATAGAATTGCGGAATATGGTCTAGTCACGCGGTAGATATATTGCATGTCAATTGGCTCGACAGCAGTAGCTGAGCCTTTGGGTTGCGGAAACTTACACTCCGTAGCAAAAATCTCATCGAGACTTTCATCATGGTGGACGTTATATGGTTCAACCTCCGTCAGTGGCTCTGCACCCAAAATGTCGGTATGAACAAATGGAAAATGAGCCATATCTAGAAAGTTCTCGATAGCGCGCAACCCTGAGACATTGACGCGCACAGATCCAGCGCTAACGATTCGGCGATCAGGCTCATGGAACTCTGCGATATCGAACATCTCACTTGGTTTGTCGGCAAAGGAGAGCCACAGGACACCATAGATTTCTTTGGCGCGGATAGGCTTAATCTCGCCCGCACTTGCTTCCCAATAAGCATGAACCGCATCAGCACTTTTCACATAGCTGACTGTACGCCCCAGCAATCGGCAGCGGTATTTTTTATCGAGTGATACATCATCCAAAGCAGCGACTGGATGCCAGTCGTTAAAAATTACTTGGTCAGTAGACATTATAACCCCTCTGGCCTTTCAGTTGATCTATCTGGTATACCAGATAATAGCTTAAGAACTACTGACTCTCAAACCTATTAAGATTGGGTCAGCAATTCTTAAGCAAATTTTTGAATAAAATCTCGTGCCCCCTCTCAGAGGCTACAGATGTTGAAATCCAAAAATTACAGTTGATTACGGTGTTGATTTACAAAATCCGCACCTAGAGACTTCCTAGCTTCATGCACAGCTACTCGCTCCGCATAAAGTTCCCGCACAAACTGGGCCACCAAACAGCTATCAGCAAACATGTCGTACTTCCAACCTGTACCGTATGCAGCGAGGTTGATATTGTCGATCGTCATCAGCCGAAGACTGGATTTTTCTTCCTGGATGTAGCTGTCAATTGCTTTACGAATTAACTCTTTGGTGGGGGCGAGCTTATGTGCATGCCAAAAATCGGTATGCCATTCGCCTGGTTTTGGATTGCTAAATGGATATTGGATTGAACGCCCTGGGCGGTCATACCCTAAGCCATCCCAAGGGCCAGTTTCGCCAGCCCACCAATTACGAGGCCCGTTGGGTGCAGCTGGTCGCACTTGCGCCCAGTGGACAGTGTTACGAGCCAACCATTCGTCCGCGTAGCTGTCGTCATTGAAGGGGTCGAGGCGACGAATACCCTCTTGATCCCCTCGCAATTGGGCGACCGCGATTTCAACTTCGTTTTCGACTTTGAAGATACAATGGCTGTAATCCATGCAAATATTGAATGGGATGCCGTGCCGTTCCACAATATCGGCTACCTTTGAAACACGCCTTGGATCCTCAGACCACATATCAACGTGATTCTCAAAGGTAATAATCACACCTTGCTTTTCCGCATACTCGAAGGCGTTTAAATACGAAATCGCTACCTCTTCATCAGTAATGTAGTGACCATCTGCATGCTTCGCCCACACCATAAGATTGTGGTACTTAGCGCCCACAGCCAAGGTCTGATCAATATTTTCGCGAATACGTTGCTCATCGGCGCCGAGCGTATAAGTCCAACTTCCACTGTAAACTGGTAAAGAGTATCGCTGGCTTGCCTTGATATACTCATCTAACTCTTCGGTGCCCACTGGAATTCGATCAACAAAGTCCCACAATCCCGATTCCCTTTGAAGACGAAACTGCTCCATAATCGGCAGTTCGCGATCAGAGACCGGTTTACCGATGGATGAGGGCTGAACGCCACGACCTGCACAACCAAGCAAAAACATCTTTTTCATTGTTTTTCTCTCTTAGATGGAATTGTGAACTTTCAAACCTCTGCTTCTTTTGCAGCCATCAGCAGTGACTCCTTAGCATCCTCCTTACTTCCAAAGCCATTGAAGAAGACATTCAAAACGACCGCACATATCGCAGTGAGCAATACAGAGCTTTCTAGCAACGGAGCCAAATCCTTTGGCAGTTTTGCGAAGAATTGGGGCGACACGACAGGAATCATTCCTATGGATACACTAATTGCTACAACGTAAAGATTTTTACTATCGGCAAAGCTGACCCTGGATAAAACCTTGATGCCGCTAGCTGCAACCATCCCAAACATTACCAAACCGGCTCCCCCCAAGACGTATGGTGGTATTGAGGCGATGATCATTGCAACTTTTGGAAACAACGCCAATCCTACCAAGAAGAGTCCGGCGAGAGCGCACACCCATCTACTCTTAACACCTGTGATGCTGATAAGACCAATATTCTGAGCATATGACGTGTAGGGGAATGTATTGAACACACCACCTAGCATCGTTCCAAACCCATCCGCTCTAAACCCACGCACAAGGTCTTTTTCGTTTACGGGCTTGTCAACCAACTCGCCCAGCGCTAAGAACATACCTGTGGATTCAATAAAAGTAACCAGCATAACAATGCACATTGCAACAATAGGCCAGAGACTAAATGAAGGCACTCCAAAATGGAAAGGTAAAACCAATCCAAACCAGGGGGCTGCGCTCACATCATCGAAATTAATCTGCCCCGCACTGAAGGCTAAAACGAACCCAAACGCCATGCCCAACAATATGGAAATGTTCGAGATGAAGCCTTTTGCAAATCTTACAATCAATAATATTACGACCAAAACGGAGGCAGCAATAGTAAGATACAGCGGATTACCAAAATCAGGATTGCCGTATCCTCCCGCTGACCAGCTTGCAGCTACTACCATCAGCGATAAACCAACCGCCAAAATTTCCGTACCGGTTACAACAGGAGGAAAAAATCTTATAAGTTTTCCAATGAAGGGGGCGACCAGAAATCCAAAGATCCCGGCAGCAATAGTAGAACCAAAGACTTGAAGCAATCCAGCTTGAGGATCTGTTCCGATCGCAATCAGCGGCCCAATCGCCGTAAAAGTTACGCCCATCATGACGGGTAACCTAATACCTACATTGGCAAACCCAACACACTGAATTAATGTTGCAATCCCACAAGCAAAAAGATCTGCATTGATTAAGAACGCGATTTGATCCTTAGGCAACTTAAGCGCGGCGCCAAGTATCAACGGTACGGCGACAGCACCGGCGTACATCACAAGTACGTGCTGCCACCCCATGAACATTACCTTCCAAATGCTTGTTTTCTTCTGCGAGGCTAGTGATTGCATGAGAAGCACCCAAACTAATAAGTATTAGTGACCGAAATAGTCCGCACCAGACATTTCAAAATACCCGTGCCGTCCTCCTCAGGTCGGCACCGAGCTTCCGCTTAGCAGACTCTTACTGCTCCTCTTCAATAACATTCGTCAAGACGGAATCGCAGAACGCCTCCCGCCCTTCAACCGCTGCCAGAGATAGCTCTTTATGCCATTTGCGGAACTGGATGGAAATTTTATCGGTTGCAACGGAGACTTCCGAGGTCTGTATTTCGAGAGGCCATTGCGATTCGATAACAGGCTGGTCTTCGTTAAGCACCCGCTTCTGGAAAGCCAGGTGCATATGATCAGGTTGATTATCCTTCTCACGCACGATAATCATAAAGTTTCGGCAAGACTTATTATCGACAGGGCTAGCGGTAGTCCAAAGAACGAAGCGAGAATCATCTTTCCACAATTTTATTTCAAGATTTACTGAGTACGGCATTGTGCAACGGTAGTTGAAGTCACCCATCGGTGCTTCTGGCGGGATGCCTTTCATTTCACGCGGCGGAGCGAGTTTAAATTGCAGTTCGCCATCAACACGATTCACGTAAACAGTCGGGTGGCTAGCGAAAAACGGATCATAGAGCGTACCAGGGTGTACGAAGGCAAAGTGCGAAAAGTCTGTGAAGTTTTCCCAGCGCCGCTCAGCCACAGTCTCCCAAATATACGAATCGGCAACGATTACCTGCATGTCGGGATTATCGAAATCGCTGAGGTATGGAATCTGGGTGCAATCGAAGCTGTTATCCAGTCGCACCCACACGATGTCGTATTTCACCTCACAATCGAACGAGGAAATCTTGGCTCGAGGAGAAATGCTTTTGTCAGGGCAAGCAGGGATTAGTTGACATGCTCCAGCCTCATCGTACCGCCAACCGTGATAGGGACATTCGAGATAATCCTTGCCTGCGTTGCTGCAGATGCGGCCGATGGAAAGCTGTGCCGAACGATGAGCACACCGGTCAGCAGCAGCGATGATCTTAGAGTTTAACCTGGCCAACACCAATTTCTCGCCTAGCAAGGTGACGCCCATAGGGCCATGCCCACTGGCGTTGGCGCGTTCGAATTCATTGAGGGTACAAACTGGATGCCAGAAGTGGCGAAGGTAAGTCTTGTCTTCTAGCAACGGCTTGAGCTGATCTTTCACTTGAGTGTCCTCAGGGCTAGGAAATGCTGGTCTTATTGTTCTAAACCAAAAGCGTCTACAAGGTTTACCAGAATCCATATCTGGTATACCAGCATAGTCGGTTTTTTTGACGTGCAGCGAGTTTTCGCTGCACGCCGGAAAGGTCGTGCTGGGTGATTTCAGAGAGCAGATTTCGTGCCAAAATGAAGGCACTACAATCCCTCCGGGATGCTATACCATTGAAAAATCGGCAAATTTTTATTGAAGTAGGACAGAAAGTCTCTTAATCGTGTATACAAGACCAAGAGTATTTGTGCACCGAATTTGTTTCTAACGGTGACACCAGCCACGGCCGTGTTACATTTTGGTGCCGTGTTCGATCACCATGACAGCTCTTAGAGCCGTAAGGCACCAAAGGTAAATCAATGCTGACCCAGACAATCGTTGCAGCCATATCTGATGCGATCTACCACCGCAGGCTTCCACCCGGTACGAAGCTGAATGAGCGAGAGATCGCAGAGCTATTCAACGTTAGCCGCACAGTCGTCCGCCAGGCCCTCATCCGACTATCTCAAGACAAGCTGGTGGAAATCTCACCCAAGCGCTCAACAAGCGTTTGGTGTCCTACATTTGACGATGCCTTCGAGCTCTACCAAATGCTCTTGGTACTCGAAAGCGGTGTGATTGATCAATTAATTCAGTGCATAACTGAACAACAGTTAGAAGAACTAAAAGTTCACACCCAAAAGGAACATACTGCCCATCAATGCGGACTGGATGATGAAGGAGATAAATTAGGAAGAGGCTTTCATTCGCTTCTTATTTCCTTTCTTGGAAATAATACTATCAATCAGATTCACTCCCAACTACGACGCCGTGAAGCGTTGATAAATGCCCTATACCGAGTTGGGTTCGACTACTGCAAGCTCAGGAATGAACATACACAACTCGTGACATGCTTAGAGCGCAAAGATGCTGTGTCAGCCAAAGAGCTTCTGGCGTCACATTACAACCTGGTTATCAAAGGTTACAAGTTTGACGCTGCCCGCTCACCTGAGATAAACCTAAAATTTGCCCTAAGAGTCTGAACAAGAAAAAGGGGGCATAGCCCCCACCCTTGTTCAGAAATAATATTTTACTATTGCACTTGTTACATTCTGATTTGTATCGTATGCACTTGTATTTTCAATCCCATATTTATTAGACCAGTAATCATACTCAATTCCAACGTAAATTTTACTTGGAGTACTCCAAAAAGCTTTACCGATATCGTACTTAATTTGCGGATTGAAATGGAAATTATGCTTCAATCCGTACTTATCCCCTAGAACCCAATCAATATAGCCATCAACTACGATATTACTTTTCCCAACTGGGACCGTATACGACCAAACGGGTGTAACTTGCCAGCCTCCCATACCTTCCCCACCCTCAGGTTTCCGATAGTAGAAATTAAGCATGAAGTAATCGAATCCCGGTAAAGAAAGATCGAACCCTGGCCCGACCAAATAATTCACCTGATCATCACGCCCGCTGCTTCTGTTGTTATCCCACTCAATTGCCGTCGCGACAAGCACATCCTTAACTATACCCCAGCTATAATCATTTCCTGTAATTTTGGACAATGAAAATCTAGGCGAGTATTCAGAATACATCCCATGATGCCCGTCATATGCTGTTTGCGCCCCAGGATACCAATAGTTATCGATAAAAAAGAAGAAATCCCCCCACTCCCATGCGCTCGTATGTTCAAACGTAATGATCTGCATTCGTCTTGGATCAACTTTGAAATCTTTACCATATTGATAGCTAATACTTTCCTGATGCCATAACAGCTTGCCATCGGCTTGGCTTATCGGCGCTACTACTGCAGCGGATAGAAGCAGGCATGCCTTTATTATCTTATCTTTCACTCACTCTCTCCTAATAACCTGACCCAGAAGTCAGGCATTCCACCAGCAAGATGTGAGCCAAAATGAAAACCACAAATTCGTTAGCCATACAATTAATATTGTATACAAATACTCTTTGTTACTTAAATTCTCACGAAATTCTTGTCAGATTAGAGATCCATCAATCTTGTTACATTGGTATGTAACTTATCCCTCCAAAAGTCAGTAAATAATTATTGGCTTTGCTTGAGAAATTTGTATTTTCACTCAAAGATATTATCAAATCTATTGACCCAACTTAAATGCTGTGCACTAAAACCGCACAGGGTGTAGCACTGGATGTAACGAATTGGTGCGCGGTACCCGTTTCTTCTGTTTCTTTTCCACCGATAGCGATCCGACGCGCTCAAAGCTGCTAGCTAGAGCGAATGAGCAAATTACTTAGCTAACACTCTAAAAATCGATGCCTCGTATCTGCGCGTTTTATTGCTGTTCATCCTGACGGCTAACGGTTGACACAGTTCTTAAAAATGGCCTACATTTCTGGTGTACCAGATTAGAAACCTGATGTACCAGCGGTATGATTGGTGTAAATACAAGATGTACCTAGTGTTTACCCTTTCTGTGAGTAGAAGTAGGAGACATAGCAGTCGGGTAATCCAACTGCTTCAAACATAACAACGTCATCCACAAAGGCTACATACATGGAACAGGCAATCATTAATGATGAACGGGAATATCTTCGCCATTTCTGGCATCCCGTGTGTACTGTAACTGAGCTTGAAAAAGCGCACCCTTCCAGCCTCGGCCCTCTGGCCGTTAAGTTGCTAAATGAACAACTCGTTGTCGCCAAGCTAGGCGAAGAGTACGTCGCGATGCGCGATAGGTGCGCTCATCGATCAGCTAAGCTTTCCTTGGGTACAGTAAGTGGAAACCGCCTACAGTGCCCCTATCATGGATGGCAATATGATACGCATGGTGCTTGCAAGCTCGTACCAGCGTGCCCCAACAGCCCAATACCCAACAAGGCTAAGGTTGATCGCTTCGATTGCGAAGAACGTTATGGATTGATTTGGGTTCGATTGGACTCTAGTTTTGACTGCACTGAGATCCCCTACTTTAGTGCAGCCAACGATCCTAGATTGCGTATTGTTATCCAAGAACCTTACTGGTGGGATGCGACCGCTGAGCGTAGATGGGAAAATTTTACAGATTTTTCTCACTTTGCATTCATTCACCCCGGCACGCTTTTCGATCCAAACAATGCTGAACCTCCGATTGTTCCTATGGATCGATTCAATGGTCAGTTCCGGTTTATCTACGACACTCCGGAAGATATGGCTGTTCCTAATCAGGCTCCAATTGGGTCATTCTCGTATACTTGCAGCATACCGTTTGCTATTAATCTTGAAGTATCTAAATACTCCAGCAATTCGCTGCATGTATTGTTCAATGTGTCATGTCCAGTAGACGATCACACAACGAAAAACTTCCTGATCTTCGCCAGGGAACAATCGGACGACTCGGATTACCTACACATTGCATTTAATGATCTCGTCTTTGCTGAAGACAAACCGGTAATTGAATCCCAGTGGCCTAAAGATGCGCCAGCAGATGAGGTCTCAGTAATCGCAGACAAAGTTTCGATTCAATATCGAAAATGGCTGCGAGAACTAAAAGAAGCTCACAAAGAAGGGTCGCAAGCCTTCCGAAGTGCTTTGTTAGACCCAGTCATTGAAAGCGATAGGAGCTACACATAACTTAATAAAGCATTAGGTGGCGTTTTCAACGCCACCTTTTTTGAAAGTAAAAAAGACGGCCTCAAAAGAGGCCGTAAACTCGCTGCTATGTTGACTTTTGGGAGGGACTGAATGAGTAAAAATCTAGCATGTTGCCGTCAAGGTCGCGATCGCTATGAATACTTTAACTTTTTGGATGGGTAAGTATTAATAATGAATTACCGTTCGAATGCTCTTACCCTCATGCATCAGATCAAACGCATCATTAATTTGGTCGAGCCCCATCGTATGGGTGATGAATTTGTCGAGTGGAATATCACCCCTCTCCGCTCTTTCCACATAGCTTGGCAGTTCACTCCTGCCTTTAACGCCACCAAATGCGGAACCGCGCCAGACACGGCCAGTAACCAATTGGAATGGTCGAGTGGTAATTTCGGCTCCTGCAGGTGCAACGCCGATGATTACAGACTCTCCCCAACCTTTATGGCAGCACTCGAGCGCAGCCCGCATAAGGTTGACATTTCCGATGCATTCGAAGGAATAGTCAACCCCTCCTTCCGTAAGCTCGACAATAACGTCTTGGATAGGACGATCGTGCTCTTTGGGGTTTATGAAGTCAGTAGCACCCAAATCTCGTGCGATTTCAAACTTAGAGGGATTTATATCAATCGCAATGATACGACTGGCTTCCGCCATCTTCGCACCAATAATAGCCGCGAGTCCGATGCCTCCCAGGCCGAAAACCGCCACAGTAGCACCTTTTTCTACCTTAGCTGTATTGAGTACTGCACCGATCCCCGTCGTTACACCGCAGCCAAGCAAGCAAATTTTTTCAAGTGGTGCTTCTTTAGGAACCTTAGCCAAACTAATTTCAGGCAACACCGTATATTCAGAGAACGTAGAGCAGCCCATGTAATGGAAGATAGGCTCACCTTTGTAGCTAAACCGTGTCGTGCCGTCTGGCATAAGTCCTTTGCCTTGTGTTGACCTCACGGCTTGGCACAAGTTGGTTTTACCTGACTTGCAAAACTTACACTCTCCACATTCTGCGGTATAGAGAGGAATGACATGATCGCCGACCTCAAGAGTAGTGACCCCTTCGCCTACTGCTTCAACGATCCCACCACCTTCATGCCCCAATATGCATGGAAATACGCCTTCAGAGTCTTGCCCAGAAAGCGTGTAAGCATCCGTATGACAAACACCGGTGGCCACCACTCGAACCAATACTTCGCCAGCCTGAGGTGGCTGAACATCAACCTCAACAATCTTCAGGGGCTGATTGGGCGCGAACGCTACTGCAGCGCGTGATTTTATCATTTTAGTTACCGTATTTTATTATGGTTTGGAGACCTCAGTTTATCTTCACAAGAAAGGATTAGGTATTCAAAGGAACGTGAAATACAGACAAAACGACGTTGATATCAGACACCGAGGAGAAACATAAAATGCACGAAGAATTTGGTAAAACAAGAAATATTGATATTGTAATTTACCCTGAATTCAAGTCATTTGAGGCGATTGGCCCAATGACCGTCTTCACTTATGCGAACAAAATCCTGCAGGCAAGTGGATCGCTTGACCGATATCACCTTACTCTTCGCTCAACTACTATCGGCCCGGTAATTTCGGATACAGAAATATCATTCCAAGCGACCGACACCCTCGAGAGCATTGAAGCCTCAAACTCTGTTCTTCTTGTTGGAGCCCATGACATACAACGACTCGCGAATGAAAATAGAGAACTCATACACTGGATTACTCATAACGCCCAGAAGGTTGACCGATTTGCTGCATTATGCTCCGGAGCTTTTTTTCTAGCAGCAACTGGCTTACTAAATGGTCGTCGGGCCACTACTCATTGGCGAATGGCTGGTGAATTCCAATCTAGTTTCCCTAATGTAATCATGGATATAGATTCGATTTTTATTCGCGACGGAAATCTTTGGACTTCCGCCGGCGTCAGTGCATCCATAGATCTGGCTCTAGCGTTCGTAGAAGAGGATCATGGACATAAGCTCGCCCTTGAGGTGGCACAAGACCTTGTTATATATCTCAAACGTCCTGGTGGTCAGTCCCAATTCAGCACAAACCTGATGACTCAAAAAACTCAACTATCAAGTCTTCGACAGACACAAGAATGGGTATTTGACAATTTAGATCAAAAAATTAATGTTTCGATGATGGCAGATCGCGCCTCAATGAGCACACGCCATTTCACTCGATTATTTCAAAAAGAGGTTGGTATGTGCCCTTCCGAGTTCCTGGAGAAATCTCGTATTGACTTCGCAAGGCGCTTGTTAAGCGGAGATGATCTGCCTCTAAAAACTATAGCCTTCAAAGCTGGATTCACCAGCTCTGATCACATGCGACTAACATTCAAGAAGCATCTTTCAGTAACCCCTAAAGAATACCGTAGCCGCTTCGTTAAAAGTTATGGATAAAGCCATCACACAAACGCCTCTAATATAAATAACTTATAGGATCTCCCATATAACTTCTTTGAAATTTTCGATCATCCAGGTCCCATTGCTGCATCGAGGCGATACTTAGCAATTCAAATAGCGCCTTGTGCCCTATGGTAAAACGACCCAGAGGTTCGATAAGCAAGCGGGTACCGTGGATGGGGAGAGAATGTGGCGTGTGGTCCTCATCAGCGGACCGACGCAGCGGATTGCTAATTAGCACGTAACGATTAAGACGTCTGGGGCATTCAATGAAACGTACACCATGGTAACGAGCCCCATTGACTGAACAAAATATCTAATACCGATTGGTGTCACGACGCCAGAGAGACTTTCAAAAGTGTTAAACATAGATCCATTTTTTCCGTGCTTCCCCTTGGCGAGACGTAAGCGACGATGGCCACACCCTATGCACCAACCCTTCACTGAAGGCCCATACCCGCAGTGATGTGAATACCAAAGCGGTGAAGTATTGCGAGGAGTTGAATATAACAGTCGCGGTACCTCGCTTTGCGGTGGGAACCACATCGAATCAATCTTGCTATTGGCAAGTAAATACAGGGCCTCGGCCCCCCCCCCCTTCCATGAGCGTCCAGCCAACGCACCTTCTGAACTCCAGCATTCAGGACGATGGTGTCCGCGTATTTATAAGCTGACGTATTACCCCTTTACGTCAGAATTTTAATGCGCCAACGAAACTCATACCCCAAACCGCTCAAAGCCCAATTTGTTTAGGAATGCCTTCAACCCGGTTCGACCATCTCCAGCGTTGCCATCCACCGAACCGATGGGCATGCGCGCAGGTAACAGTATGCGGCGTTGCTGCTGGGCGATCATTGGATAGAAACCCACTTGCTCCAATTGATCCATATGGTGCCTGGTTGCGCGGCGCCCTCCCCGAGCACTACGATGAACTTCGCCGCTGCCGCAGAGTCCAAGATCCTAAATGATTCGCGCTTTGCTCAGATCAATTTCATACTTCTCTGTTATGTATTCAACCCATAGTCTCCCATCAATTTTCAATCCGAAATCCTTACTCCACTCCTTCAAGCTGTGATGAGCATTCACACCGAATATGCCAAACAACAACACAGGTGCTTGTAACTTTGGATGGTACCTCTCTCCGGAGCGAGGGCACTTTCGACGCCTTGTTAGAAGACTTGGTTAGCGCAAAAGAGAGCGATCACATCGAAGCTCTTACCAAGCGCTTAAGTTACGAATTTTCTAATTACCGAAGCTGTTATTCGGTTTTCCAGTCGCTTACTGGCTGGCCACATTGCCAGAGTGTGTATGGACCGGACACTGTGGGCAAAAGTAATCTGTTGATGATCTGCATTTGCTGAGCAGGGTGATACGAGCAACGACGGTCATGGTTGCGTTTCCTGTTATTTATCCGGGCTATCGATGGTCAGTTGTTGCGGCGCGGTGGTGCTGCTGGCCAGGGGCTGGCTGCGACCGATCCACTCGCCCGCGGTCGGTTGACCGGCGCGGGAGATGCGCGCAACCAGTTGGACTTCAAGGAAGTTCGACAGTTTCAACTGCGGCATCATTGCATCGCCATCGCCCAATTCGACGGTGGCCGGCAGATCGGCCACGGTCAGGCGTTTGGCCGCCAATGGCGCCGGTGGGCCAGAGGTGGCGCGGGCGAAAATGAACACGCTGTCACCCGGCTGGACCTTGGCCTTCAGGTCGGCCGCCAGGTCCACCCGGACCTTGAGCAGCGCTGCCGGCTTGGCTGCTGGCGCCTCGGCAACCTTGCCACCGCTGGCCACCAGTTTCTCGCTGGCGCGGGTAATACCGCCCTGCAGCGCGATACGGGATTGGTCGTCTGGCGGCAGTTGCTCCAGCAGGCGATTCCAGTAATCGATGGCTTCCTGATAACGCTGGCCTTCGAAGGCAGCGATGCCCAACAGGCCCAGGCTGGTGACTTCTTTCGGATCGGCCTTGAGTGCTTCGTCCGTCAGCGCCTGGACCTTGTCCGACCACTTCTTGCCATCGGCGAAATACTGCGCCTGGGCCCATTGCCCCAACAGTTCAGGCTGGCGCCCGGCCAGGTTGACGGTGCGCTCGAAGACCTTCGCCGCATCACCCGGACGCTCCTGGGTCATGTAGGTGCGACCGAGAAAGTACAGCGCTTCGGCAGAATCGGGCTGCGCCGCGACCGCACGCTCCAGGCGTCGGGTCATCTCTTCCATCGACTGCGGCGCCTGGGCGAATTCCCGGGTCAGCTCGACTTTATCGCTGGCACCGAAATGAAGGTACAGGCCCAGGCCCAGCACCGGCACCAGGATGGCCGCCAGCAACGGTGCCGCCTTGCCCAGGCGCGTCACCCGCGGCGCGGCAACGCCTTCGGTGTCGGCAAGCAGTTCACGGGCAGCTTCGGCGCGGCCGGCGTCCATTTGCGCGGCATCGAGAACGCCTTCCTGCTGCTGAACCTGCAGCTCAGCC
>CXWK01001457.1_pt10 | contig 17659 bp, 13 predicted proteins | sample 590851 | NCBI WGS metagenome assembly CXWK01 (sample SAMEA3498364, study PRJEB10139) | wastewater metagenome | biome: wastewater treatment plant; material: activated sludge | place: Denmark | collected 2014-08-01 | reverse complement strand
GTCCACCAACGCAGGGCAGACGTGGACGAAGCTCGCGACGGGGCTGCCGAAGATGGACATGGGGCGCATCAATCTGGCCGTGGACGCGAAGGTCCGTCCCACACGCGTCTACGCGATGATCGACGCCCTTCAGGAGGAACGCGGGTTCTATCGGTCCGACGACCAGGGCGCCACCTGGGCCCGTGTGGGCAAGCGCGCTCCCGGCGGCGGGCGTGGCGGTGGTCCTGCAGACGACGGTGAGGTCGCGCAGACCGAGGCAGGGGAAGCTGGGCAGGAAGGCGCGCCGCAGGGTGCCGGCGACAACTGGTACATGAACGCGGATCCGGGTTACTACAACGAGTTCTTCGTGGACCCGATTCGTCCCGACACGCTCTACGCGATGAGCACCAACCTCGAGCGCAGCACGGACGGCGGCCGTACGTGGGGCTCGATGCCGACGCAGGGCGTGCATGTCGATCACCACGTGATCTGGCCCAACCCGACTGACCGCAACCACTTCGTGCTCGGCAACGACGGCGGCCTCTACGAGTCCTACGACGAGGGCCGTACCTGGCGTCACTTCACGAACCTGCCGATTTCGCAGTTCTACCGCGTGTCGGTGGACTACATGAAGCCGTTTTACAACGTCTGCGGCGGCACACAGGACAACGGCTCGTTCTGCAGTCCCCACCGTACCCAGAACTCGGCGGGCATCCGTACGAGCGACGTCTACATCACCGGCGGCGGCGACGGCTTCACCACCCGCAGCGACCCTGAGGATCCGTACTTCACGTATGCCACGTCGCAGAACGGCGCGGTCACACGCCTCGACCTGCGCACCGGGCAGTCGCAGTCGATTCGCCCGAACGCGAGCAACACGCGCAACCTCGACGGCAGCGAGATTGGCCCGGCCACGGGCGGACGCGGCGGTGGTATGCCGAGCGAGCGCCCCAACTGGGACGCCCCGTACATCGTGAGCCCGCACAACCCGAAGAGCCTGCTGTGGGCGTCGAACTTCCTGTATCGCACCGAAGACCGCGGCGACAGCTGGACGCGCATCAGCCCGGACCTGACCCGACAGCTCGACGCCCGCGAAGTGCCCATCATGGGCAAGCAGTGGGATGCGGCCAAAACCGTCGGCTTCAACCGCGCGACCACCGCGCTCAGCAACATCGTGTCGGTGGACGAATCGCCCTTGCTCGCCGGCCTCATCTACGCCGGCACCGACGACGGGTTGTTGCAGGTGACAGAAGATGGCGGCCGCACCTGGCGCAAGACCGAAGACTTCCCGGGCGTGCCGAAGTTCACGTACGTGTCGGACGTGATGGCGTCGCCGCGTGATGTGAACGTGGTGTTTGTCACCCTCAATGACTGGCAGCGCGGCAACTACAAGCCGTATGTGGCGCGCAGCAACGACCGCGGCCGCACCTTTACGTCCATTGCGAGCAACCTGCCCGACAGGCATCCGACGTGGGCGATTATCCAGGATCACGTCAACAGCAACCTGCTGTTTGTCGGGACCGAGTACGGTCTGTTCGTCACGGTGGACGGTGGCTCACACTGGGTGCAGCTCAAGGGCGGCCTGCCGACGGTGCAGGTGCGTGATCTCGACGTCCAGACGCGTGAGAACGATCTGGTGCTGGGCACGTTCGGCCGGAGCTTCTACGTGCTCGACGACTACAGCGCGTTGCGCGGCGTGTCGGCCCAGAGTTTTGCGCAGGAAGCGCAACTGCTGCCGTTGCGGCACGCGTATCAGTTCCCGATGAAGAACCAGATTCGCGCGGCCCAGAGCGATTGGCGGGCGCCGAACCCGCCCTACGGCGCGATTCTCACCTACTACCTCCGTGACGCGGCAGCCGCCGGCACCCAGTGGGCGATTGCCATTACGGATGCCGCCGGCCGCGAAGTGCGCCGCATCGATCTGACCGGAGAGGCCGGCGTCAAACGTGTGGTGTGGAACCTGGCCGGCGCGCCTCCCGCGCCCGCGGCGGCGCCCGCAGGCGCACCCGCAGGCGCCCGCGGTGGTCGGGGCGGTGGCGGTGGGTTTGGTGGCCGCGGCGGCGGTGGCGGCTCGGCCGTCGAGCAGGGCCGCTACACGGCGACCATCGGCAAGGTCGCCAACGGTACGTTTACCGCGGTTGGCGCCGGGCAAAGCTTCACGGTTGTGCCGCTACCCGACGGAGGCCGGTAGTCCTCGTAGGGCGGCCTGAATCTCAAGGCCGCCACAACCGCGGCGTTGAAACCCACGCCGCGCTACGAAATGCGGGGCACTACCGATAGAGCAGGAAGCGCTCTCGAAGATTCATGAACTCGGCGACCTCGTCTGCCCACGGGTGGACGAGGTCGTTCGTTGTACGGCCCGCTTCCAGTCCTTCGCGCAGCCCCGCGGACCCGTAGAGAATGTCGATCGGCGGGATGGTGTATTCGTACTCGTAGGGCGGTTCGCGCCAGGCGAATTGATCCGGCCCGGCATCGCGGAACGCTTCGATCAAGGCCACGCCCGTTTCCACCGCCCGGAAGGTCGCACGATCCGTCACATGGATCTGGCAGCCTCCGCACAAGACCTTCGCATGTTTGTGGAACGCCGGTTCGAAGGCGTGCGGACGGAACGTGACGCCAGGCAATCCCCGTGCATTGAGCGCCTCGCAGAATGGTTCAGGCGCCACCCACGGCGCACCACACAGTTCAAACGGCTTCGTGGTGCCGCGCCCTTCCGACACGTTGGTGCCCTCAAACAGCACCGTTCCCGGATAGACGATGGCGGTGTCGAGCGTGGGGATGTTGGGGGAAGGCAACACCCAGGGCAGGCCCGTCGAGTCGAAGTACTGCGCACGCGACCAGCCCTGCATCGCCACGACTTCGAGCTTGGCGCCGATCGAAAAATGGTCGTTGAACAAGCGGGCCAGCTCGCCAATCGTCATGCCGTGGCGCATCGGGATCGGATACTGCCCGACAAACGATTCAAACCCCGGCATCAACATCGGTCCCTCGATTTGTGTGCCACCGATGGGATTGGGCCGGTCGCACACCACGACCGGCACTCCGTGCCGGGCCGCGGCGGTCAGGCAGTTGGCCATGGTGTAGATGTAGGTGTAGATGCGCGTGCCGACATCCTGGAGATCGATGACCAGCGCGTCCAGACCGGCGAGCATGTCGGCCGTGGGGGTTCGGGTCTCGCTGTACAGCGAATAGACCCTCACGCCACGCGTGGGGTCGTCGCCATGCGGCGATTCGATCATGTTCTCCTGGAGGTCTGAGCGGAAACCGTGCTGCGGACCGAACACCGCGCCCACGCGGACGCCCGCACCTTCCGCGCGGCTGATGACGTGCTGCAGCCTGGCATCGATCGAAGCCGGATTGCAGACGAGTCCGATCGTCCTGCCCCGCAGGAGCGACCGGTCAAAGAGGGTATCGGAACCGAGAATCACCGTGGCCATGTCCGTCGGCCATTATGGCCGATTCGGCCGCAGGCGCTCTGCCAGCGCCACCATCACGAGCGCATCGCCGCTGGTATTCATGCGCAGCCGCGCGGCTGCCGGCTGGCCTCGCAGGTCAACGACGACATCGCGCTCCACACGGGACACGGCCGCAATGGTGTGCCACGGCCAGACCTTCACGGCCCCTGCGGCCCCGGGAGCAAAGACAAGAGCGGCATTGGTGGCGAACACCTTGCCCGAGGCGTCCACTGGGTCAATCAGGCTTCCGGGCGCCAGAAAGTGACAGGTGGCCTGGCCAATCACGCGATGCTGGGTGGCGACCACCGGCAATGCCGGCAGGAGGCGGAGTGCGTGCACACGTTCAAGGCCCTCAATCATCTCCAACTGGTCTTCGGCGATATCGGGAGCCTCGTCCGGGTCGCACATCGCGATGCGCAGCGCTTCGATGCGAACGGCGTCTGGCGATTCGGCGAGGGCGTTGGCCTCGCGCCACCACGCCGCACTGTCAGGTTGTGGAGGCGCTGCGCGCCCGAACAGCCGGCGGAACATCAGTACCCGATGACGATTGTCGCCGAGACGCTCCGGCCGGGTGCGAAGACCCATCGCGGATCGGGGCTGGCGAAGTACGACCGGTTGAGCAGGTTCCTGCCGTTGGCGCGCACTTCGAGGTGCGGCGACAGCGTCCAACTCGCGCCCGCATCGAGGAGCGTGTAACCAGGCGCACGGACTTCGCTCACCCCGGGCCGCTCGTCGTCGCTGAAGGCGGCCACTCGAATGTGGGCGGAGCCCTTGTCCAACACACGCTTGCGCAGAACGACCGCCGCCATGTTCGGCGCCACGTCATCGAGCCACAGCGTGTTGCTCGCTTCTTCCAGCGCTCGTCCGCGCGCGGTCTGACCACTCAGTTCAAGGGTGACGCCACGACCGAGGTCGGCCTGCGCCTCAACCTCGACACCGCGGTACTGGGCCTTGCCGCGATTGCGGAAGAAGAAGAAGTCAGTGGCCGTCGTGTAGCGCTCAACCAAATCGGTAATCCGGTATTGATACACGTAGGCGGCCAGGCGAAGGCGGCCGGTCGTGTACCTGGCGCCGAAGTCCAGTTGCACGCTGGTTTCCGGGGCGAGGTCCGGGTTGCCGGTAATGAAGCCGCGTCCTGACGGACCCCGATAGAAGCGGTCCGACAATGTGGGGTCGCGGAAGCCACGCGAAATCTGCGCGGTGAAAGACAGCCCCTCAAACGGTCCGAGCGTGATCGCGCCGAATCCCGACATGGCCTGGTGTGAGATCGAAGTGTCACCAAAGTAGCCGCCGGTGTTCTTCGACGACACAAAGTCCACGCGCGCGCCTCCGGTGGCCCGGAGCCGAGCGGCCAGCGAGACGTCGGCCTGAACGAAGAGCCCGGTGTCGATGCGCCGCGCTGACTCGGTCGAGAGATTGTCCGTGCGCGATATTTCGCCGCCCGCGAGGTTGAAGTTGATCTGGACGTCGTGCGCTTCCAGGCCGGTGCGGCCATTGATGTCGGCGCCGAACTCGAGGCGGGCGCGGCTCAGGAATTTCTCGGCGATCGCCCGCAGGGAAAAATCCTTCGACTTGATGTCGGCACGTTCGATCCGGCGCGTCACGGTAGGCGTTGGATTCCGATCCTGGTCGGTGCGCTGCGCGACAGTGCCGAAAAAGCCCTGCACCCGGACGAGGTCGAGCCCGGCCACGCCCGCGATTTCGTAAGACGCCGTCGCACGGTGAGAATTTTCGAAGGGGTAGTAGAACCGCGTGGCCGCCGAGTTGTTGCGGGGGCGCTCGATGTTACGGCCGAAGTCACTCTGCCAGCCGAGCGACAACAGGCCGTGGCCCACCTGCTGATCCACCCGCGCCAGAACCCCCCGATCCTCGTAGCCGGAATTGAGGACGGCGGCGGTGGGCCCGTCGTAGTCCTCCACCTTCCGTGCGTGCGCCTGCAGGATGAACGCGCCCGTCGCGTAGCCCTTTTGAATTTCGACACCGCCACGGCGATCGGGCACGCCCGTGCCAAACGTTCCGGTCAGTCTGCCGCGCCACGGGCCGCCAATGGTCGGTCGAGGGGTCTGCACCGAGATGACGCCGCCGAAGGCATCCGAACCGTACGCCACTGACCCGGGTCCGCGAGCCACATCGACTGAACTGATGCCAAACGGATCCAGGAACGTGGCGCTCGGGCCCACGCGGCGCTCGGAGGTGACCCTGGCGCCGTCGATCAGGATGAGTGTGCGCCCGCGCGCCAGTCCGCGCACGGCCGGCACGCCGGCCTGTCCTTCAGAGACCTGATTCACGCCTGGCACGTTCTCGAGCGCCTGCGTGAGGTTGCCCGGCTGGCGCAGCGCCACGTCGCGTCCGGAGAGCAGCGTCATGCCGGCGCCAGGCGCCGCATCAATACTCGGCGCCAGGCCGGCGGTCACGGTGACTTCTTCATTCACCACGGGCTCAATCAGGATCGTGAGCACCGCCGCCGCATCAAGGCTCGTCACGCGGGCCGGACGCGTCAACGTGCCGTTCGGCATGAGCACCAGCAGCTCGAACGGCGCGACAGGATCGGGCTTCCAGGAAAACCGCCCGTCGCCGTCCGTCTTCACGGATCCGGTCAGGCCCACAATCATCACTTCGGCGCCGGCCACCGGCGTGCCGGTCCGTTTGTCCACAAGGCGTCCCTCGAGGGCGAACGCACTGGAGACGATGGTCAAAAGGGCGACGGCGACGACCGCCATAACCCTGAAGATACGCATGTCACAACAATAGTGCCGCACCGGGCGCTACTACCAGAAGCAGTTTCGGAACTGGGGAACTGGGGAACTGGGGAACTTAGGAACTTAGGAACTTAGGAACTGGGGAACTACGGAAGGGTCGCGACCACGACTTCCATGATGTCGTGGAGGTCACGCTGGAAGGCGAAGGCGAGCATGACCATCGCCGCAGTGAGGCCAAGGCCCAGGCCGCGGCTCGCGCGGCCCGCAGCAGCCGGAGCCGCGTCAATCAGCCGCCGGACACGGCCCTCGACGCTCTCACCGCGATACAGTGCGCTTGCGGGTAGTTGTGCGCCGTGGAAGGCTCCGGAAGGCTGCTGGGCGGCCCGTGGAGCGAGGCGAGCCACACGAAGCAGCGCGCTCGCCAGGTGGACCCGGGCATCCTCTCCGCGTTCGGCAGCCACATCGTCGGCCGCTTCCTCGGTCGCGACGCGCCAGTCGTCACGCAACCGGATACCTGCCGGGGTGTGCGACAGCGGATCGGGCGCTGCCGCAAAGAGGGCGCGGCGCAGGTTGTCCCAACGGCGCAGGTGCCCTTGTTCGTGTGCGAGGATGGCCGCGAGTTCGTCCTCACTACACCCATCGAGCACGGTGCCGTCCACAACGAGTATGGGGCGGAAGATGCCGACGACTGCCACCACCGGGAAGCCGGAATCAATGCGGAAAGCCGGCACCGTCACACCAGGCAGCGAGAGCGCGGTGGCGTCTGCGAGCCAGGATGACAGGAGTCGGCGCGTCTCGAGCCGCATGCGCCACAGTCGGGTCAGGAATACTGACATGAGCCAGGCGCCGGTGGCCGCACTCGCGAGGACCGTCCAGCCGAGGACCTCGTCCACATCACGCGATTCAAAACGCCACAGGCCGATGAGCGCAAACAGGCCCGCGAGCGCGGCTGCGCCTGAAGGAATGAGGCGCAGCCGCAGCAAGGCGTCCGCGCGAACCGCCGCAGACCCGGCCGGCGTCCTCCGCCACCACGTGACGGCGATGACCACCGATGTCACGAGGGCGGCCACACCGAACGCGGCGAGCGCCAGCACGAGGCATCGCACAAGAAATGTCATTCAGCGTTCTCGCGATGCGCGCGGCGCGCGCGAACCAATGTCTCCAACTCACTGAGCAACGCCTCGTCGTGGTCGCCGAGCGCCTCGACAAAACACGACAGGACCGGCGTGGCCGATGGTCCACCACGTTCAACGGCCGCCAGCAGGGCCTGTGTGGCCCGGCGTGAGTCGAACGCGGCCCGGCCGTGTACCGGCTCGTAGACGAAGGCGCGACCTTCTTTGGTGCGCGCGAGCACCCGCTTGCGGTGCAGGCGGTCCAGGGTGGTCATGAGCGTGGTGTACGCGATGTCGGAAAACTCAGGCTGGAGGTCGCGCACGGTGGCGGCGGCGCCCCGGGCCCACAGGGCGTCGAGCACACGCCATTCCAACGGCCCCAGCAGGGTGGAGGTCTTGTTAACCATTGGTGCGGAATACTTCCCAACCCACGGAGGAAGTTTACAGCAGCGGCGAAATGGGAGAAATGTCAGAAGTGCCGAAATGCCGCCTGTCGATGACACGCTGGGGCGGCAGCGCGTTGGCACGGTTGGTGCAATAATTCCAGGTATAGGGAGCGTGTTATGAAGAAGTTCGTAGCTGGATTGACGGGAATGTTACTGGTCTCGGGTATGTCATTGGCGGCAGCCGGAACACCTGGCGGGCAGGACGCGGCCAAAATTGAGGCGGGCAAGAAGGTGTACGACGCCAACAAGTGCATGACCTGCCACGCGATCGACGGCAAGGGGATGAAGAAGTATCCGCTGGATGGCGTTGGCACGAAGCTCACGGCCGACGACATCAAGAAGTGGATCGTCACCCCGGCAGAGATGGAAGCCAAACAGGCCGTCAAGCAGCCGCTCAAGATGAAGGCGTTCAAGCTGGCGCCCGCAGATCTGGACGCGCTCGTCGCCTACATGGGATCGCTCAAGAAGAAGTGAGCGAAGCGTTCACGCCGGATTACAGGAGGTGCGGAGATTCAGAGGGCTTTCTTGAAGAGCCAGTTTCTCTGCGCCTCAGTGCCTCCTGTGATCCGGCGGCATTGTCCCATTCTGGAAATTATCTAATCTCGTGGCAGAGGTCGCATGACTGGCTGATCACGCGGCCGTCGGCGGCTTTGTGGTTGTCGTCATGGCACCTGAAGCACCCGGGGAAGTCCATGTGGCCGATGTTGTTGGAGTACTTGCCGAAGCCCACCTTCATAGTCGGGAACACGTTGCGCCGATAGAGTTCCTGCGTCGCGTTGACCACCCGCTCCACATCCTGCCTGCGCCCCATGTAGGCGGCTGAAACCTCCGTCCGATAGAAGCCGCGCAGTGCGACGGCGATGGCGTCCAGGGCGGCTTCCTTTGAATCGTAGGTCGCTGTGAGCGCCGCCACTGACTCACGACGCGCAAACGGCAGGTCCAGCGGCATTTCTCCCGCCGAGAGGGCCGCGTCGACCGCACGTTCAGGCGTGTTCGCGAAGGGGTGGCCCGCGCGGTTGTGGCAGTCCACACAGTCAAACCGCCGACGTTCCCCGGCGGCCAGCGCATCGGCGGGCGTGCCTTCCGCGACGTACTCGCGTACCGTGCCATCCTTGTAGCTCACGCGCACCCAGGGAATCACGTCACGTTTTTCATCCGTCGCGATGTATTCGATCGTGCTCGACGCGCTGGTGTGCCAGTGAATGCCCGTCGCCTTGCGCAACTGGTCGCTGCCGCCACCGACATGCAGCTGCAATGTGGTTTCGCTCATGGTATTCGCTTCGTCGCTGGCATACTCCCGGCGCGTCACCACTTTGTCGCCGTGGAATTTTTCCGGCCAGTGGCACGCCTCACACGTTTCGCGCGCCGGGCGCAGGTTGCGCACCGGTTGCGGGATGGGCCTCGAGAACGTGTTGAGCGTCACCGCCACGATCTGGCGCGTGCCTGACAACTTCGACTGCACGAACCAGGACGCGCCAGGCCCGATGTGGCACTGCACGCATCCCACACGCGCATGGGCGCTGTTCTGGAAGGCCACATGCTGCGGCTCCATCACTTCGTGGCAGACCGTGCCGCAGAACTCGGTCGAGTCCATGTAGTGCAATCCGGAATACGCCGCGAGCGACACGATCACCACGTTCATGAGGGTGAGCACCATCACGATGGCGGTCACTTTCCGGTGCCGTGGAGAGTTGAGGTTGAGCGTCGGCCACATCAACTCGCCTTTGCCGGCAGCCACCCGTCGATGCTGCCGCCACACGCCGATCGGAATCAGCACGAGTCCCGCGATGAACGCCATCGGCAGGATGATGACGAACACCATTCCCATGTAAGGGTTGGAGTGCCAGCCCACCGAATCGGCGACGAAAAAAATCAGGAATAACGTGGCGCTGAACAGCGAGAGCAGCGCGCCCGAGTAGGAAATGGGGTGACGGAGAAAGGGAAGTCTTTTCATAACAAGATGTCTTACGTCAGCACAGCATACAGAATCAGGCCCACCAGCAGCAGGCCCACCGTCACTGCAATGGTGCCGATGACGGTGCCCAGTCGGACCAGCCAGTCGGGAGGTGGATCCGTACGAATCCGTTCGAATCCCCCTTCGCGGACCAGGCGCGCGTATTCATCGGGGCGTTCCTCCTGCAGTTCGGCTTCCGACACCCGGCCGGTGAAGATGACCCGGTCCATCGGGAACTTTTCCGGGCGCAGGTGGCCGTTGAAGAAGTGCATCGTGAAGATGAAGCCCACCGCCAGCAGGGCTTCCTCGCCGTGGATCAGGAGCGCCACGTTGAAGATCCATCCTGGCATGAACTGCGAGAAGAAGATCGGAAACCACAGGACCAATCCCGACGCACCGATGATGCCCATCCCCCAGAAGACTGCCCAATAGTCGAACTTCTCCCAGTAGGTATACCGGTCGAAGCGTGGTCGTGGACCGCGTCCCACAAACCACCGCATGTGGCCGATCAGGTCGGTGAGGTCCCGTGGCTGCGGCACCATTGAGTACGGCCCCCACAACACACCCCAGTCCTTCCGCCCGACGATGCGGCGAAACAGGCGTGTCAGGTGGACGGCAAACACGATGATGAGCAGCGTGGCGCAGACACGGTGCAGCCAGCCGGCGATTTCAAAGGAGCCAAGCAGTGCGGCCATCCGGCTCGCCCACGGGGCATCGCTGAAGACCAGTGGCAGGCCGGTGGCGGCCAGTCCGAGAAAACTCAGCATCAGCAGGCCATGCAGCACACGGTCGTGCGCATCAAACCGGCGGACGAAGCGGTGATGGGCCCCGGGCGTGGGAACGTCGGCAGGAGTGGTCATTCGGGCGCGGTCTCCTCGGGCGGGGCCGGCCGCGATCGGCGCCGGCGCTCGGCCATGCTGCGCGGCAGCCAGAGCACGGCGTGCAGGCCGAAGAACCCGAACACGCCGATGAGCAGCCAGTGCATGAACCGCGATGCGTAGTACAGTTCCGGGTTTCGGGCAGGGTCGTCCTTGTCGGCGTGCGGATCGTATTCGGCGAAGCTCGCGGTGGCGCCGGCGTGACACGTCTGGCACGTGGACAGCACGCGGCCAGGGGCGACCATCGAGCGCGCATCAGACTTCGGATGCACTTCGTGCGCGCCGTGGCAATCCGAGCACTTGGCCACGCGCACAAAGCCCAGTGACGTCACCTGGCCGTGAAACGTGTCGCGATAGGTCCTGATCTTGTCGAGATGGCAGGTGCCGCACTCTTTGATCGTGTCGAGCTTCCAGGATCCGGCATCGATGCGCTGAATGGCGTGGGCCGAGTGGCAGTCCGTGCACACCGGCGCCGTCGTCTTGCCGGCGGCGAGCGCGGTGCCGTGTGACCCGCGCTCAAACTGCGCCTGAATGCCACCGTGGCACGCGGCGCAGACTTGCGGGATGTTCGCGCGGAACACCTTGCTCGCCGGATCGCTCTTGGGCAGGATGTCGTGGGCGCCGTGGCACGAGGTGCAGTTCGCCGACACCAGCAGGCCGCTGCGGCTGATCGCCCGCCCGTGAATGCTGTCCTTGAACAGATCGCCGACGTTGCCAATCGCAATGTGCCCTTTGGCGATGATGGCGGGGTTACCGTGGCAGGCGCTGCACGTGGCCGGCAGGTTCAGCGGGTAGGTGCGTGACTCCGGGTCGCTGGCCGCGCGAATGTCGTGTGAGGTGTGGCAGTCCACGCACGTGGCGGCCGACGTATTGGCGCCCTGCCGCCGGGCGGTGGAGTGGATGCTGGCCGTGAACTTCACAACGGCGTCTTCGTGGCAGGTGGCGCAGTTGACCTTGGCCAGGGTGGCGGCATGCGGCAATTCCGTGCTCGCCAAATCCGTATGGCACGCGGTGCAGGTCAGGCCCAGCGCCCCGTGAATCGACCCACCAAATCGCGACGCATCCACGGCGATTGACCGGCCATTCTCCGCCTTGGCGTCCGCCTCGCCATGGCACAACAGACAGTCGTCGTTCGACGGTGCCTGAACGGCTGCCGCAGCCGGTGCCTGCATTGCCGCCAGGTTCGCCGCCCTGGGAGGTGAGGGCGGGCGAGAGGCTGCCATCGGCACCATGCCGAGGGCCGCCAGCCAGGTCAGCAAGCCAATAAAGGGGAGCGCACGGGTCGTCATGGATGCATCGCTGTTCGTTGACTCTGCAGGATCCTTGCCGCAATTGCCCCAGAGACCGGCACTGGGGAAACCCTGTAACGACGCACTCGCCCCGGGTTCAATTTCGCGCGATCACTGCGGCACTGGGGAAAAATTCCCCCCCCCTCATGATACCCGTTGGCCGTGTGTGTACACGTTGAATCGCCCGTCGCGGACGAATCCGAGGACGGTGATGCCGCACGCACGCGCCGCGTCCACCGCCAGGTCCGTTGGCGCCCCGACGGCCACGATCATCGGCAGCCCCGCCATGGCGGCCTTTTGGACGATTTCGTACGCCACCCGGCCGCTCACGGCGAGGATCAGGTCGCGGGCCGGCAGACCGTCACGGCGAAGCAGCGCGCCCACCACTTTGTCCACCGCGTTGTGGCGGCCCACATCCTCGCGCACGTCCACCAAAGCGCCATCGGCGGTGAAGACGGCGGCCGCATGCAGCCCACCCGTCTGGGCGAACGCGTGTTGGGCCTCGCGAAGCCGGCCGGGCAATGACACAAGGAGATCGGCGCTGAGGCGCGGCGTCTCTGCTGCCAGTGGCGCGCCCAGGCGGTCGATCTGTCGCATCGACAGCCGGCCGCACAGCCCACACGCGCTGGTCGCCGTGCCTACGCGATCACTGATGGCATTGACGTCCGCCCCGGGGCCCACCCAGACGTGAATCACGTCCGTCCGATCAGCGGCGCCACTCTCGCGCGCGTCATCGTCGTGCACCTCGATCGCCACGAGGTCGCCGGCACGTGCGACGACGCCTTCGGCCGCGAGCACGCCCGCCGCCAGATCCTCGTCATGCCCCGGTGTGCGCATGAGGAGGCCCAGGTCGCGTTCGATGCCGGTGTGCGCGTGCAGGCGTAACGCAATCGGCGCTTCCACCGCCACCAGATCCTGATCGTGCGTCAGCCGGCCCGCGCCGTACCGCGTCACGGCGCGAATGGCCACCGGTCGCGTCACTGGCGCCTCCACGCGAGCCACGCGTGCCAGGCTTCCACGAACAGACTGGCCGCGGCCCAGGCCACCACGGCGGCCACGGGCCAGGCCACGATCCACGGCTGCCAGACCGAGAGCGCAACCACAATCATCCCGGTCAGTCCCATTACCACCAGCGGCGTCACTTCAAAATCTTCGAGCGGCCGGCTTGCGGTCAGCGCGGCGCCGACACTGCGCGCCACGCCCGTGACTTCGCGGACCGCGCGCCGTGCCGACCGTCTGGCCCTTCCGGTCCGGCGGCTCGGTCCTGATGCCAGCAGCCGGCCCCGTTCCGAGAGGGTGATCTCGGTGGCGTGGGCCATGTCCTCCTCAAACTGCGCCTCCATGGTTCTCGCCACGGCCTCGTCGTCTATCGCGACGTCGAGTTCCCAGTTGCCGAGCCAGCTGTTGATATTCAGGTTCGTGGAGCCCACACGACTCCAGCGCGAGTCGGCGACGGCGGTCTTCGCGTGCATCATCGACCCTGTCCACTCAAACACCCGGACGCCGGCGCTGAGGAGCGATCGGTACAGACTGCGGGATACGGGTACGGTCCATCCCACATCGCTGCCCTGCGGCAGCAGCAGGCGGACGTCCACGCCATCGCGCGAGGCCCGGCTCAACGCGTCGGCGTACGGGCCATGCCCGATGAAATAGGCGTCGGCAATCCAGAGGCGTCGTCGGGCCATGGCGGCCACGAGGAGGTCCATCTGGAACATACTGGCCGTGAACGGCGCGGTGGGAATCAACCGCACGCTCACGTCGCCCTCAATGGGCGGGGCCTCTGCACGCACGGGGGTGTCGCTCTCGCGGTCATCTGCGGCGGCGGCCCAACTGTCGGCAAAGGATCGTTCGGCATCTCCCACCACCGGACCGCGCAGCTGCACGGCGGTATCGCGCCAGGGGGCTGCCCGGCGGGTGCCTTCCCAGGCCTGCCCGATGCACAGACCGCCGATGAACGCCACGTCGGCGTCAACGATCAGGAGCTTGCGGTGGTTGCGCCTCACCCAGCCGAGCATGGCGGCGAATGTCGGAGGATTAAACACGCGCACGTCGGCACCGGCCTGTCGAAGGGGGTCGAACAGGCCGAGGGCCGGCCCGAATCCGCAACCGAACCAGTCATAGATCACCCGCACCGCCACACCCTCGCGCGCCTTTGCCGCCAGCAGATCGACAAAGCGACGTCCGACGGCATCCCGATGGAAGATGTACATCTCCAGGTGGATGGTTCGTCGAGCGTTGCGGATCGCCGCCTCCCACGCCGGATAGTTTTCGACGGCATCACGCAAGACACGCACGGAGTTGCCGGCCACAAGCGGCGCGCCGGCTGCGCGGCTGAATGCCTGGTCGGCCATCATCCTCATAGCCTGGCTGACGCCTGTGCTGTGCCGGGGACTGCGGGCGACCACAGGGGAAGGATATCCCGGGTGAAGAAAACGACCTCAGAGGTCGTTTTTCGGGCGATTGAGCGTCACGACAAGCAGGGCGGCTGCGACGAGGGCGGCGCCGGTGCTGAACGGAAACTGTGGCCCGGCGCGATCGAAGATAAAACCCGCCCAGACGGGACCCAAGACCTGTGCGAGCGACGCCGCCGCCTGTGCAGCGCCCAGCATCACGCCCTGCTCAATGGCACCCGAGCGGTGTGAGACGAGCGCCGCCATCGTCGGGGTGCCGAGGCCAACGCCAACGGCGGTGACCGCGACCATCAGGTACAGCATCGACGGCGAGAACGCGACCGAGAGGCCGGCGAACCCAATGGCACTCAGCACCAGTCCCACCACAAGCGTGCCGTGATCGCCCCAACGCTGCACGGCCTGTCGGACGAGTCCGCCCTGAGCGACGACCATCATCACCCCGAGGAACGCGATGACGCGGTTGGCATCCGACTGGCTGAACGCCAGGACCGCGATCGCAAAAAACGCGAAGTGTGAACGCAGCGCCGCCATGGCGAAGCTTGCGAGAAACGTCGCGATCAGGAGCGGCCGAAGGGAGCTGCGGCCGAGCGCCTGCAGGAGCGGCGCAAACGGATTCAGTTGGTGTGTCGCCGCCGGCGCGGCCCGGGTACCAGGCGCCAGTGACTCCGGCAGCCGCCACCATGCGAGGATCGTGCTGGCCAGTGCCAGGCCTCCCGCCGTAAATGCCGGCACGTGCGGTCCGAACGCCGAGAGACCGATGCCCACGAGTGGGCCCACGATGAATCCGGTGCCGAGTGCCACACCCGAGAGCGCCAGCGCACGCGAACGTTGGCCGGCTTCCGTAATGTCGGCGATGTACGCCTGCGACATGCCGACGTTGGCGCCGGTCAGGCCATCGACGATCCGGCCGGCGAAGAGCACCCACAAGGCCGGAGCCCATCCGAATGCAAAATACGCGACGGCCGAACCCAGGAAACTGAGCAACAGCACGCCTCGCCGGCCATGACGGTCTGACCACGCGCCAAGCAGGGGCGTGGTCACAAACTGGGCGGCCGCATACGCCAGCGAGAGCCAGCCAATCGTCAGTGCGTCGGCACGAAACTCACGCACGATCAGGGGGATCACCGGCACCAGCAGGCCCAAACCCATCATGTCCAGAAAGACGATGACGAGGATCCAGCGCAGGGCACCGGGCGGCGCATCGGGACGGGACAGCGGGCGCCGCGCAGGCGAAGACATCCGGTCAAGTCTATGCGGTTGAATCTACAATCTGAAACCTGAGATCGGGAATCGCTTATCTGACTATCGGTAACCTGGAATCTGTGATTTATCGGCAATCGATGCTACTGGCGCTCATCGTCTCGCTCGCCTTGGTCCTGGCCGCGCCATTCATCGGCGAACTGCGCCGCTGGGTGGCGGCGACGCTGCCGGGGCAGTACGTGTGGATTGTGAACGGGGTGGTGGGGCTGTCGGTGGCCGCGCTGGCGGTGGCCGCGTTGATGCGCATTCGAGAGGGGCGCGTCTGGCGGTTTGCGCTCCTTGGCGTGGCGGCGCTGGTGGCGGTGGTGTTCGCGCGTCTGACCGGCAGCGCCAACCCTGCTGTGGCGGCCGTGGAGCACTTTCACTTCGTGCAGTACGGCGTCATCACCTGGCTCTTTTACCGTGCGTGGCGCGGGAAGGGTGACGCGACCAGCCTGGTGTGGCCGGCCTCGGCGGCGTTTGTGTTTGGCGTCGCTGAAGAGTGGTGGCAGTGGTTTCTCCCGGCGCGCGTCGGCGAGTGGCAGGACGTGATGCTCAATACGGTGGCGATCGCCTGTGGCGTGATGGCCAGCGTGGCGATGGCGCCCATGGAGCGGCCCACGGCGGGCCGCGTCCTGCGTGGCGATCGGGGCGCGCTGGCCGGTGTGCTGGTTGCGGCAGTCGCCGGGGCGGCGTTCGTCTGGACCGTGCATGTCGGCTTTGCGATTACTGACCCGGACGCCGGGATGTTCCGATCGCGATACTCCGCGGCGCAGTTGCACGAGCTCGCGACGGAACGCACGGCACGATGGGCGATCACGCCGCCGCTCGTGCGGCGAACCCTCGCGCGTGAAGATCAATACCGCTCAGAGGGTGAAGCCCACGTGCGTGCCAGAAACGACGCGTGGGAGGCGGGCGATGTGGCGACGGCCTGGGGCGAGAATCAGGTACTCGAGCGCTACTACGCGCCTGTGCTCGACACGCCGTCACACATCTCAAAGACCGGGCACCGCTGGCATCCCGATCATCGCGCGGACGCCGAGCGGCGGTTTCGCGCGCTCGGCGCACCGCCGCCATTCACCAGCACNNGTCCAGGGTCCTACCGAAGCAGGTTCGCGAGGATCCGATACGCGCCGGGCGTTCCGGCCGGCAGCTGGCGCCAGAGGCCAAGGCCCACATACGTCCACGTGCCTTTGCCCAATTGCGCCACGGTCAACATGCCCTTCTTTTCACCCGGGTTGAAGGCCCATGGGTCGGTGGCGGCCAGGATGTCGGTGTACCGCGGATCGTTGGCGCCAAAGAAGTAGAGACCGCGCTCCTGCACCCAGCCCTCGAAGTCGGCAGCCGTGATGCGGTTTGGGCGGCTCATCTCAGTGGTGCCGTCTTCAAGTACCCGCACCGGCGCCTCTTCCACCGTCACGCGATTGCTCGTGATGCCACCTGGATACGGGACGTAGGGACTATTGGGCGGCGCACTGCCGCGCCCGCCGCGTCCACCCCCGGGACCACCACCGCCGAACGCGCCTGGAGGAGGACCAGCCTGGCCGCCGCCGAGCTGATTCATGGCCGTCTTGTTGTATTGCACAACAAGGTGGCCACCGTTGCGAGCGAAGTCGAAGAGCCGCTGGTTGTACGCGCGTACGTCCGGCCGTTTCTCATAGGCGCGGATGCCGAGCACGATCGTCGAGTACTTCGACAAATCTCCAAACGCCACGTCGTCGGGCGACAACATCGTCACGGTCGCGCCGAGCTGGCGGATGGCTGCAGGGACATCATCCCCCGTGCCCACCACGTAGCCGACCTGCAGGTTGGCCGGCACCACCACGTCAATCATCTTGATCTTCGACGCGGCCGGGTGAAAGAGGTGCCGCGTCTGAATGTGGTTATACGCGATGACCTGGTAGCCTTCGCGAAACGTCTCGGTGCCGCGCTCGGCCACGGCGCGAATGACGGCTTCGCCCGGTGTGACCCGCGCCGGCGGCGTCACGAAGAACTGCGCCGACATTTCTTCTTCTTCCACCGAGAAGTTCAGCGTGGCTTCGGCGGGTTCCACCTTCCAGCCCGCCGGAGTTTCGAGCCGCACTTTGACCGCCGATCCGCCAGGTGCATTGTTGAGCACCGAGACGCGAAATTCCTTCTTCTTGCCTCCCGCCGTCAGCGGCACCACCGCAATGTCCGGCGTCAGTTTCACCGACAC
>CXWK01006725.1_pt5 | contig 17660 bp, 16 predicted proteins | sample 590851 | NCBI WGS metagenome assembly CXWK01 (sample SAMEA3498364, study PRJEB10139) | wastewater metagenome | biome: wastewater treatment plant; material: activated sludge | place: Denmark | collected 2014-08-01 | reverse complement strand
ATGGAGATGATTGGGTTTATGTTGGTATAGGAATAGATGGATATTGCTTTTCTATAACAGAACATCCGAATGGAAATATTTTTGTTGGAACAAATAGCGGAGTTTATCGCTCTACAGACGCAGGAGATTCCTGGACAAAAGATGTTTCTGGTTTAACCGATGGGGCACTTTCACTGGCTATTCATAGTGATGGAAGTATCTTTGCTGGCGGATATAATTCCACAGCAAGATCTAATGATCTTGGACAAACATGGGTTCCTTTTACTTCTGGAATGTTTAATTGCAGAATCACTGATCTTGCATTTGGTAGTGGTGATGTTTTATTTGCATCAGCAGAAAATATGGGAGTTTATAGAACAACTAGCGCAGTAACCTCAGTTGATGAAAATGAAAGTGGATTTGTAAATAACTTTAGTCTTGAACAAAATTATCCTAACCCATTTAATCCAAGTACAAATATTCAGTATGCAATAAGCAATAGACAATTTGTGCAATTAAAAGTTTATGATGTTTTAGGAAATGAAGTTGCTACTCTTGTTAATGAATTTAAACCAGCTGGAAGTTATGAAGAAAACTTTAATGCTGCCAAACTTTCTAGTGGTGTATATTTTTATAAGTTAATTGCAGGATCATTTATTGAAACAAAAAAAATGATTTTAATAAAATAACTTCCAAATATTTTAATCCTTACTTTTATGGATTTTGAATCTCATTAATTTCAAGCCCAATTCGACAAAAGAATTGGGCTTGTTGTTTAATTAACAGTGTTAAATTATTTATTATTGCCAACACAAATTTTAGAACTATGAACAAAACAATTACAATTTTCGGAAGTGCAATTCCAGAAGATAATGATGCACAATATAAGTTTGCTTATGAACTTGGAGCGGCTCTAGCAAAAGAAGGATTTAATATTTGCACTGGGGGTTACGGCGGAATTATGGAAGCAGCTTCAAAAGGAGCATATGATAATGCAGGATTTGTTTATGGTGTTACGATTGAATTATGGAACAAAGAACCAAATCCTTTTATAACTGTGGAAGTACGTGAGCAAAAATTATTTGACCGAATTACAAAACTTCTTGAGCTTGGTGATGCATATGTTATTCTGCAGGGCGGAACAGGAACATTGTTAGAGTTTGCTGCCATTTGGGAATATGCAAATAAAAATCTTCAGCAGCCTAAACCTATAATTTGTCATTCGAATATGTGGAGAGAAATTGTTGATGTAATGAACAAACAAATGCTTCTTGAAAATAGAAGAACTGACTTAGTAAAATGTTCTGAAAGTGTTGATGAAATAATTGAATACTTGATGAAACAAGTTTAGAGTCCTCTGATACGATGTTGTCGCACTTCCGCTTCACTCAGTGTGACGTAGTGAATTAAAGATTCAGGTTATTACTGCTTTCTAACAAAATGCGGCATTTCATTCGGAATATTAAAAGATATTTCGACCATTCCTTCAATAATATTTTTATTAATCCATGGAGTTTGATAAATAATTTTTTTCTTTCCGTTTTTTTCTATCGTATAAACATTTGTTCTTCCATCCGCTAACATTTCTTTTAATTTTGTTAGCGCAGGCTCTGGATGACAACCGAACAGATTACCGCCTATTAAATTTTTCCCGCCATCTTTTTCAAACACTTGTTCTGATTTTTCATTCATATAAACGATTATTCCATTGTTATCACAGATAGTAACTGCTGCATTAATTTCTTTTAACCAATCCAAAGCAACTCTCCTTTTTAAAAAATATTATTCCAGACCATATCAACTTCCAATTCCTTTATACATTTAAATTGCACATCAGTTCGTGAGCAGGTAAGTGGTTTAGGTGAGTAAAAGAAACATGGGGCACAATCTAGGTTCAACGAAACAATTTTGTGTTCGGTTTTCCACGGATGAATGTAGTGCGGATTTGTTGGGCCGATTATAGCAATTACTTTTAATCCCAACGCACAGGCAACATGCATTAATGCAGAATCATTTGTAACAAGAACATTGCAACGTTTCATTATTGCAATGCTTTGCAAAAACTTTTCTGTTTTTATCGTAATTGATTTTTCGGAATCAATCATTTTATTTATTGATAATTTTAATTCTTCTTCTTCGGGTCCGCCAAACAAAAATAATTTTGCATTATTTTCTTTGATAAGTTTTTTACCAAGTTCGGCAAATTTATCAGGTTCCCATCTGCGCTTAATATGATTTTTTAATGTTGCACAACCGGGATGAAATCCAACTACAAAATCTTTTTCTAAAATATTATTTTTTTTAAGAAAGTTTTCTGCAAATAAATTTTCTTCATCAGAAATGGAAATTTGCATTGCCGGTTCTTCATCAAACTTTTTATTAAGCAGTTTTTCCACAAGCCTAATGTTTGTTTGGGCATTGTGTGTTTCATCGTTTTCTAAAATTGTAACATTATTTAGCCAGCCAAAATTTTGCACATTCATTCTTAAATACTCAACACCGGCTCTTTGTTTAGCTCCAAGTAAAAAACTTATAACATTATATTCTTTTCTGTTGGATGGATAAACATTAATTGTAGCATCATATTTTTTTCTTAATGATAAAACAAACTTTAAAGAATTAAAGGCTCCTTCTTTAAGAAAATCAAAATGGATTACTTTGTTAAAGTTTGGATTGGCTTCATAAATCTCTTTTGTCCCTTTAAACATCACAAGAGCATCAATCTTAGAAGCAGGGAGTGCTTGGCGAAGCAACTTTAATGCTGGCGTAAACATTAACGCATCTCCAATTCCGGATAGTGCTAAGATGAGTATTTTCATAATTGGTTTAACAAAAGAGTTTAAAAAAGATCATTCCCGAAAAAGCTGAATCATAATTAGAGTTAATTTAGATTTATACCTTTTCGGGAATGACAAACAATAATTATTTAGTTTTAGTAGTGTCTACTTTTCCTTGAACAAGGGTTCTATATTTTTGAATGTTCGCCTGTACATTTGGATCTTGAGGAAATTTATCTCCAAGTTTTTGCCAAATCTCTAATAGCTTATCGTTTCTGCCTTGAGCTTCATATACATCAATTAAAACTCTGTAAGGATTATAAAATGATTGGACATCATCGGGATCTTGTTCAAGTTTTGCCAATGCTAGTTTTTCAACATCTGCAGCAAACTTATTGTATTTCTCTTTTGCGCCTGCACGCAAATACAGATTACTTATCTCGTACAACAAACCATAATCCATAGGAATTAAATCATTAGGAAGTTTTTCATCCATTGAGTTAAGTGTGTTTACGGCAAGTTCGTTTTGTCCTTGTCCAATATAGTGCAGCGTTAATCTTAAGAAAGCGTTTCTATAATTTTGGACCATACGTTTATGGTTATCATCAAAAAAGATTTTTGGATCATTAAGACCGCGGAATTTAAATCCCGGTTGATAATCTCTGCTATATCCAACCGCTTCAGTAAGATTTGCTTTTAAAATATTTGGTTCGATAAACTCATCATTAGCCTGTCGTTTTTCCGGAACCAGACGGAAAGCCATTCCTTCCATTCTTAAATAATCACTTAATCCAATTTTGCTATCTTCAGAACAAGTAACAGCAAAGTAAATTGGTCTTTCCCAATTATTTGCTTCTACAATTTCTTTAACCATTAAATCCTGCACACGCACAGCTTGTACGTTTCCATAATTAAGTGTTGGATTCATTGTCCAGGTAATAGCTCCTTGTTTAAGCAGTGAAGTATCTCGTAAACCAAATTGCTGCATAATATCAGAAAATGATACTGTGCTGTTTGGCCTTGGAAGTGGAACTGTAATATTACGCGGAGTCCATTGTACAGGCCTTACATCTTTAATTTGCTGATCGCTTAAGCGAATTTTTACAGTCCCAACTTTGTATGGGTCGTTATTTTTTAATTGTGATATATACCATTCTGTATTTAACAAACTAAGATTTGCTATCTTAACATCGCGCCTTACACCTTCAACATCCTGCAAATACCAAAGTGGAAATGTGTCATTATCTCCGTTTGTAAACAGAACAGAATTTGGTGCACAGCTTTGTAATAGATTATATGAATAATCCCATGGAACCCAATTGTTTGATCTATCATGTGTAAAGTAATTTGCTTGAAGCATTCTAACTGGTACTAAAACAATTCCCAATCCCAAAACAGCATAAGCAACAGCATTTCTTGCAGAAGTATTTTTAACATACTTATGAACTAGATCAATTAAGCCTCTAACTCCGATTGAAATCCAGATTGCATAAACAAAGAAAGCTCCCACATAAAAGTAATCTCTTTCTCTTGGCTGAGGTTGTTGTTGATTTTGATAGAATGCAGTTAAATATCCCATAAGGATAAACATAATCATAAACACAGAAGCCATTTTCCAATCTTTACGGAAATGAAAATAAATTCCGAGTAGACCGAGTAAGAAAGGAATGCCAAATAATGAATCCTTGGTTTCACCGCCAAAATTAATTCCTAATAATTTGCCAAAAATATTTCCAATACTATTAAACGGAGCAATGTTTACGCCTTGATCTTGTTCCCATCCTTCGCGTCCGGCAAAGTTCCATAACAAATATCTTGTCATCATATGATTCATTTGATATGTGTAAAAGAAATCAAGATCTGAAGAGTAGCCGGTGTAAACAATTTGCTGATGTGGTTCTGTTGCAAATCTTCTTTTAAATGTAGGGAAGTCGCCGTATTGTTCACGATTTAAGTATTTAACAAGTTCAGTAAAAGTATCAGGATCATTTTCATCCATTGGAGGATTTTGGTTTGAACGAATGATTACCATTGCAAATGTCATAAATCCAATAAGAACAAACAAAAAAGACATAAACGTAAGATGCAGGGTTGGTTTAGATTGTTTTTTTGCATAATGAATTCCAAATCCAAGACCAGCAAAAAGAGCAATAAGTATTAATATTTCTACAGTAATATTATCGCCAGCAATTGCAGTCATAATTGCAGGAAGATATTTAACAACACCAGGATATGTTGCAAAAAGTGCAATGCCACCGATTATCATAGGCATATAGAAAGAATTTCGGGTAAATATTTTTTTCCAATATACGCCCATAATTAATGCACTTAAGCCCGCAACAAATAATTTAAACTTCGAATCAAAATCCTGATATTCCTCAATGGATGGAGCAGATTGAGTTTTTTGAGAACTCCACCAAAACACAGCAAGCAAAAGAATAATTGCCGAGTGACCTAAAAATATATAACCGGTTTTCTTTAATGCTTCTTCATCATCAACATATTTTTTAAACATTATTATCATTACCACAGGAACCAGGGCAAGTACACTCATCAAATGCACACCAGTTGATAAACCGGTTAAGTATGCAATCATTAAAATATATTTTTCGCTGTCTTTATTATCTGCACGTTCATTCCAGCGGATAATTAAATAAGTAACTGCTGCAAAAAGAAAAGTACTGAACGCATAAACTTCAGCTTCAACACCATTAAACCAAAAAGTATCACTAAAAGAAAAAGCGAGTGCGCCAATAGCGGCAGAAACATAGGTTGATATTGCATCAAACATATTATCTGCTTTTTTACCTTTGTAATTTTCAATCAATTTTACTGCGATAAGATAAAGAAGAAGAATTGATAGTGCGGATGATATTACAGAGATAAGATTAACTCTAAATCCTATGTTATCACCTATAGGTAGTTTTGCAAATATATTTCCTAACAACAAAAAGAATGGCGTTCCAGGAGGGTGTGGAACCTGTAGTGAAACCGATGCGGCAACAAACTCACCGCAATCCCAAAAGGAAACGGAAGGCTGAACCGTCATAAATAACACTATGAAAGAAATTATAAAAACAATTCCTGCAATAACTTTATTTAGCAGATTGAAATTCATTATTACCTCTAATTTGGAATGAGCGCTGTATTTTTAATATATAATATTATGAACGAATGCTTTTTTAGACGTTCATGTTTCAGTTTCGTTACTTTTTTTAAGTAGATGATCATATTTGGATTTATCCACCGGAGTATAAAACTTATCGTATAGGTCTTTTAATTTTTTCATAGAAACGGTATCAAAATCTTCATCATCTTTTTGTCGTTTTACAAACTTTTTATAGTCCTCAAGTTCGTTACGCTCCATTTTATTCTCAAATCTTTTGAGAAAATCCAAATATTTTTGCTGATCTCTGAAAGCCATTTGGAATACCTTTTTTTGTTGGATTAGCAAAATTAACCGCGCAAAAAATAAACAAACTTTAAGTGCTAAAAAAATGTAATTATTATCTCAATTGACTTAGTTTTGGATGGGAAAAAACGCTTAAACAGCAAATTAGTTGATTGCTGTTGTATCCCTTAAAGTTTGCATAATACGATTTAACTCCATTTCAATATTACTGGGAAATTTTAATCTGCCCCGATGCCAATAATTATACTCAACAAGATCGTTAAACTTATAAAGTCTGGCTTTTTCAAATAAATTATGTTCTCTGTTTTGTAGTTTTCGCAAATTATTAAAATAATTTTGAGCACTAATTTTATTTTCTAAAAAATCATTTTTAAGATTTTTAAAATCAGAAAGAAGAGCCTGGTCAAGATTTCTGTACAATAAATCCTCAGAACCAGAGCAGGAAGCAAGCAGTAAAAAACTGACAATTAAAATACTTGTAGTGTTTTTCATTAATTATCTGCAAACAGAACTGTTAATTTTATAAAAGGCACTAACAAAGCTATGGATTAATAATTTTACGCACTTGTTGATTTTTAGAAAAAAACGATTAAGTTATGGTTAAGATATTAAAAAAGAACAGACGATATTAAATTATTAATGCTCAGAGAGTGCAAAGTTATGATAAACAAAATAAAAATCTCTGATAATAATAAATATATAATTGTTCAGGTTAATGAAAACATGACAAGAGCACTCGCAGAGCGTTTAGGTTTTGAAGCTATTCAACTGGGAAACACAAAAAACATTACAAGATTTTTATACGATCTTCGAAATTCACGCAATACTGAATCAATAAATGTAAACTACATTTTTGCTAATCAGGATATGAAACGACTTGAAACAAATCCAAACAATATGATTGCAATGCTTATTAGTCCTGGCGATAAATCCCACGATTTTATAGAAACTGTTTTAAGAAACGCAGGCTACAATGTTAAACTTCTTGAAGTTGAGTCAGAAGCAATTGTCTGGTTAGAAGAATCAAGCAACATTTTATAGTTTTCAACGCACAAATCTATTATACAGTCCTGGATCAAGAATATCTTTTAAGTTGTGGATTAATATTTACTCAACTAAGTTTGGATTAGAAAATAATCATCGATAGGGAAGTGTGATGAAAACAATATTAACTGTCCTAACTATTCTCGCAATTTTCATTTCTGCAGAAGCACAAGACACCACATCATACAAAATAGTGGTTTTACCATTTATTTCTAATGATATCGATTTTGCTTCAGTGAAAACATCGGAATCAATTCTAAGAATGGAAATATCAAAACAGATTTCCGCAAGCATTGTGTCAGAAAAGAAAACTATTTCTGTTATTGGAAATGAAGGATGCACAGATGAAGAATGTGCAAAAGAAATTGGAGAAAAGCTTAATTCAGCAGAAGTATTACTCTGTAAACTAAATCCGCTTGGTGAAAAAATAATTGTTCAATATATATTAGTTGAAACCGCAACAGGAAAAAATATTTTATCGGAAAGCGCAACAGCTATTAACCTGGAAGATCTTGATGCCGTTATGAAAAGAGTTGCAATCAGCGTTGCAAATCATTCGCCATTTTATTCAAACCAGGAAGTCGGGAATATTGTTGGACAGGAATCAATAGAAAATTTAAAAAGAGCATCACGATTTAATTTTGGTGTTGGATTCGGATATTTATTCCCATCAGAGGGGTACAATGATGACAAAAAATCTTTTACATTAAATATTTATTTGGACTACGAGATTCAGGATTATGCTGTTGGAATGATGGCTGGCGCACGTGATGGATTTGCAATTAATCTGTACGGTAATTATTTGTTTACCCGAACAGATTTTTGCCCTTATCTCGGAGGCACATTAGGTTTTCACTGGGTTGCGCATGATGAATTATTATTGATCGATCCTTATTATGAAAATGGAGGTGTTGAAAAAGATGCAGATGGAATTGAGCTTGGGGTAAATGCAGGAATACGACTATTACATACTTACAACATTCAACTATTTTTAAATGTTGAGTACATTGTAACATTTAACGATTACAAAGACAAAGCAATTGTTTTTACAATAGGAATATTGTGAGAAGTAAAACTTTGGAGGAAACTTGAAAAAACGATATTTGCTTTATTTTATTTTGGCGGCACTATTGGGTTGTGGCCGAACTGGCGTGGTTTCCCTTCCATTTCTTGAACCCAAACCTTATAATTTAGGCAAACGAGACATTATTAAATTCTTTAAGGAAGACAAATTATTTTTTGATAGTTGTAAAGTTTATTTAGAAGAAATAGATACAGCTCAAATTTCTTATTGGGATAGAGGTATTAAGCTTAACAAAGCAAAGCACAAAGACCAAAAGATATATGTAGAAATGATAGATTGGTTTGACCTAGAAAAAACAGATAAACATAAATACAAAACTCCGGAATTATTTTTTAGCGAGGAGTATAACAAGAATTTTCTAAAAGGGTTTAGATTTGGTGATGATAGATATTTAAAAACAGAAGTGTTTAATAAAAAAGATTTGGAGTTAGTTGATTTAGAAATTATTAGAAAAGAACTTCCCACAAATCCCAAAATATTAGTTGAAGTGATTCAGCTAGATAATATTTCAGAATTCTGCAGTTGGTTTAAAGGAAAGTATAAAGAAGCAGATTTTGTAATTTTAAACAATGGAATGGGAATTACGTTGGGAACGTTTGATGGGTTTGCTCCATCTTTTTTGTATACAACATCTTCAAGAGCTTGTGCTTTGCGGGTGCCCAGAACAATTATTGATTTAAATGGAAAAAAAATTGTTGCTTACTATTTAGAGCAAAATAATATTTATTATTCATCGGGTATAAGAACTATAAAAGAAGGAATGATTGAAGAGTTTGAAAATGTTGGAAAATCGTTTAATTCAGATTTTTAACTAAAGTAGGAGATCAATTGATAAAACACATTGTATTCTGGCGCTTGAATGAAAGCGCATACGGAAATGATAAACAAACCAACGCACAAACATTAAAAGAAAAACTTCTGGCAATGCAGGGCAAGGTTGATGGATTGTTAAAAGTAGAAGTTGGATTTGATTTCAGTAATGAAAAAGATTCCTGTGAAGTTGCATTATACTCAGAGTTTAGTACCAAAGAAGCCTTACATCAATATCAAATTCATCCCGATCACGAAGAAATAAAAAAATGGCTAAGTGAAGTAAGATACGAACGCAGAGTTGTGGACTATGAAATTACTGAGTGAAACTTAGTGTTCTAAGTGTCTAAGTGGTAAAAAGAGCCTAACCACTAAGACACTGAGTTCACTTAGAAACACTAAGCTGCTTCTTCAACCCCTACTTTCAATTTCACTTCATTTCCAAAAAGTTTTGAGACTCTACCGCAGAAAGTGATTAAGTAAGAGAGAATATCTTCTGCTTTCTCAAATCTGTTTTCAATCACAAGTTTCATTACTTCTTTTTGCTGATTGAATTTAATTTTGTCTTTATAATGATCCATTATAAATCTCATCAGCTCAACAAAACGAACTTTATAATAATCTTCTTTTTCTCCACGAGGCAGAATTATAAAAATATTTTTTCTTTGTATTGCAACTCTTTCGAACAAAGCAAACGAAGAATAAAATTTTAAAGTAGCAGTAAGAACCAATCGTTTTACAACTTCCGGAAGCACTCCAAATCTATCCAGCATTTCTTCTTTAAGTTCTTCAATCTCAGATAAACTTTTTACAGAATACAGTGCCGTGTAAAAATTCAAACGATCCATTTGTTCCGGCATATAAGTTACAGGAATACCAATTTCAAAAAATGTATCAATCGTTGGATCTGTTCTTTCTTCAATCTTTGGTAAAGATTTAAATACTTCTTTAAAGTCCTGATACTTCAATTCATCAACAGCTTCATTTATCAGCTTAACATAAAGATCAAAACCAACATCGTTAATAAATCCCGTTTGTTCTGTGCCAAGTAAATTTCCTGCACCGCGAATTTCCAAATCTCGCATAGCAACATTAAATCCCGAACCAATTTCTGTGTATTCTTCAATCGCTTGCAAACGGCGCAAGGCTTTTTTTGTAATTCCGCTTAACGAAGGAACTATAAAATGTGCATAAGCTTGTCTGTCACTTCTCCCTACTCTTCCGCGCAACTGATGAAGTTCTGCAAGTCCAAATCTATCAGCACGATTTATAATTATCGTGTTAACATTCGGAATATCAATTCCTGATTCAATAATTTTTGTTGATAACAGAACATCAAACTTACGATTGAGAAAACCATGGATAACTTCTTCAAGCTGTGATGGTTTCATCTGTCCATGCGCAACTCCGATTTTTGCTTGAGGAACATAACGTTTAATGTAGTCTGCAAGTTTATCAATCGATTGAACACGATCGTGAACTAAATAAACCTGTCCGTTTCGTTTCAGCTCATTCATTATCCATTCACGGATTTTTAAAGCATCAAAGGTGGAAACATTTGTAAAGATTGGCTGCCTGTTTGGCGGAGGTGTTGCAATAATTGAAAGATCACGTGCACCAAGTAAAGATAAATTTAATGTTCTTGGAATTGGCGTCGCCGTTAATGTAAGTGTATCAACATTAACTTTTACCTGGCGCAACTTTTCTTTTGCTGCAACACCAAAACGATGTTCTTCATCAATGATAAGCAAACCAAGATCTTTAAACTTAACATCTTTAGAAATTAATCTGTGCGTTCCAATTATAACATCTAGCTGACCTTCTTCTAAATGTTTTACAATTTCTTTTTGCTCTTTCTTTGTTTGAAATCTCGAAAGCGCTGCAATACGAACCGGAAATTGAGTTAAACGATCTTTAAAAGTATTGTAATGCTGTTCTGCTAAAATTGTAGTTGGAACAAGCACACCAACTTGCTTTCCATCCTGAACAGCTTTGAATGCTGCACGTACAGCAATTTCGGTTTTACCAAATCCAACATCTCCGCAAACCAAACGATCCATCGGATTTCTTGCTTCCATATCAATTTTAACATCTTCACTAGCTTTTGCCTGGTCAGGAGTATCTTCATAAAAAAATGATGCTTCCAGTTCTCGTTGCCAAATTGTGTCTGGAGAAAATTTATAACCGTCAGTTGATTTTCTTTTAGCATAAAGTTCTATCAGCTCACGAGCAGCTTCTTTAATCTTTTTCTTAGTTTTAGTTTTTGTGCTTTCCCATTCACCACTGCCCAGTGTTGCAAGAGTTGGTTTAAGATTTTCATTTGATGAATATCGTTTAACCAAAGCAAGATAATTCAGATTTACATAAACAACTCCGCCATCAGCATAAAGAATCTTCATTGATTCCTGATCAGCATCACCAATCTTTATTGTCTGCAAGCCCGCATACTGGCCAATTCCGTAATCTTCATGAACAACATAATCTCCACGCTTAATCGATGCGAAACTTTTTGCCTTAGATTTTTTATACTTTTTTGCTGATGATATTTTTGTACGATAAGGTTTATTAAAGATTTGATAATCTGTAAGCAGTAAAATTTTTACGTTACGATTCACAAATCCATCTTTAATTGCAAGCGTTTTAACTTTTATTTTTCCGGAATCAATTAACTCACCAAGTTCGGGATTAATTTCTGCAAGTAAATCTTTTAATCGATTTGTTTGAAGTTCATTTTCAGATGTTATAATAATATTAAAACATTTATCCGAATATTCTTTTAAAATAGAAAATAAAATCTGATAGTTTGAGTTAATAGATGGTGCAGGTGAAATACCAATCTCAATTCTATTTTCAGATGTTAACTCTTCTTCAATTATCCAGTTTGCATTTTTACTTTTGTAATCAAAAGAATTTGTTTCAATAATTTGGGGTTCTACGGAGATAACTTCTTCAGCCTCTGGAAATTCATCTTCATCAAGAACTTTTTCTTTTTTCTTTAATTTTACTTCTTCTTTAACGATGGGAACAATTTCTTCTTTGATAGATTTTATATTATCTAGTTCGTAAGCGGAAGCAATAAAGATTGGATTATTTAAATAACTAAAAATATCAGAACTAAAATCTTCAGCCTGATTTTCAAAAGCTCCAGCGAGAGTTACTTCTTCAACTTTTTCAAATGAACGCTGGCTTTCAGAATCAAAGTATCGGATTGATTCTATAAAATCACCATCAAACTCTAATCTTACGGGACTTTTTTCTGAGTAAGACCAAAAATCAATTATTGCCCCACGTTGCGAGTAATATCCAGGAGCCTCAACAAATTTATCTCTGGTGTAAATTAGAAGATTTAAATATTCAATTAAGTCATCATATTTTAAATCACCACCAACATTAACTTTTGTAGTAAGATGATTTATTTTTTCTTTGTCTGGAAGCTTTAGATTTAATACTTCATATGTGGTAACAAGAACAAATGTTTTACGTTTATATATTTCTGTGATCTTTTCCTGAATCGATTCAAGATTAAAATCATCAATAACTATTAAACTATTTGCGATACCAAGAACACTTAATTCAACTTTAGTTTCGTTAACAAGCTTGATATCAGAAAGAAGTAAAACTATTTGTTCATTCTTTTCCAGCAAATCTTTAACCGCAAAACTTTTCGAAGATCCATAAAGGGGGCTAATGAATTTTATTCTATTGTTTTGAGATTCTGCTGAATCTGAAAAATTTAAAATACCGTTTTGTAGATAGTCGAAAATATTTTGTGAAATCATGATTTCTTAAAACGGAATACTAAATGAAATAATTGATGGTGGAGGCAAAATTGGTTGGTTTATTAATTCTGTTTTCTGATTTGTAGAATGACTATTTACAAATTCACCTACAAATATTCCTATTGCAGAACCAAAAATAATATCTGAAAACCAATGCTCATTATTGTAAACTCGGGCATATGCTGTTAATCCTGCAATAGTATACCACCCAAACTTCCAAAGAAAGTTATTATACTCTTTTGCCATAACCGATGAAAAAGCAAATGCTAATGTCGAATGTCCTGAAGGAAAAGAAGTTTGCTCAAAATTTGTTTTAAAAGGATCAAATTCAAAAGGATTTTGAGTGTAAAATGGTCTGCTTCTTCCACCGACAAACTTTAAACTCATATTTATCAAACTTCCATAAACAGTTGCCTCTGCAAGTCGAAGAGATAAGTTTCTCACTTCATTATTTTTATCAATTAAAGCATAACTATACAAGATAACAATACTTACTGCCATTAGTTCGGAATGATAATAGTCATCGATTTTAAAAACTGTGTTTAAAAACTCAGTTTTATTTGATTGAGAAAACTCCTTTATATCATTGTCGAATAGAAGAGCTAATCCCGTTACTCCGATTGAGGCAGAAAGTTTTATCCAATCATCAGATTTAAAATCTTTTGGCGCAGTTAATACGTCTCCCCCGACTTCAAAGAATTTTCCGAAATCTTTTTCAGCGTTATCTTCAATTTGTGGAAAAGAGATTGAAGCAACGAGAACAAATAAAAGAATGGTGAGATCAAATCTCATTAAATGAAATGATGAAATTAGAAGTAATTAGAAAATTATTTTTGTAATTCTATAACTACTAACTTCTTCCCTTTCTTATTTCTTAAGTTTGATGGCTTATAAGCAAGTTCATATACAGTAGATTTTTTTATAAACGATTTGTATTTCAATTCTGCTTTCTGAAATTCCTCATCAAGATTGCCGCCCTTCATCGCTACGATGAAAGCCTTATCTTTTACTAGTGGAAGTGCATATCTAAATAAAATTATAATTGGAACAACAGCTCGACTAACAATCAAATCAAAACTACCCTTGTGTTTTTCAATAAACTCAGGACTTTCAACTCGTGCATTTTCTGCAACCGCGTTACTTAATTTAAGTTTATCAATAAACTCTTTAACAGCTTCAATTTTTTTTCCTGTTGAATCAGCAAGAACACCGCGTAAATCTGGACGCATAATTGCTAATGGAATTCCGGGAAATCCACCACCGGTTCCAATGTCTAAAAATCTTGTCAGTTTTTCAGGAAGAAATTTTGTGATGTATGCGGAAATAAAAATATGATTTTCAATTATACTTTCAACATCTTTTCTAGAAATTAAATTTACGCTTTCATTTTTCTCAGCCACCAATTGAGCAAAAAAAGCCAACCTTTCATTGCGCATTGGTTCTGGATTAAATCCGTTATCCCAGCAAAAGTTCTGTAATTCTTTTAAATAAATTTCTTGTTTGGTAGGAGGCATCTATAAAAAACCTTACAAATTAGTTCTTCAAATATACCAACAAAATAGAAATATCTGAAGGTGTTACGCCAGAGATTCTTGATGCCTGAGCAATAGAACGCGGCTTAACTTTGTTCAGCTTTTCTCTTCCTTCTGTTGATAGTTGTTTGATTTTTGTGAAATCAAAGTTTAGTGGAATTTTTGTTGCTTCATATTTTTCCAATTTAGAAACTGCTTCGTGTTGTCTTAGGATATAACCTTCATATTTAATTTCTATTTCTGCTTGCTCAAGTGCTTTTTCATCTTGAAGTAATTCTATTGCTTCATTACCATTTGAACTTCCATTAAACTCTAATAACTGTTTAAGGTTAAATTCTGGTCGTTTACAAAGTTTTGAAATTGTTTCTGTTGAATCAATTTCATTTGATCCAGAGTTAACTAAAAATTCATTAACATCTCTTGCATGATATTTTTTAGTCTGGCAATAATTGATTCCGTTGATAATTGTCTTTCCTCTGGCTTCTACTGCTTCAAATAGATCTTTAGGAATTAATCCAAATTGATAACCATATTTCATCAATCTTCTATCTGCATTATCCTGTCGAAGTAACAATCTATGCTCTGCTCGTGAAGTAAACATTCTGTAGGGTTCATCAGTAGATTTTGTTACCAGATCATCAATTAAAACTCCTATGTAAGCTTCACTTCTCTTTAAAACAAACTCAGGTTTTCCTTGAATTTGTAAAGCTGCATTTACTCCAGCAATTAAACCTTGAGCAGCTGCCTCTTCATAACCAGATGTTCCATTTATTTGTCCGGCAAAATAAAGTCCTTCAATCAACTTGGTTTCCAATGTAAGATCTATTTGGTGTGGAGGAAAAAAATCATACTCAACAGCATACGCAGGACGAATCATTTCAACTTCTTCTAATCCAACAATTTTGTGTAAAGCTTCAAGCTGAATTTCAACAGCTAAAGAAGATGAAAATCCATTTAAATAAATCTGATTCGAATCTAATCCTTCGGGCTCAAGAAAAAGTTGATGGCGTTCTTTATCTGCAAACCGTACAATCTTATCTTCAATTGACGGACAGTAACGAGGACCAACCCCTTTTATTAAACCCGTAAACAGCGGTGATTGAGCAAAACCTTTTTCCAGAATTTTATGAACTGTTAAATCCGTATAAGTGATATGACAACTTACTTGAGGAAGAAATGGAAATTGAGATAAATCGGTTTGATGGGAAAATGGTTGCGGATTCTCATCACCAGGTTGTTTTTCTAAAATATCCCAGTTGATGGAATCTTTGTTTAATCTTGGTGGAGTGCCGGTTTTTAATTTGCCATGTTCAAACCCTAGCTTAGCTAAAGATTCTGTAATTCCGGTTGCAGCTTGTTCCCCAAATCTTCCGCCAATGGTTTTAGTTAATCCAGTATGCATCAAACCATTTAAAAAAGTTCCGGCGGAAAGTACCAAAGCTTTACAAAAGATCTCTTCCCCACTCGCAGTTTTTATTCCGATAACTTTTTTGTTTTCTGTTAGAACTTCAACTGCTGATTCCTCGACAATTTCTAAATTTATTGTTGGAGAGATTATTCTATAAGCTTCCTCAGAATATAATTTTCTATCTGATTGGCAACGAGATGACCAAACTGCGGGGCCTTTTGATTTGTTTAGCATTCTAAACTGAATTCCGGTTCGATCTGCAATTTGCCCCATAATGCCACCAAGGGCATCAATCTCGCGAACTAAATGTCCTTTTGCGGTTCCACCGATTGCTGGATTGCAAGACATTCTCCCAAGCGCAAACCTATCCATTGTGATCAGCCCAACAGAACAGCCCATTCTGGCTCCTGCTGAAGCCGCTTCGATTCCTGCATGCCCGCCACCAACCACAACTATATCAAATCTCTTCATTTTATAATCTTTTTTGTTTCCACGTGAAACAGAATTACTTGTGAAATGTTGATGATTTCCGTTTCACGTGAAACCAAAACTTACTTTCCAATGCAAAATTTCATAAAAATGTTATTTAAAATATCATCTGAGGTTACCTCGCCGATGATCTCGGCAAGATTCATTTCAGCATTTCTCAAATCCACAGACACAAATTCTCCACTCATCTTTTTCAAAACCGATTCCCTTGCATTAATTAAATTTTCTCTTGATTTCTTAAGGCAATTATGATGTCGAAGATTTGTCACTATCGCCGTTTTTTCTGTATAACTTTCGTTTCCAACGGTTTTTTCTTTTAATTTTTTGAATAGTAAATCAATTCCTTCACCTGTTTTGACTGAAATTTTAACATCTGAGATGATTTCAGATTTTTCATCCAAATCAGTTTTATTAAGAACTTTTACAATTTTATCCGAGCTCGAAAAATTTAAAAGATCTACAAAAAGTTCCTTTGATTCTCCTTGTATAACATCTTCAAGGAAAATTACAACATCCGCACTTCTAACAGTTTCTTGGCTTCTAAGAATTCCCTCCTTCTCAATCGTATCTTCAGAAACACGAATTCCAGCCGTATCAAACAATCGGAATAAAATTCCACCAATTGAAACTTCTTCACGTATTACATCACGAGTCGTTCCAGGTATTTCACTAACGATCGCTCGGGATTCTTTAAGGATATAATTTAAAAGCGAAGACTTCCCTACGTTTGGTCTTCCAACAATTGCCACGTTTACGCCATCTCTGATCACTCGACCAAACTCGTAACTTTCTAACAAAGTATCAATTTCAATTATTATTGAATCAATTCTTTTCAGTAATTCATCCTGATTTACAAATTGAATATCCTCCTCTACAAAATCCAGCTCCAATTCCACAAAAGATGATGAGTTTAATAATTGAGACCTTAGCTCATTAACCTTTTTTGATAACAATCCATCAAGTTGATTTCTTGCGCCACGAAATGAAGCTTCTGTTCTAGAGTTAATTATATCAGCAACTGCTTCTGCTTTTGTAAGATCGATTCTATTATTTAAAAATGCGCGTTTAGTAAATTCACCTGGCTCGGCTAATCTTACCACAGAATTATCTATTAAAAGTTCAATAACTTTTTGTGTTATAAGTGGATTTCCATGGGTGCTTATCTCAATACAATCTTCACCAGTATATGAGTTTGGAGCCCTAAATACAGAGATCAAAACATCATCAATGTGTACATCATCTTGATTTTTTACATCGCCATAATGCATAGTATGTGTGGCTGCATTTTCAATTTTACTTTTGCCGTAAAAAATATTATCAACAGCAGAAAACGATTGAGGACCGCT
>CXWK01000650.1_pt1 | contig 17703 bp, 13 predicted proteins | sample 590851 | NCBI WGS metagenome assembly CXWK01 (sample SAMEA3498364, study PRJEB10139) | wastewater metagenome | biome: wastewater treatment plant; material: activated sludge | place: Denmark | collected 2014-08-01 | reverse complement strand
CATCCCAAGTTCAGATGCAACTTCATCCATAGTGGTTTTGTAAAAACCTTCTTTAAAAAGCTTATCTTCAATTTGTTCAATTATTTGTTCTTGCATTACAAAATTCCTTGTGGAAACTATTTTCGTATTTCTGGTTTCCAAACTAAACTTTTAATTCTCATTTGTCAAGAACTATTTTTTAATAAACTTTAAAAAGTATTTTTGATCACAAATTTGGCTAATAAAATAAATCTTAATAATATTGCTCATCATTTAATAAATATTTGAGGGTTACATGAGAACGGTATTTATTATTTCTATTCTTTTTCTTTTTTCGAACATTTCCTTTCCACAAGAACAAATCGAAACAAATATTGAAAGTGCAGTGCAAAATGCCAAGAAAGGCGTTTACTGGGCTTTATCAAATATTCCTGTTAAAAAAGCTAAGATTGAAAAATCAATTGTGAATGAGGATAAGCTTCTAGCAAAAGTCAAAGTCGCAAAGGAACTTAACGGTGTTCGTGTTGAATCAACTGGATACTATCAAACGAATGAAGTAACAATTGTTCTTTATCGTTCGCGGGATAGTTTGGTTAAAGATGGTTACATCAAAAAGGGTGATCTTGAATCCTACTCAGAAGAAGATTAGCTAATAATTATTTTTTATCGCTTATTGACTTAGTAAACTTTTTTTCGTAATTCTGTAACGGTTATTACAACAAATATTCAATTTGTAATTAGAGTTACAGATGAACAATCAAAGATTAATAGATCTTTTTATAGAAGTTGCCAGGATCAATGCGCTTTCCGGTAACGAAAAACCCCTCGCTGATTATATAAAATCCTTTCTCACACAATTTGGCTATCAAGTAACTGAAGATAACTCTCAAAGTTTAACAAACAGTAACACCGGCAATTTAATTTGTAAAATTGGCAGCGGCGGTAATTATATGTTGCTATCGCATATGGATACAGCAAGACCAACAGAAAATGTTAAGCCAATAATTTTTGAAGATAAAATAACTTCTTCAGGCGATACAGTTCTTGGAGTTGATAACCGTGCGGGAGTTTCAGTTCTACTTTACACCTTAGAGAAAATTGCCAAAGGAAATATTCCGGTAAAAGATTTTACAGTAGCCTTTACAACCTGTGAAGAAACAACTTTGTTTGGATCAAAAAATCTTGGTGTAAATGGAGAGATTAAACACGGATTTATTTTCGATTCAGGTTACAGGCCGGGAAGTTTTATTTATTCAGCTTGCGGTGCAATTGGATTAACAATTAAAATTATTGGTAAAGCTTCACACTCAGGTATTTCTCCTGAAAAGGGAATCAACTCGATGCAGGTTGCTGCTAAAGCAATTAGTCAGTTACCACTTGGCAGAATTGATGAAGAAACAACAATGAACATCGGTTTGTTAAAAAGTGGTTCGGCTGTAAACGTAATTCCTGAACTTGCAGAACTTGAAGGTGAAGTTAGATCATTCAATCTTAAAAAAGCCGAAGATAATTTTAATTTGCTTGTAAATATTTTTAAATCCGAAGCTGAAAAAGTTGGTGCAAAAGTAGAAATAAATTATTTCTGGGATTTTTTACCTTATACAATTCCAGAATCAGCATTCGTCTATAAAGAAATCTCACGAGTATTAGAAAAAGTTGGATTGGAGCCAACACCAAAAATTTCTCTTGGCGGCAGTGATGCAAACTCGCTTAACGGAAGAGGAATTGAATCAGTTAATCTTGGAATCGGTGCCCAAAATCCGCACTCAAATGAAGAGTTTATCTACATTGAAGATTTAATTAAATCAGCTGAAATAGCACTTGAACTTGTTAAGAAAGATTAACTAAAATGAAAAAAATATTTAACATCATATTAGTATTTATTTTTGTTTTAACTCTGCAAGGTTTCTCTCAAACAAAAGGAAAACTTGTTATTGTAGGCGGCGTTCAGACTAGTGAGATAGTTAAAAAATATGTTGAGCTTGCCGGTGGAATAAATGCACGAATTATTGTTATACCCAATGCCGGTTCAGAACCCGTTAAATGGAGCAAAGTACAAGTTGAAGAGTTTGCAGAATTTGGAGCCAAAGCAGATTATCTTTTATTTACAAGAGAAACTGCTGATGATGAAATCAACCTAAAAAAAATGGATTCGGCAAATGCGGTTTTCTTTTTAGGCGGTGATCAAAGTGATCTTGCACGTGACATGCTTGATACAAAACTGTTAAGTAAAGTTTTTGATATTTATAATTATGGCGGCGTTGTCGGCGGATCAAGTGCCGGTGCTGCAATTATGAGCGAGGTTATGATAACTGGGAACGAACTTGTGAATGCAGATTCAAACGAAGCTTTTATTACAATTGAAAAAGGTAATGTTGAAGTTAAAAGAGGATTTGGATTTTTGAAGAATGCAATTATTGATCAGCATTTTTTAAAACGTAAAAGACATAACCGGACTATTTCCTCTTTGATTGAGCATCCAAATTTATTTGGAATTGCTATTGATGAATCAACAGGAATAATTGTTTACCCCGATGAAACATTCGAAGTTATCGGAAGTAACCAGGTTTTAGTTTATGATCCAACAAGCGGAAAAGATATACGAGAAGATAAAAATAGAAATCTAGGTATTACAAATATGCGATTACAGGTTCTAATCAATGGCGATAGATTTGATATGAAAACCAAAGAAGTTATCAAATGAGTGAAGTAAAAAAGAAATTTAAGTTTCGTGTTCCAAACACGTACTTATTAATTTTTTCATTGCTTGTTTTGATTGCGGCAATGACTTGGATTATTCCAGGTGGACAATATGAGCGCGCAGTTGTAGATGGAAGAGAAGTAGTTGTTCAAAACTCTTTTAAATATTTAGAAAATAAGCCTCAGGGATTTATTGATTTATTTATCGCTCCGTTAAAAGGATTTGTTGAAGCAGGATTGATTATCGGTTTTATATTATTTGTTGGCGGATCATTTAATGTTCTTGCAAAAACTAATGCAATAAATTCTCTTATCCATAAACTTGCAAGAGCGCATAAAGATTCTAAACTGCTGCAAAAACTTTTTATTCCAGTGTTGATGTTGATGTTTTCACTCGGTGGTGCAACTTTTGGAATGAATGAAGAAATTATTCCTTTTGTATTAATTATTGTTCCGATTTGTCTTGCTCTTGGTTATGATTCAATTGTTGGTGTTGCAATTCCTCTTGTTGGTGCTCATATTGGATTTGCAAGTGCTTTCTTAAATCCATTTAATGTTGGTATTGCACAGGGCATTGCAGATGTTCCATTATTTTCGGGAATTGGTTATAGATTAATTAGTTGGTCAATCTCAACATTGGTTGCAATTCTTTTTCTTCTGTGGTATGTAAAAAGATTGTCAAAGAATCCCAAAATTAGTCCAACTTATGAATTTGATGAGGAGAGAAGAAAGAATGAAAATATTAATGGTGTTTATGAAAACGAAAACGAGTTAACAACAAAACATAAAGCTGTATTATTAACTTTTGCTTTGTCGCTTGTATTAATTGTGGTTGGCGTAATAAAACTTGGCTGGTATATTGAAGAAATATCTGCTGCATTTTTTATTATGGGAGTTGTTGTCGGAATTATTGGAGGACTTAAAGTTGATGAATTCACCAAAGCTTTTATAGATGGAGCAAAAGATTTAGTTGGCACAGCTTTGATTGTTGCTCTAGCAAGAGCAACATTAGTCATCTCACGTGATGGACAAATTATTGACACCGTTTTATATGGATTATCACCGTACATTCAATCATCATCCCCAATATTTGCATCACAAAAAATGTTTATGGTTCAGGCGGTAATAAATTTCTTTGTTCATTCAGGCAGCGGACAAGCTGCACTTACGATGCCAATTATGGCTCCACTTTCCGATCTTGCCGGAGTTTCAAGACAAACTGCAATTTTAGCATTTCAATTTGGAGAGTACACAAATATTATAATACCTACTTCTGCCGTAACAATGGGCGCGCTTTCAATGGCAAAAGTTCCTTGGGAAAAATGGGCAAAGTGGGTTTTACCTTTAATGATAATTTTATTTGTACTAGGATTAGTTCTGTTAATTCCGCCAAACATATTTGGCTGGCAGTAAGGTTTTAATCAATAATTATTCAATTATTTAAAGAGGTGCGATATGAAAAAACTATTACTTTTTGGAGCAATTGTTTTTAGTTCTGTTATTGGATTGAACTCGCCAACTAATGCTCAGGTTGATGTGTTTCTTGATAATATTAATGTTTATGTTACAACTTACGGAAGAATAGCCATCTATTCGTTACCTGATACAATTAGACAAGTTTATAAAACTGCTATTTTAGTTGGCACTGGCCCAACAACAGTTTCAGATCTAGAAAATGATTATGATGTCGAGGAACCAACTCAATTGATGTCTACTCCAACGTTTGGTGACTATGAGATTTATGGAAGTTACAATAATGCATACTCTAGTAATCCTCCTGATGTTTTAGTCAAACAAAATGTGTATTGCTGGCAAAATCAAAACTCAATTATAGTTAAATACACTATAGTTAATCGAGAATTAAATGCAATTGATGCAATTATCGGTCACGAATTAATTCCTGAAGTTCAAGGCACTTATGCCGGGAATGATACGGTAAGGTATTCGACAATTTCTAAAATAATATCAGTTACAAAAAATGAAGCAGTTGGTTATAAATCGCTTTCAAATAGTTTTAAATCTTTGGGTGCTTTTATTTATTACTCTGATTATTGGCTGGGTGATACAACTTTTTATAATATGTTAACATACAATTCATTTGATTCATTATTTATTACAGATCCTAATGATCCTAATGTTGATGGTCCAGTTTTAATACCAGCTTATAATCAACAAACTATTTCTACCGGTGATTCTGTTGTTGTTTATTTAGCTATTGCTTATGGTGCAAACGAAGCATCAATGTTAGTAAGTTTAGAACAAGCCCAGCAAAAATATAATCAAATAGTTTCTGTTGAATCAGATTTGAATAACATCCCAAACGGCTATTCTTTAAATCAAAATTATCCTAATCCATTTAATCCATCTACAAAAATTTCTTTTGGATTGCCGCAACGATCTAATGTTTCATTAAACGTGTTTAATGCCCTTGGTGAACAAGTTGCAGAATTAGTAAACGGAACTTTAGAAGCCGGAACTCATACTTACAATTTTGATGCTTCGGACCTTACTTCTGGAATTTATATTTATTCTTTACAAACTGATGCTGGCATTATCTCGAATAAAATGACATTAATTAAATAACTTTTTTGAAAGAGAAAAAAATGAAAACAGTTTACACTTTCTTAGCAGTATTTTTGTTTGCATCCGTTTTTGTGATAGATAGTTTTGCGCAGAGTTTTTATACCGGAGGAATTGGAATTTCTCAAAGCAATGGCGGAAGAACCAGAGTTTATTCAGATAATCTTACAACTAAACAAATTGAAAGAATATCTATTTTGGTTGGAGTGAGTTCTTCAGCTGTATTTGATTATAATGAAGATCAGGATGTTTTAATAAATGCAGCGACTGTTGCTTCTCCACTTTTAAGCGATTTTGAAGTTACTTCAACAATTAATAATTCTTATTCAGGTTTACCGCCTGTTGTGCAAGCAAGTTACAATATTTATGGATGGAATAATGGTGAGTATCTTTTAGTTAAAGCCACAGTTCAAAATAATGAGGTTTCTGCTATAAATGCTGTCGTAGGATTAGAAGCAATTCCTGTTATCAACGGAACTTACGAAAATGATACGTTACAATGGGATGCAGCATCACAAACAGTTTTGTTTCATAAAAATGCGTGGGCTGGAATTAAGTTTCTTTCAAGTCAGCAAAAGTCTTTGGAATTAATTGAATGGACAGATCCATATGCAACTGATTCATTGTACTATTCCTGGTTAACGCAAAATTCATTTGACCCACTATTAATTGCAAACTCGGCTGGCGATGGTGCAGTTGCTGTGTTTGGACAGGATCCTGTTAATATAAATCCTGGTGAAACAGTAACACTCTATTTTGGAATATCAATAGGATCATCCCAATCTGATTGTATTAATAATATGAATTTGTGTGCTTCAAAGTATAATCAAATTGTTCCTGTTGAATTAACATCTTTTACTGGCAAGTTTGAAAACAATAGGGTTTACTTAAATTGGCAAACTGCATCCGAATTAAACAATCTTGGTTTTGAAGTAGAGAAAAAGATTTCAAATAATTCTGATTGGGTTGTAATTGGATTTAAGCAAGGGAAGGGAACAACAACCGATATTCAAAACTATACATTTGTGGATGAAGCTTTATCAAATAATTCGGATAAAATATATTATCGACTTAAACAAATTGATTATAATGGAGTATCTACATATTCAAATGAAGTTGAAGTTTTTAGTAGTTTTGTCCCTGATGATTTAGTTCTTGATCAGAATTATCCAAATCCATTTAATCCATCTACAAAAATTTCTTTTGGATTACCACAAAAATCTAATGTTGTTTTAAGAGTATTTAATTCTTTAGGTGAACAAGTTGCTCAACTTGCTAATGAATCTCTGGAAGCTGGAACGCATTCATACAATTTTGATGCTTCTAAACTTACTTCTGGAATTTATATCTACTCATTGCAAACTGATGCCGGTGTGGTTTCTAAAAAAATGACTTTATTGAAATAAAAAAAACATCTTTCCTAAATCCCTTCTCATAAGTAGAAGGGACTTTAGGTTTTGAATATTAAATCTTATGGATCGCTACAAAGAAATAAAAGAAAAAATTACAAGTAAGTATAATTCTCTTCCAAAGAATCAGAGGAAGATTGCTGAATATTTTATAAACAACTTCGATAAAATTCCTTTTGTAAATGTTCAGGATTTATCTGTTTCTACAGGTGCAAGTGTAGCCTCGGTTTGAAGATTTTCTCAGCGAGCTGGGTTCAAAGGTTTTAGTGAACTTCGTGATGCAATAGCAGGATCACTTCAAAAAGAATTACATAACAAAGAAATATTTCCGCTTTTTGAAAAAAGAAAAATTCAGGAAGATTTACTTACTGAAGTAGCTAACCTCGATATAAAAAATATTAATGATACGCTTAATCTTGTAGAGCGTAAAACCTTTAATTATGTAATTGATAGAATATTAAAATCTGATCGTGTGTTTACTGCAGGGCTTGGAATTTCTTACTTGCTTGCAGAAATACTTGCATATCAATTAACGCAAGTGGGTGTCAGTTCAAACGTTTTAAATCATACACATACTTTGTTTAATGAAAATATTCTTTTTCTAAATCCAAAAGATTTACTGATTGTATTTTCGTTTCCACCTTACTCAAAAGAAACCATTGAAGCAGCGGAGTTTGCAAACAAAAGAAAAATTGATGTAATTGCAATTACCAATCAACACGCATCACCGGTAACTTTTTTTACTAAAGCAAATCTCATTGTAAAAAGTGAAAATATGCTTTACACAAATTCATTTGCTGCTATTTCGGTTTTAATAAATGCAATTGCAACTGCCTGTGCAATTAAAGATAAACAACGAGCTAAAAAAATCCTTAAAGAATCAGAGGAAATTAACATTACTCTGAATCAATTAATTAGTGAGAGTTAATGATGAATAAGATTTTATTTTTGTTTCTTTTTCTACTAACACCAATTATTATTTATTCAGGTACCACCGGAAAACTTGCTGGAACAATTAAAGACGCTCAAACAGGCGAACCGTTAGTTGGTGCAAACGTAATAATTGAAGGAACAAATTTTGGTGCCGCTACTAATGTTAACGGCGAGTATGTTATTCTGAACATTTCACCTGGCAGATATAATGTAAAATTCAGTTTTATTGGTTATGAAACAACTTTAATGCAGGATGTATCAATAACAGTAGATCAAACGACGTTTTTACAGGCTACATTAAATCCGCAATCTATACAGGTTGATGAAATAATTGTTACTGCAAGAACTCCGCTTATACAAAAAGATGTTACAAGCAGTATTTCTGTTATAACTCGTGAGGAAATTGATGCGTTACCCGTTTCAACTTTTACTGAATTGCTTTCATTGCAAGCTGGTGTTACTGGCAGCGGTTCCAATCTGCATGTTAGAGGCGGAAGAACAAATGAAGTTGCTTATATGATTGATGGAACTATTGTTGTTGATCCTTTACTTGGCGGACTAGCAACTGACATTAACAATGATGCTATCCAGGAGATGAGTTTATTGAGTGGAACTTTTAATGCTGAATATGGAAATGCGTTAAGTGGTGTTGTTAATATTGTTACACGTGATGGAGCTGATAAGTTTTCCGCTAAACTTGAAGCAAGAACAAGTGAGTTTGGAGTTGATCGATATTCTTCTTTACATGAAAATAGAATAAATGGAAGTATCAGCGGACCAATTATTACCCCGGAATATAATTTTTTTATCTCTGGTGAAGTTGATAAGCGAGGAAGTTATCTTCCTTTTGGTCATAACGACACAAAATCCTTTTTCAGCAAAATAACAACTACTGTAATCCCATATATTAAAATCGCATTATCAAACAGAGGCAGTACAGGCGATAGACAAAATTACAGCCATTCTTACAAATATATTCCTGATCAATATCTTAGAAGAAGAACAGACAGCTGGCAAAGTTCATTAAGTCTTACACATACTATTGAAAACAATATATTTTATGATGTTAAAGCCTCCTATTTTAATCAAGGCTACTATTCAGGTATTGATAAAGATACTTCGGAATATCTCTCATCAACTCAAACACAATATTTTGAAGAGTACGGTAATGGATTTGAATTTTATAAATTGGCTGATCCACCGGAATTATATGACAGCAGAAGTGCAACTGCAGATTTTAAGGCTGATGCTGTTTGGCAAATTGGTTCAATGAATGAAGTTAAGTTTGGTGCTTCGTATAAAAAGCACTGGCTAAAATTATTTTATATTTATGATCCCAAGAGAAACTTTCCATATATAAATGATTATAGCACTGAACCTTTTGAGGGAGCTGCTTATATACAGGATAAAATAGAATTAGCATATCTGGTAATTAATATCGGTTTGCGCTTTGATTACTTAAACTCAAATGTTGAATTCCGTAGTAATCCTCTTGATCCAAATTCGATTGTTCAGGTTAAATCAAGATCACAAGTATCTCCTCGATTTGGAATTGCACATCCAATTTCAGACAGAACAAAATTACATTTTTCTTACGGACATTTTTTTCAGAATCCCGACTTTGAGTATCTGTTTGAAAATAGTCAATATGATCTTAATGTTAGAGAACCTTTATTTGGACAGCCTAATTTAGATGCCCAAAGAACGATTTCATATGAAGTTGGTCTATCTCATCAGTTTTCTAATAACGTTGCAATGAATGTTACTGCTTATTACAGAGATATAACCGGACTTATTGGAACAAGATATTATTTCCCGTTTGTTGATGGCCGATATACAGGTTACACACTGTATGTAAATGAAGATTATGCAAACATAAAAGGGTTTGAAGTTACGCTTGATGTTAGACCAAGTAACTATTTTTCCGGCGGTCTTACTTATACTTACTCAACTGCCAAAGGTAGTGCTTCATCAGAAACTGAGCAATATCCAGGAACAGAAGAATCAACACAACTTTATTTTTTAGATTTTGATCGTCCGCATGTTTTTAATGCAAGCGGTACATATACAATTCCAGAGGATGAAGGGCCAATGATTTTTGATGCTCCGATTTTTGAGAATATGGATTTTAGTTTAATTCTTAAAGCAAGTTCGGGGGCCCCTTATACACCTTCCGGAAGAGATATTGGATTTGTTGAAAAAAATTCTTTAAGACAGCCCGGCTTATATAATATTGATTTAATGATCGGAAAAGAATTTGAATTTGCTGATAACTTACGATTAAGATTGTTTGCTGAAATTCTGAACTTAACTGATCATAGAAATATTTTATATGTATATGGTGATACAGGAGATCCTGATTACACAACTACTGGTGGATATTCAATTGAGTATATGCAGGATCCTTCAAATTATGGTCCGCCTCGTTCTGTTCGTTTAGGTTTTACATTTAGATTTAATTAATCATTCTATCTTAAGGCAGAAAAATGATAAGAGTTTTTTATCTACAAATATTAATAGCTTTACTAATTTTTACTTCAACTATTTATGCACAGTATGATAAAGATGTTGAGGATAAAGACCCGCTGCAAAAAGTATTAAGAATAGAGGATCGTGCGGCAGGCATCCATAATGCAAGCAACATAGGTTTGTTTTTTGAAAATCGCGGCAAACTTTATCCGAGAAGTATTTCTCAAGGTCCTTCAGGTGAATTTCCAATCAACAGTCAAAAAAATTATATCTATCGTGTAAACCAATATATTGCTATTCCAGGCAATGCAATACAGGGCCGCTTTACTACAAATGAAGAATGGGAAGCTGCGTTTGGCTATCATAATAGTGATACTGCAAGAGTAGCTATGAGCGATGATCCAAACTCCTGGCATCCGTTAAATGGCTGGCCGGTTAAAGATGCAAATGGAAATAATATTATTTTATCAGATCAGGATAGTTATTGCGTTTTTAATGATAGCAATAACACTGTAAAGATACTTGGTATTCAGGTTGCTCAAACAGGTTATGCTTTTGGAACAAATTTTGCCAAAAATGCACTCTACTTTAAATATGAAATAACAAACACAAGCCACAACACATATGATAGTCTTTATTTTGGTCTTCATAACGATATGGATATTGGTGATATAAGTGGTGGATTGCCGGAATGGGGAGATGATAAAGTTAATTTTATAAAAGACCAGAACCTTGCATATTTTTATGATGATGGTGTTTCAGGTGAATGGCCTGACGGCAAAACAGGATTTTTTGGTGTGATGATGTTAAGAACTCCTGAAGTTAATGGAACTCAATTAGGTATTACGGATTTTCATTATATGTTATATGATGATGATAACATTTCTGATATCGATACGATTCAATATGGATATATGTCTTCAGATCCTGATCTATATAATTCTTCTATCGGGAATAAATATTTTCATGTCGGTAATAGCAGCAACATTCATTACGACGACCCTGCTACGATACCTGCTTCAGGTATGGATATACAAGCCCATATTTCTTCAGGCCCGTATATATTAGGTCCTACTGACACTTTAGTTTTTTATACAGCATTTGTAGCTGGTGATACATATGAAGAAATGATTAATGCTGCAGTTGTTGCTCAGAATGCTGTGGATGCAAATTTTAATCTTCCAAAAGCTCCTAGTCGTCCAAATTTATTTTCATCAGATGGAGATTTTAAAGCTACATTGTATTGGGATGATTCCGCCGAATTAAGTTATGATGAATTTTCCGGTTATGATTTTGAAGGTTACAGACTATATAGAAGTAAAGACAGAGGTGTTAGTTGGGATAAAATTGCTGAATTCGATTTGGTTAATACAACAGGCGGTAATTCAGGATTACAATACAGTTATATTGATACAACCGTAATAAACGGATTTGAATATTGGTATTCTATCACAGCATTTGATAAAGGAAACTCAATCTTAGAAAGTTTAGAAAGCCCGATTGGAAATTCTCTTGATGCTGTAAATACTGTCTCTGTAATCCCAAGATCTGAATCAATAGGCAGAACACCGGTTTCAGCAATCGCAGTGACAAATCTTAATACAGGTAATTCCAACTATATTCTTGATGCTTTAGTAATTGATGATGAATCCCTTACCGGAAATGAATATAAAGCATCATTTAATTTTGTACCAAGAAAAGAAGTTGGTGACCTTGCAACAAATGTTAGCATTGTAGTTACTGATTCAAGTGCCACAAAACCCTATAAATATGGAATAGAGTTTACAAGTTCGAGTTCGTTTGATTTAAAGAATATTACATTAAACTCAATTATCAGAACAGGCTATCCATATCCATCTGGCGGAAGAGATCTTGTTATAACCGGTGAAGGATTAAGAGTTAGCATGCGTGATACAGCAGGAACAGAACCGGAGTTTAGACCTGAACAGGGTGATGTTATAACAATCAATTATGCAATGACAGTTGTGCGTAATGAATTGGATTCGGTTATTAACAATCGTCCACACCAACCGGAACAAATTCAAACAACAATTGATGGTGTTTCACTTCAATTAGTTGAACCTGAGATAATAAAGAGTGTATCAAGAATTGGCGGAACCGATAATGTTGAGATGGATTTTGAAGTTCTTTATTCCGATTCCATCTTAGAAAAAATTTATATCGCCTCAGTTGAAGGAAACGGATCTATAAATGGAAATGGGTTTGTTTTATTGTCAGTTACCGAAACTGCAATACAACTTGATACTTTGTATTCGGATGATACTTTTTATTTTGATGGAATCGAAGGACAAATTACTTTCCCAACAAATACACCTCCTGTAGCAGGAAATAGATTTTCTGTTGAAACAATAAAACCGGTACAGCCAAATATTAAGGATTCATATTCTTTTAAGATCGCTGGCTCCAAAATAGATAATCAAGTAGTTGCAATTGAATTAAATAAAATTCGGGTTGTTCCAAATCCATATATAGTATCTTCGCTTTGGGAACCAGAGTTCGGTGAGCTCAGAAAAGAACCGTTAAGACAAATCCAATTTATAAATCTTCCTCCTGAGTGTACTATATATATCTTTACAATTGATGCAGACTTGATAAAAACGATTGAGCACAATGCAACTAATGGTACAGAATCTTGGGATCTAAGAACAGAGGGCGGAAGAGAATTAGCAGCCGGAATGTATATCTACGTCGTTAAGACAAAAGATTCCGAGTTCAAAGAACGATTTGCAATAATCAAATAAGCTGATGCAGGAGATTATATGAAAATTTATTTAATAATATTTTTAACAGTGCTTTGCTTCGGCAACGTCTTCGCACAAAATCCAAATCTGGGAACCTCAGGTGCACAGTTTTTACAACTGCCAGTTGGCGCTCGCTCGGAAGCAATGGGCGGTGCAATAGTTGGTCTTGCAGATGATGCTTCTGCTATATTCTGGAATCCCGCAGGAATTGTAAAAGTAAATAACATACAGGCACATTTTTCTTATATGAACTGGTTTGATCTTTTCGATTTTAATGCAGCCGCATTGGTATATAATGCTGGTGATATAGGAACGTTTGGAGCAAGTATGGTGCTGTTTACTACAGATGATATGGAGATAACAACCGAAGAGCAGCCAAATGGAACCGGAAGATATTTTGATGCCGGAGATGTTGCTCTTGGAATTTCTTATTCAAAGTATTTAACAGATAGATTCAGTGTAGGTTTAACTGTAAAATATATAGAGCAAAGAATCTGGAATGAATCAGCATCAGGCGTTGCTTTTGATATAGGAACGCAGTACAGATTAGATTTTCAAAATCTAACCATAGCAATGTGTATGTCAAATTTTGGTCCGGATATGAAATTCACCGGTTCAGATCTGGAATTTTTAACAAGGGTTGATGATAATTTTACTACCAGTAGATTAGTCCCAAGTCAATTAAGTACACAAGAATATCCGTTGCCATTAAATTTTCAAGTGGGAATAGGCTTTGATGTTTTTGAATATGACTTTGTAAAGATGAAAGGTGCAATAGATGTAACTCATCCAAATGATAATGCTGAACGCGCACATTTTGGAGCTGAATTTTCTTTCTTTGATAGATTTTTTGTTCGTGGCGGCTACAAATTCAATTATGATGATCAGGATTTTACATTTGGCGCCGGTGCAAATGTTCCTTTAGGAGGCAGCGCAGTTTATTTTGATTATGCATTTTCGCTTTACGATATTTTACCAAGTGTGCATCGTGCTTCAGTTAATTTAAGTTTCTGATAAAATATATGATCTTATGAAAAATTTATTATTTGTCTTGTGTTTTCTTTTTGTATTAACATTTGTTGTTAATCCCTGTACAACCGCTGTTGTTTCAGGCAAGGCAACAGATGATGGAAGACCATTATTATTAAAGAATCGTGATGCAGATGCTTTGCAAAATAAATTAGTTTATTTCTTTGATGGGAAATATAGATTTATCGGGCTTGTTAATTCTGAAGATAAAGAAAACAAAGATGTTTGGTGCGGATTTAATGCTGCTGGCTTTGGAATAATGAATTCAGCTTCTTATAATCTGAAGATGAACGATACAACAAAGTTATCTGATCTTGAAGGCAGGATCATGAAATTGGCTTTGGAAACTTGTGCAACACTTGAGGATTTTGAAAAATTGTTAAATGATTTGCCTAAGCCTCTTGGTGTTGAAGCAAACTTTGGAGTTATTGATGCAAACGGAGGTGCCGCATATTATGAAACTGATAATTTTAAGTTTATTAAATATGATGCTAATGATCCTTCAGTTGCACCAAACGGATATTTAATCAGAACAAATTTTTCAGTAGCTGGTGAGGAAAACAAAGGCTATGGTTACATAAGATATTCTACAGCTAGTGGACTTTTTGAAAATCAAACTAAAAAAGGAAAGCTATCTTTTGAGTTTTTGATAAATGATGTTCCTCGTTGTCTAATTCACTCTTTTACCAATACTGATCTCACAAAATCATTACCAGCAGCACAGAAAGAACCAAATTATATATTCTTCAGAGACTATATTCCAAGACATTCAAGTTCAGCGGCTATTGTTGTTCAGGGCGTTAAAGAAAATGAATCAGCTTCGCTAACAACAATGTGGACAATACTTGGATTTCCACTTACTTCAGTTATAATTCCTGTCTGGCTTCTTGAGGATGGAATTATGCCAAAGGTTTTACAAGCTGATGAAACAGGAAATGCTCCATTATGTAATGTTGCACTTCAATTAAAAGATAAAGTATTTTCATCGCAAAATGATGCAAGCGAAAATTATTTAAACTTATCAGCATTGATGAACAAAGAAAATTCAGGTGTGCGTCAAAAATTAATTCCAATTGAAGAACAAGTCCTAACAAAAGCAAAAAATATTTTAACCGATTTTAGAAAAAATGGAATAAAATATTCTGAGGCAAAAGAATTTTATAATTGGATTGATAACGATGTTTATAATACTATCAAATCAAAGTTTAAGTTGAATTGATAACTACTCATAGTGAAAATAATATCTAAAATAAGCCTTTCTCTTCTTCTAACAATTAATCTTAATCTCAATCTTTATGCTCAAGGTTACGTTTGTGCTATTGGCGGTGGAAGCGAAGACTATGGTGATTGGAGTGATGCCCCTTATAGTTGGGTCGTTCAAAAATCCGATAGCGGGAAAATAATTATTCTGGGTGTTAGCAGTGCAACAGAATGGCTTCCAACATACTTTATGTCATTCGGTGCTGATACAGCTTACAATAAAACTATTTCCACAATTGCAGCAGCAAATCTTCAAGAAACGTACGATGATCTTATTACTGCAAAAGCAATATTTATTCGAGGTGGTGACCAATGGGATTATATCCGTTTGTGGAAAGGAACTAAAGTTGATTCAGCAATAAATTTTGTTTTTCAGAATGGTGGAGTGATTGCAGGAACAAGTGCCGGAGCAGCAGTTCTTGGTGATGTAGATTTCAGTGCGCAAAGCGGTTCAGCCTATCCAGATGAAGCATTGCAAAATCCTTTTTACAGCAGAATGAAGTTTGAAAATAATTTCGTAAATCTTATTCCTAATGTTTTATTTGATACACATTTTACCGAACGTGCAAGACACGGAAGATTAATTGCTATGATTTTTAATCAGCATTATTCTTCAAGTAGAGATTTAATCGGTGCCGGAATTGATGACAGAACTGCAATCTGCATTACTCCGGATGGAGTTGGTGAAGTAATGGGCAGTGGAGCAGTTTGTATTTTCTATAAAGATGATTTGACAAAATATTCTCCTTTTACAAATGGGAAATACACAATAGAGAATATGAGATCGCATCTTTTGACCAAAGGTTGGGAATATGATTTTATTAGTAATGATATTTCATTTATTCCGGAATCGGCAAAAGATTTTGATATAAATCGTCCATGGCAATATCCACAAACAAGTTTTACTTTAACGGGCGATAATAATTTATCTGCACAATTAAATAATTTAAATTCATTTCTAAACGAAGTTAATTCTTCAAATGTTTTGGTTATATCTCATCCTGGCTTTAGTAATTCAATTACAACTATTACGGATTTTTTAAACTCGATAAATTTAACGTTTGATGTATTGAATATTACTACTGCAAATCTTAACAATTCTACAGATGCTGGTAAAATAAATCAGGCAACGTGCTTTATTTTCGCTGGTGATTCATTAAATGTACTTAGTTATTTAAATCAACCGATTGGATTGGTGAACGCAGCATTTTATAATCAACTTGCACAACAAATTCCGGTTTTCTTTTTGGGAAACGCTGGGAAAATATCTGGTCATCATTTTATTGGAAATACAGATACAGATTTATATGCTGGATATCGTGGCAAAATGACTATCAATGAAGGCTTATTTATTTTTCCTGAGCTAATATTTCAACCATTGTTATTTGATAATTCTGATTTTTATGAAAACAGAATGAGTTCGGTTTTGTGGGGAATGATGAGAAATAGAAAACGAATTGGAATTTATCTAAATGGGAATGATGTAGTAAAAGTTAAATCTTTAGAAAACTCTATCAGCGGAAATACCCAGATTCCATATATAATTGTTGATGCAAGAGAAACAATAAAAGTTGATTCATCAACTTATCGTGCTAGTGGAAGTATTGGTCCAAGACAAATTGTAGCAATGAACAATGTAAGATTTTCAGTTACAAATTATCCACAAATAAATTATTTACTAGAACAGGGCAATTTCGATCATCTTACTGCAATTTATGACCAAAGTGAAACTAACTTAGAACTTAAAAGTTTTCAATTGTATCAGAACTATCCTAATCCTTTTAATCCAACTACAACAATTAGATTTTCAATTCCGACCTCACCCTTTAATCCCTCTCCTTACCAAGGAGTGGGAAATAGCGAGAGGTTAACATCTCTTATCGTTTATGATTTACTTGGAAGAAGAATTGCAACACTTTTAAATAAAGAAATGAAACCTGGTTTTTATGAGGTAGCTTTTAATGGTTCAAATCTTTCAAGCGGAACTTACTTTTATAAACTTTCAACTCAAGATTATTCAGAAACAAAATCAATGGTATTATTAAAATGACAAAAATAATTTTCTTTGTTTTAATGCTTATGGCTGTGAATGTGTTTTCGCAAAGCATTTTAACTCCTTTACAAAAATCCAATTATAAAAAAATCACATCTCATGCTGATCTTTCTCAATTCATTAAAGAAGTTGATGAAAAATCTGATTTGATTAAAAGCGAAGTAATGACTAAGTCTGTTGAGGGTAAAGAATTATTCGCAGTTTATTTTTCTAAAGATGGTTTTGGGAAAGATGAATCAAAAATAAAAGTGTTAATCTTTGCACAGCAGCATGGTAATGAGCAATCAGGAAAAGAAGGTGCATTATTATTGATCAATGAATTACTGAAACCAGAGAGCAAATACTTATTTGATAAAATTGATTTTGTTCTTGTTCCGCAGATGAATCCCGATGGTTCTGAGAAAAACCAGAGACGCAATGGAAATATTATGGATCTTAATCGTAATCATTTAATTCTTACTGAACCAGAAACAATCGGACTTCATAAGTTATTTAATAAATATCTTTTTGAAGTAACGATGGATGTTCA
>CXWK01041076.1_pt4 | contig 17717 bp, 29 predicted proteins | sample 590851 | NCBI WGS metagenome assembly CXWK01 (sample SAMEA3498364, study PRJEB10139) | wastewater metagenome | biome: wastewater treatment plant; material: activated sludge | place: Denmark | collected 2014-08-01 | reverse complement strand
AAAAACGTACTAATATCAAAGACTATCAACAAGGTGATGAAAGATGGTAAAAAGCAAATTGCCGAGAAGCTGGTCTATTCTGCACTAGAAGCAGCAGCCGTAAAAGACAAAGTTGATCCTGTAGAAGTATTAGATACGGCTGTAAAGAATGTTAGCCCAAATGTGATGGTAAAAAGTAAGCGTATTGGTGGTGCAAACTATCAGGTACCTATGGAAGTTCGCGGTGATCGCAAAGTACACTATGCGCTTATCTGGATACTAGACAGCGCTCGTGCCAAGTCTGGCCAAAGTTTCGACAAGAGTTTGGCCAATGAGTTACTAAATGCTTTTAACAACGAAGGTGAAGCCATGAAGAAAAAACAAGATGCTCACCAGATGGCAGAAGCAAATAAAGCATTTGCCCACTTCTCTAGATACTAAATTGTGTACAATTCAAAAACCACCCATAAAGGGTGGTTTTTTGATAGTTTAAACCCCGATCATTACAATCGAGGTTATTCTACTTTTATTACAGTAGTATTTTGATGGTACCCTTTTGCATCACTAGCCGGAGAACCATAGGTTCGCCATACTGAGGCCAACAAGCCCAGACTAGTTGCAAAGTGCTCGGCAACAGCTTGTCTGCCCTCGGGGCTATCTAAGCTCAACAGATCAGCTCGACTTAGGTACATATCAAACTTGTTCTTCCAATAGTCGAGGCCTTCTAGAGTATGTGCATCGTTTTGATCTATTGGAAATCGTGTGAGTATCATGGGTTGTCTCTCAATTACCCAGGTAATACTTCTTACCACGTCAAACGCACCAGCAGTGTCTATAGCTACACCACTAAGTCGCATAGCCCGCCAGATATGACACTGACTACCGCTATGTTCATGCAATGATCACACCTACTTCTTTTGCAATAGCAATCAGTAGATGATTGAGTCGAGCCAATTCATACCTATTGTGGTGATTACCAAACAGATCTTCACTGTAACCACAAGTACACTCTAGCCATGGCTCCTTGCATTTTTCAGTAGTATCACCATAAGCAGGTCCCCAAGCATCTCTTTGCACCAAGCTTACTTTGTGCGAACTACCATTTTTTGCAGACTCTGTATCAATCATTGTTTTCATTATCACTCCTTTGTTGGTTAGGAAACGGTTGCTAGCGACTGGACAATGATATTTTTTACTTCCAGGTACTTTTGCTCGAAGTTTGCACGAGGTAATACATCGTAGAAACCATTCATTGCTAGCCATTCGTTACTACCACGAATACGCCGATCAATTTTGACTGCTTGTTCTCGTGTCTCATACCTAGAAGCATTACCAACCTTGCCATACAACTCCGCTCTCATGTTTGCCAGAGAGTGTAAGTGCAAAATATGATGGTATCGATCACGCAGTGTGGTGATATCATGGGCTTTTAGTTGATGCATCACGGCCTCATAGCCTCTGGGATGATAGGCGGGTAAATCACCTAGGCTTCGATCTAGAATAATTAAGCTGTGATCAGCAGAGAGAGCATTTCTCAATACCATTGCCTCAAGTTGTAATTGAAGCGTACCAACCACTGCTTGTAATTCGCTAAGCCATGTTTCGCGCTTGGCACTATCTTCTGGTGGAGCTGGGTAGCCACCCTCGAGCAAAATAGTCGCACTTTCTGGTACAAAACTAGCAATTCCATCAAAATCGACTTTTAGTCGTTCGATAATGCTTGTTTTACCAGCACACGGCCCACCAGTAATAACGATCTTGATTGGAGTTGTCATCTTTCTCCTTTCTGTTATCAAGGTACATATACACAATATATTTAACTCAATACACATTCTAGTCTAGAGTATTTAACTCAAATATATTTAACTACAATAAGAATTGACTTAAAAAACTTGTGGATATATTATAAAACCAAATGACTCACATTATTCAAAAGAACATATTGGCACGACTTATTACGAATCCGTATTTGCGATATAGCGACCTAAAACCCTCACACCTAGAAGGTAATCATTTTATGTATCATCTCAAGGTTCTCGTTAAAGACGGTTTGGTAGTCAAAAACGAACAAGGTCAATACTTGCTTAGTCCAGAGGGTAAGTTACTGGCAGATGGTTTGAGTTTGCAAAATTATGCTCCTCGCACTCAGCCCAATATAGTTACACTTATCACTTGTCAAAACGACAAAGGCCAATGGTTGGTCTACAAGCGTAAACGCCAACCGCTTATAGATCAGATCGGCTTTGTGTATGGAAAGTTGCATATTGGAGAGACTATCTCGCAAGCTGCTAATCGAGAACTCAAAGAGAAGACTGGTCTAGAGTGCGAACTGACTCATAGAGGAGATGGTTACGTCACGATTTATGAGAATGGTGAACCAGTAAGCCAAATAATGTTTCATTTGTTTTATGGCAAAAATCCGTTTGGAGAAATTACTAAAACTAACAAACCAGGGCTTGCAAGTTGGGCCTGGAGAGATGAGATGAAGTTTCCGCCATATATGCCTAGCGTAGATGATCTGGCAAATTTAATTGTGGATTCTAAAGACAGATTTTTTGTTGAGCTTGTGTATAAGTAAAAACCCGATACTGATATGTATCGGGTGCTGCTCTAGATGGGTTGGAACCCAACGTTATTGAGTTGTTGGTTGCTGTATACCAAAATGCTATTCGTATTTTCATCGCGTGCTGGTTGTACTAGAACCAATAGTCGGGTGTCAGTGAGTTTCGTCCATTGCCTTACTGCAGAGTCTGCAACTACTTTGATGTGAGTGATCTTCACAATTCTTACTACTACCATTTCGCCATCGATATCTGGTTGAAGCCTGATGAATTCACCAACATGTAGGTGGTCATTGTCTGTCTCGTAGGTGAGAACTCTACTTACATTCGCAAGATCATTGACCCTGTATCGGAGTCTTACTTCCATGTTACTAACCTCCATAGGTACGCACCATCGGTTGATGGGCTGGTTGATATTCTACGTACTAAGTCATAAACTGTCAAACATAATAATTATAGAAAAACTCCAATAAATATATTGGAGCATGCGTACCGAGTCCGGAAGAAGCAAACACGCCGTTGTGTTTGAACTCCTTCCGGTCTTCGGCATTCTGGCTCGGGCGTCTGACGACAGACATCGAAAGTGCTCCGTTGCACATCGATCCTATATCAGTATCCAGGAATCCAGAGGGATGGTTGAAAAAACTCTCAGGTCGAGAGAGTCATTATACAAACATATTTAGATGTATTAGTATTGGTATGGGTTTTAATGTTTGTATTGACTGCTTATTATCTCGATCGAGAACTTTTATTTACGAGCTGTTGGGTACTAAGTCACTTGTTGACCCTATTCAATTTTACATTAGCATAAGCATTTTAGTTTGTCAATACCAGAAAACCTATGATTTTATATACTTGTATATATATCAAAAAATTGCTACAATGAATCAGAAATAGCCAAATCTGGCGCTTTTTTCATTTTGGAATTATTATTCCATACATAACACTAAAGGAGACAACTAAAACCCCATGGCCCGCGACTATAGCCTAGAAGACACTAGAAATATTGGAATTATTGCCCACATCGATGCAGGTAAGACTACCGTTACTGAAGCAGTGTTGTATCGTACCGGTAAGGTGCACAAGATTGGTGAAGTTCACCAAGGTGAAGCTACCATGGACTGGATGGAGCAAGAGCAAGAACGTGGTATTACTATCACCAGCGCAGCAACAACTTGTTTTTGGAATAAGAAAAGAATAAATATTATCGACACACCTGGCCATATCGACTTTACAGTAGAAGTAGAGCGAAGTCTTAGAGTACTGGATGGAGCAGTGACAGTATTTGATGGCAAGATGGGTGTAGAACCACAATCTGAGACAGTATGGAGACAGGCCGACAAATATGGCGTACCAAGAATTTGCTTTATCAATAAGATTAACCAAACAGGCGGCGACTTCTATAAAAGTTTAGAGTCTATTCACGAGCGACTTACCAAGCATGCTTACCCTATTCATTTACCTATTGGGTTCGAACAGGGCATCAACGGCGTAGTAGACCTTATCGCTATGAAGGCCTACACCTACAAAGACTATACCGACAAAGAGCTGGTAGAGTCTGAGATTCCAGAAGACATGCTAGAAAAAGCCAAGAACTATCGCCATCATCTTATTGAAGCAGCTGTGGAGTCTGATGACACTGTAATGGAGAAGTACCTAGAAGGTACAGAACTTACAGATGAAGAGATAAAACTTGTTATTCGTAAGTCTGTGTTGCGCGGAGATTTCTTTATCGTTTCCGGAGGAGATGGTCGAGGAGTATTAGTAGAGAAATTACTCGATATTGTTACAGAATACCTACCAAGCCCATTAGACATCACACCACCTCTTGCTATAGATAGTAAATCTGGTGAAGAAAAGGTACTCGAAGTAACAGACGAAGCACCATTTGCCGCGCTTGCATTCAAGATCGCTACCGACCCGTTTGTAGGGAAACTAGCTTTTTTTAGAGTGTATTCAGGTACTATCAAGTCCGGTAGCTATGTACTCAATGCTAGCACTGGTGAAAAAGAACGTATCGGTAGAATAGTGCGAATGCACGCTAACGACCGCGAAGAAGTATCTGAGGTATACGCAGGTGAGATAGCTGCGGCCGTAGGCTTAAAAGCTACTATCACTGGACACACTCTAAGTGATGTTGCCAAGCCAGTAGTATTAGAGAGTATTACCTTCCCAGAACCGGTTATAAGTATTGCCATCGAGCCCAAAACCAAAGCCGACCAAGAGAAAATGAGTATAGCTCTTTCTCGACTAGCCGAAGAAGATCCTACATTTAGAGTACATACCGATGAAGATTCGGGCCAAACTATTATCGATGGTATGGGTGAGCTTCATCTCGAGGTAATTGTCGATCGTATGAAACGAGAGTTCAAGGTCGAGGCCAACGTCGGTCGGCCACAAGTGGCTTATCGTGAGACCATCAAAGGCACTACACAGGTCGAAGCAAAATTCATTCGCCAATCTGGTGGTAGAGGTCAGTATGGCCATGTTTATTTAGAACTTAGTCCATTGGTTAAGACCGAAGAAGACGACAAGACCAAGATATTTGAATTTGAAAATGCCATCGTTGGTGGTGCCATACCCCGAGAATTTATCAATCCGGTAGAGGCTGGTATCAAAGAAGCTATGGCCAACGGTGTAATTGCTGGTTACCCGGTAGTAGACGTACATGCCAAGCTATACGATGGTAGTTATCACGATGTAGACAGTAGTGAGCTTGCCTTTAAGATTGCCGGCTCTATGGCGTTTCAAGATGGTGTACGCAAAGCCCAGCCTGTTATACTCGAGCCTATTATGAAGGTCGAGATAACTACACCCGAAGACTTTATGGGTGACGTGATAGGCGACATCAACGCCAAACGCGGTAGAGTAGAGAACATGGAAGATCGTAGTGGTGTGAAGGTAATACAATCGTTTATACCGCTATCTGAAATGTTTGGCTATGCCACTAGCCTTCGGTCTATGACCCAAGGTCGTGCAAGCTATGCCATGGAGTTCGATCACTATGCCGATGTACCACACAATGTCGCCGAAGAACTTATGGGTAAATATACAGCAGCTCGCGAAGCTGGCGAGTCTAGTACCAGATAATAAAATATCAAAATACAAATGAAAAACTCGATTTAAACATAAATCGAGTTTTTTGAATTAGGTTGGAATTGGTGTGGGTGTAGGAATGGGGAAGTGAATTCTTTTGATCAATTTCGCAAGTTTTTCAATCCCGGCTTTTACCCAGCTCTTCTTGGGAGGTTGATAGTCTACTTCCCAATACACAGTTGCTGCTATAAGAATGAAGCTCCATCCAAACAACTTACTCGTTGTGCCCGCAGAAACTACTAATGAAGGGCAGAAAACAATCGCAATAAAGCCAAAAATAAATCTATCAAACGGGTTGTATTGCTTACTAGCCGGTAGTGCATCGCTCGAAAAGTCAAACGATGTCTCAAACCTGTGAATCCTTAGACTCATAAGAAATACCGGTAGTGCAAACATGAGTACAAACAATACCCCAAAGAAAACACTAGCGCCAGTAACTCCGCTTGTATAGATGTTTACGATAGGTATGAGTAACAAACCGATGCCCGCCACAAAACTCGCTAGCTTGGCCCAAAAGAAATTACCTTTACCACTAAAACCACACAAAATTGACAGTGGAAAGTGCCACATTCTAGAGAACAACCTATCGATACGTGATATTGCATCCATGCTTACCCCTGTCGTTGTAGGTACAGACGAACTATGTGAGGAATATACTATATCTACAAAATCTTTACAAGATGCTTACAAAAACTTCTTTACAAACCTAGCTTATTTGTTTATACTATAGACAAGCTATTTAAAGGCGATTTTTTATTGTCTAAAAATATATAGATTTATACCAAAATAATACAACGAAATAAGGAGAAATAATGGCCGATAAATATAATAGAAATAAGCCTCATGTAAATGTAGGTACCATGGGACACGTAGATCACGGTAAGACTACTCTTACAGCTGCAATAACTGCAGTTCTTGCCAAGAAAAGCCCAAGTGATATCAACAAACCAATTGCATACGATCAAATAGACAACGCTCCAGAAGAAAAAGAGCGCGGTATTACTATTGCTAGCTCACACCAAGAGTACGAAACAGACAAACGACACTATGCCCACGTAGATATGCCAGGACACGCTGACTATGTTAAGAACATGATCACCGGTGCTGCTCAGATCGATGGCGCTATATTGGTAGTAAGTGCAGCTGATGGTCCGATGCCTCAAACTCGAGAACACGTACTACTTGCCAAGCAAGTAGGCGTACCAAAGATCTTGGTATTTATGAACAAAATGGATATGGCCGACCCAGAACTAGCTGAGCTCGTAGAAGTAGAGATCCGTGAGTTGCTAGAAAAATACGAATTCGACAAAGACGCTCCTATTATCAAAGGATCAGCCCTCAAGGCATTAGAAGGTGATGAAAAATCAGAAGAAGCCATAATGGAACTAGTAAAAGCTATGGACGACTTTATACCAGAGCCAAAACGAGAACTAGACAAGCCATTCTTGATGCCAATAGAAGATGTATTCTCTATCAAAGGTCGTGGTACAGTTGCAACTGGTAGAATCGAACAAGGCAAAGTAAATGTAAATGACGAAGTAGAAATTGTAGGAATCAAAGACACTTCTAAGACAGTTGTTACTGGAGTAGAAATGTTCAAAAAACTACTCGACGAAGGCCAAGCTGGAGACAATGTAGGTGTACTATTACGTGGTATCGAACGAACTGATATTGAGCGCGGACAAGTACTTTCCAAGCCTGGTTCTATTACTCCACACACCGAATTCGACTGTGAAGTATACGTACTCAAAAAAGAAGAAGGTGGACGACACACACCATTCTTCAAAGGTTACAAACCACAATTTTACTTCCGTACCACAGATGTTACTGGCGAAGTAGAGCTTCCAGAAGGTACCGAAATGGTAATGCCTGGCGATAATGTAAGTGTAAAAGTAAAATTACTTGCTCCAATCGCTATGGATGAAGGTCTAAGATTTGCAATCCGCGAAGGTGGTAAGACTGTCGGTGCTGGAGTAGTAACCAAGATTACTAAATAACAATAATGCCCGAAAACACTACAAAACAACGTATACGAATCAAACTCAAAGCTTACGACAACAAAGTGATTGACCAATCTGCCAAGCAGATAATAGACACTGCGATTCGTACCAACGCTCAAATAGCTGGCCCAGTGCCACTACCTACCAACAAGCGTAAATACACAGTTGTAAAGAGTCCTCACGTCTATAAAGACGCTCGTGAACAATTCGAAATGAGAACTCACAAGCGACTCATAGATATTACCGAGCCTACTCCAAAGACTATAGACAACCTCATGAATCTAAGTCTCCCTGCCGGTGTCGATATAGAAATAAAGATGTAAATCTCAAAAAAGCCTCGTTTACCGAGGCTTTTTTGGTACAATAAGTTCCTTATGATACTCAGTGCTAACATTACAGAAAAATCTATGGGGTCGAAGCTACTACTCAAAGACTTTAGCTTGAGCTTACAAGAAAACCAAAAGATTGCAATTATTGGCAGAAATGGAGTAGGCAAGTCCACATTATTGAGTTTACTAGACGGTAGCGACGACGAATATATAGGCGAGGTCAATCTCAAAAAAGGTGCAGTAGTAATGAGTACTCGCCAAGAGCACAATGAGGTTGGAGATATGACTGTACTGGAGTATATACTCAGTGAATTACCCCAATACACTCAACTAAAGAAAATCATCGAAGACTTTGAACACCTCAAAAAACCAAATGAGGTGTTACTAGGTGAGTTTAGCGAGGCCATCGAGAGATTTGGTGTATTAGACTACTATAGAGCTGAAGATAAGGTAATCCAAGAGTTAGAAAGATACCAGCTCGGGCCTAAGGTTGCTAGATCGCCACTCAGAAATCTTAGCGGAGGACAAAAGCGATTTGTAGAACTTGTAAAAATAGCCGAAAGTCATGTAGACCTAGCTTTAATAGATGAGCCTACTAATCATATGGATTACGTTGCTAAGGCTGAGTTTATAGACTGGCTCAATGTCTGTAAATGCGCGGTAGTGTTGGTAAGCCACGACCGCGATGTTTTGGCTGAGGTAGACTCTATTATTGAGATAAAAGACTACCAAGCACATATGACCCCCGGTGGTTATGACAAATATTTACAGCAAAACAGCCATAGTACTATGCAAGGTATTGGTCAGTACGAGATTCAGTTAAAAACCCTAGATAACCTAAAAAAACAACTAGCTTCAGCCCAACAAAAGAAGCTACGTTGCAAACAAAATCCCAACCCTTTTGTTCCTCTTGTAAGACGTTTTGAGAAACAAATCGCAGAGCTCGAATCTACCATCAACAAGCCATCTTTCTGGATAGATCAAGACTCTATCGAAAGCCAACAAAAAAAGACCATAGACAAATACGACAAGTATAAGTCTCGCAATATCAGTGTCAAAACTGATCAGTTCAAAAAGAACTACCAAGAGCTTATGCAGATTAGCGATCTATCACTTGGCTATACCGGACCACTTTTTAAAGATATTAGTATCATCATAAGCACTGGCGATAGGGTGGAACTGCGAGGGCGTAATGGAGCAGGCAAATCGACCCTAGTCAAAGCAATATTAGATACCTCAGACCACGCGAATTTGCAGTGTAATGTCTACGATGGTTTTATTGAGCCAAATGCCAATCTCAAGGTGGGTTACTATGAACAAGAGATAACAGATGAAGTTCTAGAGTTAACTCTATATGAAGCAATCGAACAGGTATACAGACTTGCTAGTAAATCAATAAATTTTGAGAAAATAAACAGACTTGCTCATCAATATCTTTTTGAGCCAGATCGTGACTTGCAGCTTAAGATCAGAGATCTTTCAGGTGGTCAAAAAGCTCGATTTCAGCTTATAAAAATGCTTTGTGGCGAGCCCAACTTACTAATACTCGATGAACCAACCAATCACCTCGATCTTCCATCTATTGAAGAGCTAGAAAAAGCCCTTATAAGCTATACCGGCGCTATTCTCTATGTGAGTCACGACAATTACTTTCGTAATAAACTAAAAGGCGACATTATAAGTTTATAACCATAACTACTTGCGAATTTGTGTATCTATGGTTTACAATAAATGCAAGTATACATTAAAAACTTAAAGGAGTAATCATGCCCGAAGACAACAAACCTGCCCAAAACCAAACATCAAAATCAAGCGGAGATAGCAATGACGTACTAATGGGAGTACTAGCTTACCTTGGAATACTATGCCTTATACCACTACTAGCCGCTAAAGATTCTGATTTTGCACAATATCACGCCAAGCAAGGACTTACTCTATTTGTTGCAGAAATCGCACTGTCAGTTCTGTACTGGGTAGCAGGATTTATCGCTATTGTTACATCAGGGTTTGGATTCTTACTATTCCCACTACTAGGTCTTGTGTGGGTTGGATTAGTAGTTCTATCGATTATCGGAATAGTAAATGTTGTTAATAAGAAGAAAGCTCCTTTGCCAATTATTGGTGGCATTCAAATAATGAAGTAAAACTTGTTTTTAGCGCGAACTACGTCGCTAAAAATTCCAGTTCTCGCTCTATGTAGGTTTACTACATTTCGTTCCGGGCTTCATTTTCATCTTGTATTTCATCGCCAAAAGCCAAGTTTTAAATATTCACCAAGGTAAATAAATCTAGTGAGAAATAGATGACAAAACAAAAACAAAAAAACAAAAGATTTTATGAATCAGACTTAGCTTTTCTGATCAAATCAGCTTTATACCTGTTGTTGGGTACTGTCTGGATAGCTTGGGGCGGTCATCGTTGGCTACCTATAGGTGTAATAGTTGGTTTTGGACTAACCAAAATTGAGGTGTTGCGTATCAATCGCAAGATAGAGTATGCACTTCTAGTTGTCGGAGCATTGTTTGGTTTATATAGCTTAGGAATAACTATTTATTTCTGAGCCAGTTGAGTTGACACTACAGGAGTAAATCTGATACACTAGTAGTCGACTTATTACTTTTTATAAGTAATAGTTTATATTAACTGCAAAGCGTTTAGGTCTGAGGCATCTTCAGAAACCATACGAAATGCAGATATTATTATTTTATAGCTATTTTATGAAAGCACTACTCGCAACCAAACTAGGTATGACTCAGTTGTTCGATGAAAAGGGACGACAGAGTTCAGTTACACTTTTGGAAGCCAAAGATTGTATTGTAACTCAAGTCAAAGATGATACCTCTGATGGATATAATGCTATACAACTCGGTCTAGACAGTGCCAAAAAGATCGCCAAGCCCCAAGCCGGACATCTCAACAAATCAAAGGCCAACTCAAAATACCTCAAAGAATTCAGAATCGAACAAGAAACTAGTGAATCTGACGCACAAGTGACTTACAACGTAGGGGACAAGATTGGTACCGACACATTCGAAGTGGGTGATAAAGTGAGAGTTCAAGCAGTTAGTAAGGGTAAGGGCTTTGCCGGTACTATCAAGCGACATAATTTTTCACGTGGTCCAAAGACTCACGGTAGTCACAATTATCGTGCACCCGGTTCAATCGGTGCTGGTTACCCACAGCATGTATTTAAGGGCCAAAAGATGGCCGGCAGAATGGGCAGCGATACAGTAACAGTAAGAAATCTAGAAGTAATGTATATTGATTCAAAGAACAATATTATCGGCATTAAAGGCGCAATTCCTGGTCCCAAAAAGGGGCTGGTACGCGTGCAGGGGATATAAGATATGAAAGCAATCACCTATACACGCACCGGCAACAAATCAACAGAAACAGCCCTCAGTAAGTCTGTTTTTGGTGTAGAAGTAAGCCACGAGTTATTAAAACAAGCCAGTGTAAGATCTCTATCAAATATTCGTCATGCTGGAGCCAAAGTACTCACACGTGCCGAAGTAAGTGGTGGTGGCAAAAAACCATGGCGACAAAAAGGTACAGGACGTGCTAGATTCGGCTCTACAAGAGTAAACATCTGGCGACATGGTGGAGTAGCACATGGTCCAACCGGAAATGCCAACTTTACTAAAGAACTACCAAAGAATATGGTAAAAGCTAGTATACGAATGGCTCTTAGTGAGCAAGCTGATAACATCAAGATTATAGAAAAATTCTCAATCGAAAAACCCAAGACTAAGCTAGCCGACAATTTGCTATCAAAGATTAGCACAGAAGGCAATGTGCTACTCATTGGTTGTAATACCGATATTGGATTCGTACANNTGTGCCGATGAGATAATTATAGAAAAAGAAGCACTTGCAGAACTGGACAAATGGCTAGGGAGCAGCAAAAAATGAATTCATTACTTATAAAACCAATTATTACTGAGAAAAGTATGAACCAAGCATCAAGTGGTACATATATGTTTGAGGTACCCAAAAGTGCCAACAAAATAACCATAAAAAGTGCTGTAAATAAGCAGTTTAAGGTAGAAGTGACAGATGTAAGAATTAGCGTATTAAAAGGAAAGATCAAGAAATTTCGCGGCCATACCGGTAAAAGAATAGATAAAAAACGCGCATATGTCACTATTAAAAAAGGCCAAAAGATTGATGCTTTTGAGGAAAGTAAGTAATGGCTGTTAAACTACTCAAGCAAAATACCTCTGCTAGACGCAATATGAGCATTGCAGATTTTTCTGTACTTACCAAAAAACGTCCTGAGAAATCTCTAATAGTTAAGCGCAAGCAGAAATCTGGAAGAAACAATCAAGGTAAGATTACTATTCGCCACCGTGGCGGTGGAGTAAAACGCCATATACGTATGGTTGATTTTAAGCTTGACGACATACAAAATGCCAAGATAATTGCTATAGAATACGACCCAAATCGTACTGCACACTTAGCACTAGTACAACTAGAAGATGGCACAAAGACCTACATACCTGCCACCACAACTATGCGAGTCGGCAAAACTCTAAACGCCGGCAAAGATGCCGAGATAAAAGCCGGTAATAGATTGCCACTCAAAAACATTCCTGTAGGTTCTGTTATATGTAATATCGAAATGAAAATCGGTGGAGGTGCTCAAATAGCTCGCTCGGCTGGAGCTCGTGCTCAACTTGCCGCCAAAGAAGGCAAGTTTGTACAGATCAAGCTGCCATCTGGCGAAGTTCGATTGATTCACCAAGATTGTAAAGCTACACTAGGACAGATTGGAAATATTGATCATCAAAATATCAAGATAGGTAGTGCTGGTAGAAAACGTAATATGGGTCGTAGACCACAAGTACGAGGTAAAGCCATGAACCCTGTAGACCACCCTCACGGTGGTGGTGAAGGCTCTAATCCAATTGGTCTAAAACACCCAAAAACTCCATGGGGCAAGCCTGCACTTGGTAAGAAGACCAGACGTCGTAAGGCTACTGATAATATGATAGTTCGAGGTAGAAAGAAAGGAAAACGATGAGTCGTTCAGCAAAAAAAGGTCCATTTATTGATCCAAAGTTACTCAAAAAAGTAATGTCATTAGAGGTAAATGATAAAACTATCATCAAAACTTGGTCGCGTTCTAGTACAATATCTCCTGAGATGGTTGGGCGAACTATAGCGGTTCATAACGGCAAAGTACATACTCCTGTTCTTGTTACTGAGAATATGGTTGGTCATAATCTAGGCGAGTTTTCTCCTACTAGAAAATTCCGGGGACACGGCGGTAAACTAGCCAAGTCTGAGGGAGGTAAATAATGAAGGTTCAAGCTAGATCTAGAAACCTTGCAATATCTGCTCAAAAACTACGTCTTCAGGTGAGTGGAATTAGTGGAGAAAGAGTAGAAAATGTCTTACAACAGCTTGCGATGCGTTCGCAAAAGGGAGCCGGGATGGTTTTTGATACTATCTCGAGCGCTGCTGCCAATGCCGAGAATAATAACAATCTGAAGCGAGCTACTCTTACTATCGAAGAAATAAGAGTAGATGAAGCTTCCAAGCTAAAACGCTGGAGACCAAGATCTCGAGGTATGACCGCACCTATATCACACCAAAGAGCTCATCTTAAAGTTGTACTTACCGACCAAACAATGGAGCCAAAAAACAAGAACACTAAAGAAGTAAAATCTAAGCGAGAGGTGAAGAAATAATGGGACAAAAAGTAAACCCAATTAGTTTAAGATTGCCACTAAATAAAAACTGGCAGAGTAAGTGGTTTGCCACCAAAGATTTTAGAAAGAATCTAATTGCTGATATTAGAGTACGAGAACTTATCAATAAATGACTTGGTTTTAGATCGGGTGTAGGTAAAATCGAAATAGAACGCTCTACTGGACAACTGATAGTCACAATTCACACCAGCAAACCTGGTGTAGTAATAGGACGTGGTGGAACTGGAGTAGAAAGTCTAAAAAAAGACCTAAAGAAACTCACCAAAGAAGACCTTAAACTTAATATTGAAGAAATGAAGAATCCTGAGACTCATGCACAGCTTATTGCTGAAAATGTGGCATCTCAACTCGAACGCAGAATGGCTTTTAGAAGAGTTATTAAAGGTGCAAGTGAAAATGCTATAAAAGCAGGTATGCTAGGAGCCAAGATAACTGTAGCTGGAAGACTTAATGGAGCAGAAATGGCTCGTACAGAGTCTACGTCTCAAGGTAGCATTCCATTACACACCATTAAAGCCAATATCGACTATGGTACAGCAAGTGCCATGACCACTTATGGAGTTATAGGTGTAAAAGTTTGGGTATACAAAGGATAATATTATGTTATTACCACGCAAAACCAAATTTAGAAAAGCAATGAAAGGTCGAAACAAAGGCCTGTCTAGTCGTGGGAATGATATTAGCTTTGGTAAATATGGTCTAAAAAGTATGGATAATGAAAGAATTACATCACGACAAATTGAAGCAGCTCGTCGGGCGATGACTAGATACATAAAACGTGGTGGGAAGATATGGATAAGAATATTTCCACATATACCAGTCACCAGAAAACCAGCTGAAGTAAGAATGGGATCCGGTAAAGGTGCGCTCGACCATTATGTAGCTAGAGTCCAGAGTGGCAAAATATTGTTTGAGATGGATGGAGTCGACGAAGCAACTGCCAAAGAAGCTATGCGTCTTGGAGCAATGAAATTGCCTGTAAAAACTAAATTTATGGTTAAATCAGTATCGAAGGAAAGTAATGAAAGCTAAAGAGTTACGCGCAAAATCAGCTAAAGAGCTGTCTAATAACTTAGATGATTTGAGAAAAAAATTGGAAGTTTCTGCTATTGAATATCGTACTAAAGAAGTAAAAAACATCAAGCAGATCAAATCAATCAAAAAAGATATTGCCCGTGTTCTAACAGTAATGCAAGAGTCGAATAACCAAGGAGAAACCAAATGAGTCGAAAAATAACCGGAAGTGTTGTGTCTAACAAAATGGATAAGACTGTAGTAGTTTTGGTTGCCAAACACAAAACCCACCCTATATACAAGAAACGATACAAGGTTACTGCTAAATTCAAAGCACACGACGAAAAGAACATTTGCAATATTGGTGATGTGGTAGAAATTACTGAAACTGCCAAAATTAGTAAAGATAAACATTTTGCAGTAACCAAAGTGATTAGTGAGGCAGGAGCCTAAGATGATTCAAGCCGAAACACATCTAAGAGTAGCAGATAATACAGGAGCAAAGGAAATCTCTTGTATTAAGGTACTAGGCGGAAGTAAGCGTCGCTATGCTAGTGTTGGAGATATTATTACTGCGTCTGTAAAGGTAGCTGCTCCAAATGGTACAGTCAAGAAAAAAGAGGTCGTGCAGGCCGTAGTGGTAAGAACTAGAAAAACAATAAATCGTGCCGATGGCTCCGCTATATCGTTCGACGAAAATGCTGCTGTTATTATTGATAAAGCCAAACTACCTCTAGGCACTAGAATATTTGGTCCTGTTACTCGAGAGCTCCGTGAACGTGGTTTTATGAAGATTATTTCTTTAGCTCCGGAGGTGCTCTAATGAAACTAATGCGTAAAGATAAAGTAATGGTGATTACTGGAAGAGACAAAGGCAAAAAAGGCGAGATTGTAGCGGTGCTTCCTAAAACCAATCAAGTTGTCATAGAAGGAATAAATGTAGCTACAAAGCATGTCAAACCATCTTCCAGCGACCCTAAGGGCGGAATAGTAAAAGTCACCAAGCCTATTAATGCCAGCAAAGTAATGGTGATCGATCCCAAAAGTGGCAGAGTCGCACGAGTTGGTTACAAACTAAATGGTAAAGGTAAGAAAGAAAGAATATTTAAAGTTTCTAAATTCAAGAATCCAAAACAAACCAAAAAACCAGGATCAAGCAAAAAAACTGAGGTCAAGAAATGAACAGATTACATGAACAATATAATACAAAGTTAAGAAATAGTCTCAAGTCAGAGCTTGGTTTGTCTAATATCAATGAAGTCCCAAGGCTAGAAAAGATAGTTTTAAATGCCGGGGTCGGCAGGGCTGTACAAGATAGCAAACATTTAGATATAGTATTTGGCTCGTTAGAGAAAATCAGTGGACAAAAACCTGTTATTACCAAAGCCAAAAAAAGTATCGCAACTTACAAACTTAGAGAAAAAAATCCAATTGGTGTCAAAGTCACCTTACGAGGAGAGAGAATGTGGAATTTCTTGGATCGTTTGATTGCAGTGGTTATACCACGAATGCGTGATTTCAGAGGACTTTCGACAAAAAGTTTTGACCCACAAGGCAACTATAGTATCGGCGTATCAGACCAAACAGTTTTTCCTGAGATCAGTTATGAAGATGCAAGCGCAACACACGGATTACAAATAAACATCGTCGCTCAATCCAAAAATCCCGACCACGCCGAAGCATTGTTACGAGCCCTAGGGTTACCATTAATTAAGAAAACGGAGAAAGGAGAGTAATATGGCTAGAAAAGCTACAGTACAAAGAGAATTAAAGCGTCAAAAATTGGCAAATAAATTTGCTGCAAAAAGAGCAGAGCTTAAAGCAATCGGAGATTATGAAGGATTAGCAAAGTTACCTAGAAATTCTAACCCTGTCAGATTACATAATCGCTGTGAAATTACTGGCCGACCACGCTCCTTTATTAGAGATTTTGGGTTAAGTCGAATAACCTTTAGAGAACAAGCTAGTAACGGTAAGATTCCTGGCATAACTAAGTCGAGCTGGTAGGAGATATATATGATGACTACAGACCCAATTGCAGATATGCTAACAAGAATAAGAAACGGTTTAAGTGCAAACAAACCAGCCGTTGTTGTCCCTTATTCAAAAATAAAACTTTCAATAGCACAAATATTAAAGAGTAATGGCTATTTGACAGATGTTAAAGAAGCTAAGAACGGTGCTTTTATGATGTTAGAGCTAAAGCTAGCTGGATCAAATAAGAAAATTACTACCATCACTAGGGTGAGCAAACCTGGTCGTAGAATGTATGCACCAACTTCAGAGATACCTAGCGTATTGGGTGGCAGAGGTATTGTGATTGTATCGACACCTTCAGGTATAATGACTGGTTCTGAAGCTCGAAAAAAAGGTGTCGGTGGTGAATTAATCTGTACGGTGTATTAGGGAGTATTATGAGTAGAATCGGAAAACTACCAATTGAATTACCAGATGGAGTCAGTGTAACTATCGAAGATAAACAGATTGTCGTAAATGGGCCCAAGGGCGAATTAAAAGTTGATATTATGAGTGGCTTTAAAGTAGAACAAAAAGAAACTCGCCTAGAGGTAACACAGACAACAGAAGACAAAAACCTTAGTAAGTTCTATGGATTACAAAGAACTCTTATTGCAAACGCAATAGAAGGAGTAACCAAAGGTTTTTCTAAAACACTAGAAGTAAAAGGCGTTGGTTTTAGAGTTGCCTTACAAGGTAAAAAACTAGTCTTAAACCTTGGATATTCTCACCCAATCGAATATACAACACCCGAGGATATTGAACTTAGTGTTGAGCAGAATAGTATAATTGTAACAGGTACAGACAAACAAAGAGTCGGCTCCGTAGCTGCTTCCATACGGGAATTCAAAAAACCAGAGCCTTATAAGGGCAAAGGTATTAGATATAAGGGTGAATATGTCAGACGTAAGGCTGGTAAGACCGCAGCAAAGACAGCAGGATAGGAACATAATATATGAATACTAAGACTAAAATTAACCATAAGAAATTAGTAAGAGCTCGAGTTAG
>CXWK01000857.1_pt1 | contig 17746 bp, 14 predicted proteins | sample 590851 | NCBI WGS metagenome assembly CXWK01 (sample SAMEA3498364, study PRJEB10139) | wastewater metagenome | biome: wastewater treatment plant; material: activated sludge | place: Denmark | collected 2014-08-01 | reverse complement strand
ATCTGGCGATCCGGCGTCGGCGACGACCTCCTCGGCCGGCGGCCGCAGGTCCACGATGGCGTCGATCTCGGCCTTGACCCCACCGAGTGCGAGCAGGTTCAGCACACCCTGGCCCTTCTGGACGAGGTCGATGATCTCCTCGTTGCTGCGCACGAGCACCACCTGGTGGTCGCTGATCGCCAGGTTGGCGCTGACCACGTCCTCGCCCAGGTTCTCCTGGAGGTACACGAAGACCTCACGAACGGTCCCGAGGCCGATGCCGGCGTCGAGGAGCTTCTTGATGATCTTCAACTCGAGCAGGTCGCGGTAGGAGTAGCGGCGACGGCTCCCGCTCCCAGCGGCGTCGACCACCGATGGCCGTACCAGATCGGTACGCGCCCAGTAGTCGAGCTGTCGGTACGTGATGCCGACGATCTCGGCGGTGCGCTTGCCGCTGAAGCCTTCGGCGACCGATCCGGCGCCGGCCGACCCGGCGGCGGTCGATGTTGTGGTGGTGGGTGTCACGGTGCCCCTCTCCCGTGGTGCTTCAGCAGCCCTCACCGCCAAGTCACACACACGGAATTACGTTGGTGTGACCCGGAGCGTACGGCGGGCCGCGCGCCCCGTCAACGGGCAATCGCGCGAGGCGCGCGATTGCCCACGCGTCCCGTGTCGATTCAGGAGGGCATGAGGCCCGGACCGGTGGGGTTGCGCAAGGCGACCTGGCGGAGGCTGAACTGGTCCCAGACGTACCAGAAGAGGCGGGCCCACCAACTGGGCTCGGTGGCCGGATCGTGCGAGCTCAGCCACACGCTGAGTTGCGCCGGCGTTCCCCCGATGATGTGCCCCACGTAGCCCGCCGACCGGCCCTGGGTGCTCTCGAAGAACCGCTCCATGTTCTCCAAGGATGCACCGATCCAGAAGGTCTCCTCGACAACCAGGGTGCGCCCCGGCTGCTTGCAGTTGTTGACGGTGTTGATGTTGGCAGTGAGCGTTGAGTCCGTTGGGTACATGTGCACCATGTCGAAGTCCGCGAGCTCCCGGCTGGCCTGGTTCAGGGGACCGCCGCAGAACGAGAGCTGGCCGACGGACACCGGGTGGACGGTGTCACCCGCCCTGACCTTGATCGCGTCGCGCATCCGCGTCGTCCAGGCCCTCGCGACCTCCAGTTGTGTCCGCTGACGCCCCGGGTTGGTCGGATCAGTGAGCGACTTCACGATATTGGGGTTCCAGCAGGGCTCATCGACGGGCATGTCCGCCGTGAAGCACCACGTCGTCGCCGGCACCCCCAGCGTGGGCTCGTTGATCAGGTCGTACCAGGCCACCGAGGTCCGCGGCTGGAGTTCGGCGGCGACGGCCTCCCAGAACACCTCCTGGGCCCGCCAGCGGACGAGCTCGGCTGCCGGAGAGGCGTCGAGCTCGTCGAACCACGTCCCTCGGTGGTGGTAGTAGGAGATGCCGTTGCCCGTGATGTCGAGGTAGAGGCCCACCTCCTCCGCGGCGAGCGCGATGTCGCCGAGATGCGCGACCGCCGCCGCGTTCGCCGTGGGCTCACAGGTCGGGCACGAGGGAGCGTCGACGTAGTCCTCGGTGTCGAGCAACAACCGGATCACGTTCAACCCCATGCGCCGGACGTCGCGGAAGTCGTCGACCCAGGTGGCGATGTCTTGTTCGGGCTCGTGGTCGACGTCGAGGTCGCCTCCCCAGACCCGCAGCGTGGAGTCGGACTCGGAGCCGACGAATGCCGAACCGTCGGGACTGAGCTCCAGTAGCTCCAAGCCGGCAGCGGGGGGCGCACCGATCACGCACCCTCGCGAGTGGTCGTCGACGGTGAAGCTGGCATCGGTGGTCAGGGACGCCACCTCCTCCTCGCCGCCGATCAAGGCGGACTCCGGGCAGGTGGACCAGGTGACGCGCGGGTTGCCGTCGACGAGTCGGAAGGTCGTGGCGTTGGCCGTCACGGTGGCGTGGGTCATGTCGTGCACATCGACACCGATGTTCACCCGGGCGGCCGTCGCCCCGGTCGAGTTCCCGGTGACCTCGATGCCACGGGCATCGGGGTGGGTCGTGTCCGGCCCTTGGCTGGTGACCCGGTGGTCGCCCCACATCGCCCCGCCGCCCACCATGAGGCCGACGTCGAAGCTCGTCCGGGACCCGGTGAAGAAGCGGTTGTCCCGAATGCGCGCGCCCGTGAAGTCCCGCGGCGTGTTCACGTCGAGGCAGGGAACGGGAGCCGCCGGCTTGGGCGCACCCGAGGCATCGTTCACCCGCAGCGGGAGACAGGAGCCGACGGCATCGGCGCCGAGGGCGACGTGTGCGTCGAGGCCGGCGCTGAGCACGGCGTTCGAGCGCACGTCCGAGCGCTGGCGCGTGACGACCTCCGAGCGGTCCACCGAGCCCTGGACCAGGATCCCCACGTCGGTGACGTCCACGATGCCGTTTACGGCGACCGTGGCGTCTTCACACGCCACGCTGATTCCGTCCACCCACTGGGCTTGGCCCCGCTGGTCGAACTCGTGGCGCGACGAGTAGCCGGTCACAAGGTTCCCGAGCACCTGCTCGCCGATGCACGCGGCGCCCGTCGACGCGCCCTCGAGGCGCAGCCCCGCCCCGTCACGGGTGGGCTCGGACAACCGACTGGCGATGACCGACGTGCGGTCGTCGTACGGGGTCGAGGGTGTGTCCAGGGCACTTCCGGCGGTCCGCACGAGCGCGACCTTGTAGTTCGTGTCGGAGAGACCCATCCCGTCGACCCACACACCCGCCAGATGCGCGCCCGCGGCCAGTGACACGAGGCCGAGGTTGTTGCACCGCGTTGCTTCGCACACCAGGCCGTCGGCGGGGCTGAACCCCGGCGTACCCGCGGTGGTGGCCGGCACGATCCGACCCATGCGGCTGTAAGCCAAGCCCCGAGCGGTTCCGTCCAGCGGCTCGGCGTAGGGCGGGACGCCATCCGAGGTGAGGGTGACCCCGGCCGGTATCACCAGGGGGCGATTCGCGTTTGCGGCGCCTCCGACGCGCACCACCTCGCCCTGGCGCAGGCTGACCGTCCGCTCGGCGACGGTGGCGCCCCGTGATGCGGCATCCAGTGCCATCTCGAGCTGGGGCTGGGTCCGTGACGGACTCAGAGGCTGGCTCGGCGTCAGGGCGGTCAGGCTGGCGCGGAGATCGAGAGCACGGCTGAAGCCGAAGGGGTAGGAGGGGTTGCTCGGGTTGCAGAACGTGCCCGGTCCGACGAAGGCCATGATGAACCCGTAGAGCCCGTTCACCGTCGTCGACCAGGCTCTCGTCCCCTGCACGTAGGGCTTGATACGGCTGTCCCAGTCGCTCTCGTTCGCATCGTGCCCGTACGCAGCTCTGATCACCGCCGCGACTCGCAGCGCCCGGTCGAGTTGGCTGGTGTCGGGGTACAGCGACGTGAATTCCGTGGCCGTGCCGGCGGGGAGACCGGGCACCGGCGGCGTGGTGAGGCCGGTGAGGTACTGGGGCAGAGCGTTGAGCGTTGCGGCGGTACAGGCGGGTTGCGCTCCGTAGTAGTCCGTCCACACCCGCCACTCCGTGGGCGTCGGCGCACGACCCAGCAGCTCGGTGTACTGGCGGGCCACCCATTGGTTGGGCGCCCCGAACGGGGTGCGAGAGGCCAAGTCGCCGTCCGCCGTGGCGACCTCGCCGGCTCGGACCATGACCGCCGCCGCCCCCGCGTAGGTCAGGCTGTTCTCCCAATACTCCTGCGGGCGACGGCCGCTGGGATCGACCATGGTGAGCCGATGCGTACCGGGCGTCAGCCCGTCGATCCGATAGCGCCCGCTTTCTTCGGTGACCGCCGCGCCGGCGATGGCGCCGTCGGGGGCGATGGCGACCACCCAGACGCACACCAGCGGCGCCCCGGTGGGATCGTCGATGACGGACCCCGCCACCGAGCCGGTGGCCGACCCGAGGACGGGATCGATCGTGGCCGGGGCGGAGACCGTCGCCGCCGCACCAAGCGCATCATGACGTTGCCCGTCGTGCCAGATCATCGGATGCGCGCCTGTCGGGTCGACGATGCCGACCTTGTAGTCGCCGGCCGGCACATCGACTCGAAAACGACCGCTCGCATCGCTTCGTGCCCCGGCCCGCAGCGACAGGTCACTGGAGCGGAGAGCGACCACCATCATGGCGGGCAGCGCGCGGCCCGATCGATCGGCCACCGTTCCCTCGATCGAGGTGGTCGCCGGGGCCGTGGACCGGGGCGACAACGCTGCCGCGGTGGGCCGGTCCTCGCCCGCGGCCACTGTGACCGCCGTGGCCCCCACCGGTCCGGGCACGCCGCCCGAGTATTCGACGCCATGACGCCCCGAGGGATCGACGAAGGCGACGAGGTGCGGCCCGCTCCGGAGACCCTCGAGACGGAACACACCGGACCCATCGGCCACGGCGCCCCCGGCAGGGGCGCCGCTGGCCATGTCGACGGCGATGGCCCAGCTGGCATCGACCGGGGCGGAGGTCACCTCGTCGGTGATCACCCCGCTGAGCGAGCCCCTCGTGGGTGCCAAGGCGGGGTTCACCGTCGTCACCGATCCGTCGGCGACGGTGACGCTGCTCGGGTTCAACCGCGGGGTGTGGTCGGGCGTCGAGTCGGCGACGTAGAGGTGATAGGTGCCTGCGGGAACGGCGATGGCGTACCGGCCGTCACCGCCGGCTCGCGCTCCGGCCACGACGGCCTGGTCCGTCGTGCGCAGGACCGCGACCAGCGCGCCGGCGATCGGCGTTGCCGACACGGCGTCGGTGACCCTGCCGCTGATGCCGGTGGTGGCCGAGTCCGCGCCGCAGGCGGCCTGGGCGGCTGCCTCGTGCCTCGTCGATGCAGGCACGACGAGCGCGAGCAGAATCATCCCAGCGAGCGCGAGCGCACCGTGCCACCGAAGCCGACGCTCGGCGTACATGGTCGACGACCCCGTGCCACGCCTGCCGACCGTGTGTCCCCCCTCGCCGTCAACGCCCACCATTGCCAACAGTATCGGCTTGCGAGCCCGCGATCAGGAGGCGAAGTCCTCGGGGTTCACGTTGTCGATGAACTCCTTGAACTGCTCGACCACCACTTCCTGGTGCACCTCTTCGTCGTCGGTGAGGGCGTAGGCGGCCTCGTCGAGAACGTCCTCGGCGGCGAAGATGGTCGTGCCCGTGCGGGCAGCGAGGGCAATGGCATCCGAGGGGCGACTCGAGATCTGGTGGGTCACGCCGTTGACGGTGATGTGCAGCTCGGCGTAGAAGGTGGCGTCCTCGAGCGCCGTCACGACTACCTGGTCGAGGGTGACGCCGAGCGTGTCGAGCATGTTCTTCATGAGGTCGTGCGTCATCGGCCGAGGGGTCTCGACCTCCTCGAGGGCGAAGGCGATGGCCGTGGCCTCGGGAGCCCCGATGAAGATGGGCAGCAGTCGCCGGTCACCGGTCTTCTCGCGCAACAACACGATCGGCGCGTTGGTCGGAAGCTCGACACGGACACCCACGAGCTCCATTTCGACCATGCCGTAAACCTACCCGGATCGTCGGCCGGTCCTCATTGGTTCGAGGGCGACGCGTCGAACTCGGCCACAGGGGCGTACGGGTCGCTCACGAGGGCGGCCGGCCGCCACTTCACAGCTCCACGGTGGAGAGGAGGACGCCGAAGGGTCTCAGTGCCCCAGGTGACTGCGCAGCGACTCACGCAGCAGGGCTGACCGCAGGTTCTGCCCCAGCCCCGTGAGCTCGTCGATGGTCTCGACCGCCTGACGTCGAGCCGCCGGATTCCGCTGCTTGAGCACGGGGGTGATGATCTGCTCGAGAAACCCCGCCTCGCGGTCAGCCGCGACCTTGTACATCCGCAGGTGGCGGGGCTCGATGCCATGGCGGAGGAACGCCGCCGCCACCCGTGCGACCAACAGCGCCTCGTCGTCGTAGAGCCTCATGGAGCCCACCGACTTGCCGGCCAGCAGGCCGTATCGCTCGAGGTCGACGATCAGGTCCCTCGTCAGTCCGGCGGCACCGGCCAGTTCATCGGCCGTCAGGCTCACCGACGTCGGGCCCGGGTCGAGCGCGGTGGCATCGTCCTGCGCGCCGTCGGCCCCTGGCTCGACGGCAGGAGCGGCCGCCGCCGGCGGCGGTGGGACGGCGTCGTCGCCGACGTCGTCGAGGCGTCCCTTTATCACCTTGAGTGGCAGGAAGTTCTCCCGCTGCTGGTTCAGGATCCAGCGCAGTCGTTCGATGTCCGGCCCGTAGAACTTGCGATAGCCCGATGGTGTGCGCTCGGGGTCGAGCAGGCCCTGGCTCTCGAGGAAGCGGATCTTCGAGATCGTGACGTCCGGGAACTCCTGCTGGAGCAGGCTGAGGACCTCGCCGATCGAGAGGTGCGAGCGCTCGCTCATGGCGCTGGGTCGCCCTCGGGACCCGCTCCCGTGAAGAACACCAGCTTGTACTTGCCGATCTGCAGTTCGTCACCGTTGGCCAGTGGCACCGCCGTGGTGATTCGCTCGCGGTTCACGTAGGTGCCGTTGAGCGAACCGACGTCTCGTACGAGGTAGACGGAAGCATCCCTGGTCACTTCCACATGTCGCCGGGACACGGTGATGTCGTCGAGGAAGATGTCGCTGTCGGGGTGGCGCCCTGCGGTGGTGAGCTCGTCGGTGAGCGCGAACCGGGACCCGGCCTTCGGGCCCCGCTTCACCACGAGCATCCCGACATCGCCGGGCACCTCGTCCATCCCGACGGAGTCGTCGTCGTCGATCCGTTCCACGGGCCCTTCCGGGTGGAAGGTGACGGTCGTGGTCTCCTTGCCGGCAAGGTCGAGGGGGCCCCCGCACGAGGAGCAGAAGTTCGCGCCGAGCGGGTTGTGGTGCCCACAGTTGTTGCACAAAGCCTCAGCCACGCCGCTGTCCCTTCCCCGTCATCGTGATGGCCGCGTTACCCCTCGATCAGGGCGCGGTAGGCATCCGCATCGAGCAGTGCTCCGAACTCGCCGGCGTCGGCCGGCTCGATCACGCAGATCCAGCCTTCACCGTAGGGGTCCTCGTTGAGACGCTCGGGAGCGTCACCGAGGTCTGCGTTGACCTCGACCACCGTGCCGGACACCGGGGCGTAGATGTCGGACACCGACTTCGTGGACTCGACCTCGCTGAAGCTGTCGTTCAGCTTCAGCGTGACCCCGACTGCGGGAACGTCCACGTAGACCACGTCGCCCAGCGCATCCTGGGCGTAGTCGGTGATGCCGATGCGGACCTTGCCGTCCTCGAGCCGGGCCCACTCGTGATCGGTCGAGTACCTCAAATCGTCGGGAACGTTCATGACGTGCACGCTACAAGACGCGCCGCTCCCCCGGCTCCGCGAACCTCGGTCTGTACCGGCCTGCACGCGCCACGCCGACATCACCCGCGAGCAACTCGACGGCCAGGCATTCGGCCAGCCGGCCTGATCCGTGTGCTCAGACGGCGATGCCGGACAGGACGACGTCGAGGAGCTGGTCGGTCAACTCGGGGGTGAGGGGTCGGCCGGTGATGAGCAGGCGAGTGAACAGCGGGCCCGTCAAGCAGTCGACCACCACCTCGGCGTCGAGACCGTCGACCAGCTCGCCCCGGGCGGTCGCCCGTTCGAGGACGGTGCGCCACCGCTCACGGCGGCCTTCTGAGAAGTCGGCCAGCAGGGCCTGGATCTCGGGGTTGCGGGTGCCCTCGGCGATGAGCTGCGGCAGGATCCGGCCCGGCACACCATCGGTGAGCGCGGGCAGGAAGCCCTGGTAGAGGGCGCGCAGGTCGCCACGTAGCGTGCCGGTGTCGGGCAGGTCCTGGGGCCCGCCCGAGACACAACCGGCCGCCGCCAGCAGCAAGGCCTCCTTCGAGGACCAACGCCGATAGATGGTGGCCTTCGACACGCCGGCGGTCGCTGCCACCGTGTCGATGCTGATCCCAGCGAACCCCTCCGTGGTCAGCAGCGTCACCGCCGCCTCGAGGATCTCGGCACTCGCCCGCTCGTCCATCGGTCGACCAGGCGGCCGCCGGGCCGCGGCGACGTCCGCTGCCGGTGCGACCGTCACCCCACCGAGTCCTCGGGGATGACGGCGCGGGCGGGGAGCGCGACGAGTGCGACGATCGAACCGAGCAGGGCCACGCCGGCACCGACCCAGAGTGACACGCCCATGCCGTTCACGTAGGCGGCGCGGGCGGCGTTGGTGAGGGTGTCCGCCACGGGACCGGGGAGGCGGGACGACACGCTGACCGCGGCACCGATGCTGTCCTCGATGACCGAGGCGACGGCGCCCGGTACGGGCAGACCGGCCAGCACCTCGGCCATCTTCGCGCCGTACACCGACGACAGCAGGCTGCCCAGCACCGCCACGCCGAGGGCGCCCCCCACCTGGCGGGTGGTGTCGTTCACCGCTGATCCCACACCCGCCTTGGCCAGCGGCAGCGAGCCCATGATCGACTCGGTGGCCGGGGCCATGGTGAGGCCCATGCCCACCGACATCACCAGCAGCACCCCCAGCAGGGGCAGGTAGCCGCCGTCGGCGGTGAGGAACGTGCCGAGCACGAGCGCGACGCTCGTGAAGCCCAGGCCGCTCGCCACCACCGCCTTGGTTCCGACCTTCTCGACGATCCGAGCGCTCGAGGGGGCGACCACCATCATCACGGCCGCCATCGGCATGAACCGCACGCCGGTGGCCAGCGGCGAGTACCCCAGCACGAACTGCATGTACTGGGTGAACAGGAAGAGCGTGCCGAACATGGCGAAGAAGGTCATGGTGATGGCTCCGCTGGCTGCGCTGAACCGGGGATTGCGGAAGAAGTTGACGTCGAGCATCGGGTGGTCGCTGCGCTTCTCGTGAACCCCGAACGACACCAGCAGCGCGGTGGCGACGGCGAAGGCGGCCAGGGTGACGCTGTCGGTCCAACCCCGGTCGGGGGCCTCGATGATCGCCCAAACCAGCGTGACGAGGCCGGTGATGGACAGCAGCGCGCCGAGAGGGTCGAGGCGGGGCGGTGCCGGGTCCTTCGAATTGGGGATGAGCTTCCACCCCGCCACCAGGGCCACCACGACGACCGGCACGTTGATCAGGAACACCGAGCCCCACCAGAAGTGGTCGAGCAGCCAGCCGCCGGTCACGGGGCCGATGGCCACGGCCATGCCCGAGGTGCCCGCCCAGATGGCAATGGCGCGTGCCCGCTCCCGGTGGTCGGTGAACACGTTCGTGAGGATCGAGAGCGTGGCCGGCATGATCAGCGCGCCGCCGATGCCCATGACCGCCCGCCAGAAGATCAGCTGCGCCGGGTCGCTGGACCAGGCCGAGATGAACGACGCCGAGCCCATGATGGCCAGGCCCAGCGAGAGCGCGGGCTTGCGGCCATAGCGATCGCCCAGGCTTCCCATCGTGAGCAGCAGGCCGGCGAACACGAGCACGTAGGCGTCGACGATCCACTGCAGCTCGCTGCCCGTGGCGCCCAGGTCACGTTGGATGGTGGGAAGGGCCACGTTGACGATCGTGTTGTCCATCACGATCAGCAACAGGCTGAGGCACAGCACCGCCAGCGCCCACCAGCGTCGTGGGTCCCGCTCGTCCACCTCGGGCAGCGCGGCCCCGGCGGAGGTGGTGTCGGTCGCCATCAAGTCCTCCAATACGAAACGATCCGGGCTCGTGTTGTCATCCCACGAGAAGGCGAACCACAATCCGCTCAGCGAAGCATCTGACGGATGCGCCGGGCGTACTCCTCTGCCAGTCGACGGGCGGCGACGTCGGTCTCGGCCTCGGCCCAGATGTGGGTCACGGGCTCCTCGGGGTCGGGCAGGGCCAATGCCCAGCCGTCGTCATGGAGGACCTTCACGCCATCGACCAGCTCGAGCTCACGATCGGCAGACCGTTCCACCAGGGTGCGCATCACCATCCCCTTCTGCTCCCACGGTGTGATCACCCGCTCGTGGGCCATGTGGATGCGGGGCAGGCCCTCGACCACCTCGGACAGCGGGGCATCGTGGTGCGCCAGCAGGTCGAGTGCCTTGACCAGCGAGGCCGCCGCGTCGAAGGCGGGAAGGAAGGACGGGAAGATGAAGCCGCCACCGAGATCAGCGGCGAATCCGACTCCCTTCGTGGTGGCCGCGTCCATGAGGGCGGACGAGGAGGTCTTGGTGGCCAGCACCTCGACCCCCGCCTCCGCGAGGATCGTCGAAGCCCTCATCGTGGCCGACACAGGCAGGGCCACCCGGTCGCCGCCGAGCCGGCCGCGCACCAGCGTGAGCAGTGCCAACAGCGCCTCGTCGGGGTCGAGGACGTGCCCGCGGTCGTCGATGAGGGTGAGCCGCTCACCGGGCGGATCGATCACCGCGCCCACGTTCGCCCCCGAGGCGCGCACCAGCCGGGCAACCTGCTCGGCGTGGGCGGCGCGGTCGAACTCGACCACGCCTGCGGTCGACACGAAGGGATTGACCGCCAGGACCTCGGCCCCGAGCTTCGAGAAGACGTTGGCCATCACGAACGAAGTCGAGCCGTAGGAATAGTCGACCACCACCTTGAAGCCGGCCGCTTCGACGGCGGCCACGTCGACCGCCGACTCGAGGGCGACCGCGTACTGCTCGAGGGCGCGCGGGGGGAAGCCGATGTCGCCGATCTCGCGAGGCAGCACCCGGCGGTAGTCCTCACGGTTGAAGAGGCGCTCGATCTTGCGCTGCGTGTCCTCGTTGATGTCGGCGCCGTTGGTGTCGAAGAACCGGATGGCCACGGACTGTGCGTCATGCTCGAGGAGACGGAGGGTGATCCCCCCCACCGCGTCGGGACGTCGGGCCTGCACCCGGGTGACCGGCACGCTGGCCACCTCGAGGTCCAGCACGTTGACACCCCCCGCGTTGAGGCCGGCCATCATCGCCCGCTTGAGCATGCGGGCCGAACGGCTGGAGTCGCGTGAGGTGATGACGGTGCTGTCCTTCTTCACCGTCGTGGCGAAAGCCATGGCCACACGGGCCGCGAACTCGGGGGTGATGTCGACGTTGGCCAGGCCCGCCACCCCGTCACGGCCGAAGAGGCTGCGGGCACCTCGTGACTCCCACACGATGGACGAGTTGATGATCGCGCCGGCTTCGACGGTCTTGAACGGGTACACCTTCACGCCCGCGCCGATCACCGCGTTGTCGCCCACGAAGCACTCGTCACCGAGCACCACGCCCTCCTCGCAGCGGACGCCGCGCCGCAGATCGCACGCTCGCCCCACCACGGCGCCACCCAGGCGGCACTGCTCACCCAGGTAGGTGTTGTCGTGGACCACGGCCCGCTGCAGGTGGACCTCGTCGCGCACCTTCACGTTGGTGCCCAGCACCACGTACTCGCCAAGCCGGGCGCCTGCCTCGATCCGGCAGTTGTCGCCGATGACCGCGGGGCCCTCGATGACCGCGTCGGGATGGACCTCGACCCCCTCGCCCACCCAGAGGCCCTCGGACATGCGGAAGCCGGGGATGTCGAGGGCGACCTTGGCGTCGAGCGCGTCCTTGTGGGCCCGGAGATAGGACTCGAGCGTGCCGACGTCCTCCCAGTAGCCCTCGGCCACCGCGCCGTACAGCGGCCGGCCCTCGTCGAGCAGCCTGGGGAACACCTCGCTCGAGAAGTCGACGGGGCGACCCGGCTCGATGTAGTCGAAGATCTCGGGCTCGAGCACGAAGATCCCGGTGTTGATCGTGTCGCTGAAGACCTGACCCCACGTGGGCTTCTCGAGGAACCGTTCGATGCTCCCGTCCTCGCGTGTGATCACGATGCCGAACTCGAGGGGGTTCTCGACCGGCACGAGCCCGATGGTTGCGAGCGCGCCCTTGGCCTCGTGGGTGCGGACCATGTCTCCCAGGTCGATGTCGGTGACCACGTCGCCCGAGATCACGAGGAAACGCTCGTCCAGCTCGTCCATGGCATTGCGCACCGAACCGGCCGTGCCGAGCGGCGACTCCTCGGTGGCGTAGACCATTCGAACGCCGAACTCGGAGCCGTCGCCGAAGTAGGTGCGGATCGCATTCGCCATGAAGGCGACCGTGACGACGATCTCGTCGAACCCGTGGACCTTCAAGAGGTTGACGATGTGCTCCATCATCGGCCGGTTGACGATCGGCATCATCGGCTTGGGGACGTTGGAGGTCAGCGGCCGGAGCCGGGTCCCCTCCCCGCCCGCCATGATCACTGCCTTCATGTGGTCTCCTTCACGGGTACGGGCTTTCGCGCGGCGCGTCCCTCCCGAAGGGCCTCGAGGCCGAGCGGGACATACAGCGCCGCCGCGTAGTAACTGAGCACGAGGCCCGGGATGCCGAAGCCCCAGGCGAGGACCAGGGCCAGCGACGCCCACCCGATGGTGCTCGCCCCCGCCAGGAAGAAGGGGAAGGCGCCCATGAGGCAGAACGTGCCGGCCTTGCCGTACCAGGTGACATCGATCCGCCTGGCTCCGAGGGCGGCCAGCCCGAGCACGGCGATCGAGACGAACGCCTCGCGGGCCAGCACCATCACCGAGAACCAGACCGGGGCGGCGCCGTCGACGAGGATGGCACCCACCCCGACGAAGAAGAGCATGCGATCGGCCACGGGGTCGAGCACCTTCCCCAACGACGAGACCTGGTCGTAGTGGCGGGCGATGTAGCCGTCGACCCAGTCGGTGGCTCCCAGCAGGAACAGCATGGCCGCCGCGGCCGCCCGGTTGTCCCGACCGAAGAGCAGGTAGAGGAACAACGGCAGGCACGCCAGCCGCAGGAAGGTGATGACGTTGGGCCACGTGAGGATCCGGTCCTCGCCGTCGCGGTCTCCGGGGCCTCTCACGTCCCCAGTCTACGATCAGGGGATGCCGACGGTCTTCACCCTGATCATCCGCGGCGAGCTCCCGGCGCGCTTCGTCTGGCGGGACGACCGGTGCGTGGCGTTCCTGTCGATCAATCCGCTGCAGCCAGGCCACACCCTGGTCGTGCCGATCGCGGAGGTCGAGCACTGGATCGACCTCGAGCCCGACCTCGTGCAGCACCTGACCGCGGTGGCCCACGCCATCGGCAAGGTGCAGCAACAGGTCTTCCGGCCCGCCAAGGTGGGCCTCATGGTCGCCGGCCTCGAGGTGCCCCACGTCCACCTGCACCTGGTCCCGATCAGGGGGGTGCACGACCTGGACTTCGCCAACGCCGAACCGGACCCCGAACCCGCCGAGCTCGACCGCGCCGCCGGGGCGATCCGCGACGGGCTGCGCGTCGCGGGCCACGCCGAGGCGACCGACGGCACCTGACCGCCAGGACCCGTCGATCCTCATCAGCCCGACCGGTGGTCGCTCCGGTAGAGGGCGATGCCGTCGGTGTTGAACGTGCGGGCGAAGCCAAGGGCCACCATCCCCTCGTGGAACAGGCCACGGTCGTCGTCGTCCCAGAAGATGGCGGCCCGCTCGTCGAACACCACCACGTCCACCCCGTCCGCTGCGGCTCGCCGCACATGGGGATGGTCCTCCGTCTCGAGAACGTAGAGGTGAGGGCGCTCGGCGAGGAGCGGGAGAAGCGCCGGTGACGCCCGCACGCGGTCGTCGGCGTCGATGAGATCGACGGCATCGAGGCGGGCGTCGTCGGCGGCGTCACGTCTCCCGAGGTCCCAGGGGTGGCGGTAAGGCGAGGTGGTCGCATCGCGGACGAAGAAGACCGCCGCCGCCAGGAGCAGGGCTGCGAGGATTCGGCGGTCGACGTTCACCCGCTCGAGGCTCCGCCGACCGATGCGGCTGAGGGCCATCGTGGTCGCCAGGAACACGAAGGCCGTGATGGCGATGTTCTGCTCGACACGGGGTGCGGTGGCCTCGCTGGCGTTCGCCACCAGGTAGAGCACCTCGAGCGGGATGGCGGGCAGCAGGTACCTCGGGGCCAGGACCGGCAGGAAGAAGACGGGCGCCAGCAGCATCACCACGATCCTGAAGTTCTCCTCGGCGGTGACATCGGCCAGCACCGAGAACGGGTGGGTGAGCATGCCCCCCAGCGCACCGAAGGCCGAGCCGCCGTAGGACGAGAAGGCGGTCGCATGGACGAACACGCCGTCGGCGTAGTGGGGCTGCACGACCAGCAGGGCACCGAGCAGCCAGGCGAGCCCGAATGCCGCCGTGAGCGCACCCTCGCGCCGGCGACCCTCGAGGGCCAGCAGCCCGCCGATGCCCGCCACGACGAGCGCGAAGTCGGCCCGGCACAGCACGGTGAGCAGCACGCAGAGGGCGAAGAGGCGCCAGCGGCCGGTGAGTCCGAACAACGACGCGAACAGGAGAGAAGGAAGGGCGAGGGCGGCCAGGTGGAAGTCGGCCTGGTTGATGTTCTGGAGCGCGGGGTAGAGGCCGTACGCGACCAGAAGCGTGGCGGCCGCACCCGCACGCAGATGGGTGACCCGCCGGGCGATCCGCCAGAGAGGAACGGCACCGAGGGCCAGCATGGCCGACTGCAGGAGCAGCAGGGTCGGCACCGCGGGCAACAGGCCGGTGATCCACGCGATCGGGTAGAACACGAACCCCGCCTGGTCCGCCAGGAGGTGCGAACCGGTGATCGAGAGGAACGGCGGGCGACCATGGTCGATCAACCAGGCGCCCTGCAGGTAGGCCGCGAGGTCGGTGCCGCCCTCGAGCGAACGAGCGCGGCCGAGCGCCATTCCCCCGAGCCACACGAACAGGACCGCCGCGGTCGCCCACGGGACCACCCGGTCGGCGAAGTCGCTGTCCAACCGGGCCTGCCAACGAAGCGAGATGTTGTCGAGGCGGCGGCGGAGTGCCTGCGACCGGCTGGGCGGGCTGAGGGTCGCCGCCTTCCTACTCACGCTCACCGGTCGTCCCCGACGCGCCGGCGGCACCCGGGTCGATCGCATCGATGAGGTGCTCGCCCCGGTTTCGCACGCTGTTCACCTCGGTGCTCACCGGGCGGAGCGAGATGAGGTGGGACGGTGCCGGCACGAGGAAGCGCCCGAGGAGATCGGTGTCGTGCATCTCGGGGTCGAGCCAGGTGTCCCAGGCATCGGGGGGCAGCATCACGGGCATGCGGTCGTGGATGTGCGCCATCTTCTCGTTGGGGGCACACGTGATGATCGTGGTGCTGGCGAGCGGCTCACCCTTCCGGTCGGCGCCCCGCCACACCTCCCAGAGCCCCGCCAGTGCCAGTGGCTCACCGTCGGGCCGATGGACGAAGTACGGCTGCTTGCGCTTCTCGCCCGCCACCTTGTCCCATTCGTAGAAGCCGTCCACCGGGATGATGCACCGGCGCTTGCGGAAGGCGTGCTTGAAGGCGTTCTTGTCGGCCAGGGTCTCCGCACGGGCATTGATCATCCTGTTGCCCACCTTCAGGTCCTTGGCCCAGATGGGGACGAGGCCCCAGCGCAGCGCCTCGAGACGACGGGCCCCGCCGGTCTCGAGGACGGTGTAGACGGCGGTGGTCGGCGCCACGTTGTGGTTGGGGGCCAGCAGCGTCTCGGTTGCCTCGTCGACGTCGAAGTACCGGGCGATCTGGTCGGGTGGGGTGGCGGAGACGAACCGGCCGCACATCGCCCACACGCTAGCCAGGTGGCGTGAAGCGGGGCTCTCGGCAACTGTCGCCGTGGCAATCGCGCACCTGCCGGAGGAGGCCCGCCAGGCGGTCCTCCAACTCGGCGTACGAGGGCTTGCCGGCGATGTTCGACAACTGGTACGGGTCGGCGGTGAGGTCGTAGAGCTCGACGAAGCCCGTGACGTACTCCACGTAGGTGTAGCCGGGGACGCGCACCCCGTCGAAGTGCGGGATGGCCGCGTTCTGTTGGGGGCCGTTCTGGATGTAGATCACGCGGTCGTCGGGCGGCGGGTCGGGGTCGCCGGCCGGGGGGAGCAGCGACTCGCCGTCCATCTCGAGGCTGCCGTCCACACCGGCCACGTCGAGGATCGTCGGCGCCAGGTCGATGTTGGCCGTCAACCGGGGCGCGGTCGCGCCGGCCGCGAACCCGGGACCGCGGATGATCAGCGGCACGTGGATGCCCTCTTCGTAGGGGACCGTCTTGACGTCGCGGAGCCGGTGCTCACCCTGGAGCAGGCCGTTGTCGGACCAGAAGACGATGACGGTGTTGTCCAACTCGCCGGCATCCTCGAGGGCGGTGACCANNCGGAGATCCTCGTGGTCACGAACATCTGGTCGCGACCCGCTAGGAACAGTGGCTTGTCGCTCACGTCCTCCTCGTCGTAGGAGGGGGTCTGATCAGGGCCCCACGGCTCGGCCGTCAGCGTGTGGTCGTGCCGTGGCGCCGGCACCGACGTCACCTCGGGGATGGTGTTCGGGGCGACCTCGGGCTGCTCGACGTGGGGCGCCAACGTCCACAGGTTCAGGAAGAAGGGCCGGTCGCGGGCCGCCAGGCGCTCGATCTCCGAGACGGCCCGGTCGGCTTGCACGTCGGTCTGGTAGTCCTGCGGCCTGTTCCCGTAGTGCGCCACCTCGCCGTTGTCGTTCACGTTGTAGTTGAAGTACTTGAACGTGCTCGGATGGATGGTGACGAACCAGTCGTCCCATCCCGGGGGGATCTCGGTGGGGCTCCGGGCGCCATAGGTGTAGAGGTAGTGGCCCACCATGCTCGTGGAGTAGCCCGCCCGCTGCAGCCAGACCGCCAGGGTGTTGATGTTGTCGAGGGCGTAGTACCCGCCGCGCTCACCGATGTTGTCGATGACGCCGTGATTGAATGCGTACTGACCGGTGAGGAACGTGGCGCGTGACGGGCAGCACAGCGGGAAGCTGGTGACGAAGTTCGAGAAGGTCGTGCCCTCGTCACCCAGCAGGGCATTGGTTCGGGTCATCACCCGCATGCTCTCGAGCGTCTGGTCGTCGGTGAGGATCACCACCACGTTGGGCGCGTCGGCGGCGGCCTGGGGCACCGTCTCGGTGCTGCGGGTTGCCCGCTGGTCCCCGCCACCGCAGGCGGCGGCCGCGAGCGCCAGTAGGAGGAGAACGGCGGCGAGCCGCGAGATCTTTCGCACGGGAGGCACGACCCTAGCGGCGCCCCGGGGCCCATTTCGGGTCACCCGGGCGTGAGTAGACGCGTCAGAGGCGCCCCCGGTGTGGACGTGCCAAGGTAGGTCCCATGGCTGACGGGGGTGGGAGCAGGGCCGTGCCGGCCGACCTGGAGGTGCGGGCCGGGGTGGAGACGCTGACGGTGACCGGCGCGCGACCGGGCTCGCTGTTGCAGGTGGTCGCCACCGACGGCCGGCCGGTCGTCGGCGTGGTCGCCGATGAGCGTGGCAACGCCCACGTGTCGTTCGTGCCGGTCGAGCACGCGGTGCTGGCTTCGCTCGACGACCTGGTCGGCGCCGTCGGGTCCGGCGAGACGCTCGCCCCCGGCGAGTACACCGTGCAGGACATGAGTACCGACCCACCGGGCATCCACGGTCCGGTGCGGGTGCTCGCCGTCGAGGATGTCCCTGACCCGTCGCTCTACGATCAAGAGCTCCACGAGGGCTTCGGGTACCTCCGGTCGCGGGACGGGACGCTCCTTTCGGCCATGGTGCGCTTCCCCGACGAGTCCCTGTACGGCCCGGCACCGTGGCCCACCGTGGTGGAGTACTCGGGCTACGGCCCGTCGAACCCCGATCTGCCCCAGCCGGGCACCATGCTGGCCAACCTCCTCGGGTTCGCGACGGTCGGGGTCAACATGCGCGGCACCGGCTGCTCGGGTGGGGTGTTCGACATCTTCAGCCCGGCGCAGGCCGCCGACGGGTATGACGTGGTCGAGACCGTCGCCCGCCAGCCATGGGTGCTGCACGGCAGGCCCGGGATGGTCGGTCTCAGCTACCCGGGGATC
>CXWK01025057.1_pt1 | contig 17754 bp, 19 predicted proteins | sample 590851 | NCBI WGS metagenome assembly CXWK01 (sample SAMEA3498364, study PRJEB10139) | wastewater metagenome | biome: wastewater treatment plant; material: activated sludge | place: Denmark | collected 2014-08-01 | reverse complement strand
CTGATTGTAAAAGCGGAAAAAGTTATGTTGCAATTCAAGCTTACCTAAATCCAACTAAAGAAACCACAGATGGTTTGCAGAAACTTAGAACAACAATACAGAAAAAATACAAAGTTGCAACTACGCTTGGCTTTGGTCCAAGATTCTTGCACTCAACTGGTCAGCTTCACAAAGGTGATGCTGGCAATGGATATTTTATCCAGTTTACATCAGGCATTGAAGAAGATTTGCCAATTCCAGAAAATCCTGGTGAAGAAAGTACATCAATCACTTTTGGAATTTTAATAAAAGCTCAAACATTAGGTGATAGACAAGCTTTAATAGATAATAAAAGAAAAGTTATTACGATTGATTTGGGAAGTAATGTTATTGATTCACTGAGACAATTATAAATTAAATATTACTATAAATTATGCTGTGATTTGAAATCTTCTTATCACAGCTTTTTTATTTCTTCCTATTATAAAATCCTAAAATAATTCCTAACGCAAGCGACCATAAAGCCGCTAACCCGATCTGAAATTCTTTTGGAAGAATAAAAGTAATTGTGTGTGCAGGAATCCAAAACCATAACAATGAATAGAATCCTTTATCTAGATTTTCCCAGTTATTTTGCTTTGCGATAAGATTATCAAGCACTCTGTGCATTATTACAAGGAAAGGTCCAAATTGTAAATTCATTGATGTAGAAATCGCAAACGATTTTCCAAGTCCGCTTAAGTTTGGTAAATAATTATGTGCGATTAAGCTTTCCACAAATCCATTAAATCCAATAAAAGCATACTTAATAAATATTGCAAGTATCGCCCACTCAAGCATTTTTAATAAGATTGTTTTCAGATCATATGGATTAAAAATCTTTTTTCTTACAATCCAATGAGAAACAATATCTCCGAGTGTCCCAAGTACAGCAAATTGAATCATTGCAGAAATAATTGGATAAGCTTTTACAAAATCAATATACCAGCTCATTAATACTCTATTTGAAAGTTTGTGAAAATAACTTGCGAAAATTAGAGGGAATTCACTTCTAAGCCAAATAAAGTAATTGGCTAGATAAATCGAGTATTCTGATTTTTATCACAATGAAAAAAATAATTTTAAAAATTTCTTGACTTCTAAAATTGTTCTATCGTATATTTACGATGAACGATAAAGGAAATATGTAAATGGCAGCATCAAAAAAAGAAGAATTTAAAACAGAAGACATTTGGCTTGCAGATATTGCTAAAGCTTTGTCACATCCAGCACGAATAAGAATTCTAAAAATATTAACGGAAATGAATGTTTGTATGTGTGGAGATATTGTTGAACTACTTCCATTATCACAATCAACAGTTTCTCAGCATTTAAAAGAACTTAAACGTGTTGATCTGATTCAGGGCGATATTGATGGGCCGAAAGTATGTTATTGTGTTAATAATAAAACACTTCAAAAAGCTAAAAAAGAATTAGATAAATTATTTAATCAAGTTTGTGCTTGTTAATCATAAGGAGAATTAAAATGGATGATCTAAAAAATGTAAAAGAAATAATAAAAGAAAAATATGGTGAGATTGCAAAATCATCTTCATCCTGTTGCGGTCCATCTAGCTGCTGTGGTTCATCAAATGGAATTGTTGGTTATACAGTTATGAACGATGAATACACTCATTTAGAAGGTTATGTAGCTGATGCAGATTTAAGCTTGGGCTGCGGTCTTCCAACAGAGTTTGCTGGAATTAGAAAAGGTGATATAGTAATCGACTTAGGTTCTGGTGCTGGTAATGATGTATTTGTGGCAAGAGCTATTGTCGGTGAGCAAGGTAAAGTAATTGGTGTTGACATGACTAAAGAGATGATTGAAAAAGCGGAGCAAAATAATTCTAAACTTGGTTATTCAAATGTTGAATTTCGTTTTGGTGATATTGAAGACTTACCATTGGCGGACAATCTTGCTGATGTTGTTGTTAGTAATTGTGTGCTGAACCTTGTTCCTGATAAACAAAAAGCTTTTAGTGAAATTTATCGAACACTAAAACCTGGAGCACATTTTTGTGTTTCAGATATTGTAGTTAAAGGCGAACTGCCCCCAGAATTAAAGAAATCTGCTGAGATGTATGCTGGCTGTGTTGCCGGCGCAATACAGCAAGAAGACTATTTGGCGATTATTAAAGAAGCCGGCTTTATTAATACTGAAATTAAAAAGACAAAAGTTATTGAGTTACCTGATGACGTGTTGCTTCAATATCAGGATAAAGATCAATTACAAAGATATAAATCTAGTAGTGTTGGAATTTTTAGCATCACAGTTGTAGCCGAAAAACCAATCGATAAAGCGAAAGGATGTTGCGATGACAGTTGCTGCAAAAACTAAAAGAATTTTAATACTATGTACAGGTAATTCCTGCAGAAGCCAGATGGCAGAAGGATTTCTCAAATCGTTTGATGAAAATCTGGAAGTATTTTCTGCTGGTACAAAACCTGCAGAAAAAGTAAATCCTTTTGCAGTAAAAGCAATGCAGGAAATTGGGATTGATATAAGTAATGGAGTTTCGGAGGATGTTGATAAATATCTTTCACAATCTTTTGATTATGTAATTACAGTTTGTGATAATGCGAAAGAATCCTGTCCCGTTTTTATTGGTAACGTTAAACATCAATTACACATTGGATTTGATGATCCGGCTGATGCAGTTGGAAGTGAAGAAGAAGTTATGCCTGTTTATAGTAGAGTGCGTGATGAAATAAAAAATGATTTCTATGAATTCTATCTTAAAAACTTAATGAACAAAGAAAACATTATTAGAGTTTATGGAAGTGGTTGTTCAAATTGTAAAAAGCTTGAGCAAATGTGTATCGATGTATTGCAGGAATTAAATATCAAGGCAACAGTTGAAAAAGTTAACGACTTGCAGGAGATAATGAAAACAGGAATCCTTTCTACACCAGGATTAGAAATAAACGGTAAAATGATTTCGAGTGGAAAGCTTCCAACTAAATCAACTTTAATTCATTGGATTCAGGAAAACATCAATTAAATAATCTATTGTCTGATCTTGAATACAATATGAAAAATAAAATAATAATTCTCTCGTCTTTTTTACTGTTTTGGATATTGATTTATCTAAATCTTAATGCACTAACAGATTTTTTAGTCTATTCAATTGTTGGATTAGAGAAAGATACGCATCTAACAAATGCTATTTGGTTTTTCATTTATGAAGTTCCTAAAGTATTGCTGCTGTTAGTATTAATTGTTTTTGCTGTCGGAATTATCCGTTCATATTTCTCGCCAGAAAGAACAAGAAAAATACTTGGCGGCAAATCTCTTTTTACCGGCAATGTATTGGCAAGTTCACTTGGAGTTGTAACTCCATTTTGTTCTTGCTCAGCTATTCCATTATTTCTTGGGTTTGTACAAAGTGGTGTTCCACTTGGTGTTACATTTTCATTTTTAATTGCGGCACCAATGATAAATGAAGTAGCGCTTGTAATGCTCTTTGGATTATTCGGATGGCAAACAGCTTTGTTATATGCAGCAACAGGTTTGTTTATTGCAATCAGTGCAGGATATGTAATCGGAAGATTAAATCTGGAGAGATATGTTGAAGGTTGGGTTTATGAAACAAAGATTAAGCAAATAGAAATTGTAGAAGAAAAAATTCCATTTTCGGAGAGAATTGAATCAGGAATAACAGCAGTAAAAGAAATTGTAGCGAAAGTTTGGATTTATATTATAATAGGAATTGCGGTTGGGGCAGGTATTCACGGATATGTACCGGAAAATTTTATGGCTTCCTTAATGGGCAAATCAGCGTGGTGGTCTGTTCCTCTTTCTGTTTTGATTGGTATTCCAATGTATTCAAACGCGGCGGGAATAATTCCCATTGTGCAAGCACTTTTAGAAAAAGGTGCTTCGTTAGGAACTGTTCTTGCATTTATGATGAGCGTGATCGGTTTATCATTGCCCGAAACAATCATTCTAAAAAAAGTTCTCAAGATTCAATTGATAGGAATTTTTATCGGCGTTGTAGGAGTTGGAATTATAATCGTTGGATATTTATTCAATTTTATTTTTACATAAGATTATGAGTTCATTAACAAAAAAACTTTCATTCTTAGATCGATATTTGACGTTGTGGATTTTTCTCGCAATGTTTATCGGAGTTTTTTCCGGGTATCTTTTCCCCACAGTTGTTGATTTCTGGAATTCATTTCAATCGGGCACAACAAATATTCCTATTGCAATCGGATTAATTCTAATGATGTATCCGCCGCTTGCAAAAGTTAAGTATGAAGAATTACCAGATGTTTTTAGAAATGTAAAAGTACTTACACTTTCGCTTGTTCAGAACTGGATTATCGGTCCGATATTAATGTTTGTTCTTGCAATAATATTTCTACAAGATTATCCGGAATATATGGCTGGACTAATAATGATTGGGCTTGCTCGTTGTATTGCTATGGTTATTGTCTGGAATGAACTTGCAAAAGGTGATACAGAATATGCCGCGGGATTGGTGGCATTCAATTCTATTTTTCAGGTTTTATTCTTTTCGATTTATGCTTATGTGTTTTTAACCGTTTTACCATCGTGGCTTGGATTAAAAACTTTTGCTGTAGATATAACAATCGGACAAATTGCAGAAAGTGTTTTTATCTATCTTGGAATTCCATTCATAGCTGGAATGATAACACGATTTGTTGCACTCAAACTAAAATCAAAAGAATGGTACGAAAAGAAATTTATTCCAAGGATCAGCCCAATAACTCTTATAGCTTTGCTCTTTACTATTGTGGTTATGTTCTCTTTAAAAGGGGAGTACATTGTTCAACTTCCATTTGATGTTGTACGAATTGCCATCCCATTACTCTTTTATTTTGTGATAATGTTTTTTGTTTCGTTTTATATGGGTAATAAAATTGGAGCCGATTACAGTAAAACTGCAACGTTATCATTTACTGCAGCTAGTAATAATTTTGAACTTGCAATAGCCGTTGCGATCGCAGTATTTGGAATAAACTCAGGTGAAGCATTTGCAGCAGTAATCGGTCCGCTTGTAGAAGTACCTGTTTTAATAGCTCTTGTTAATGTTGCTCTATGGTTGCAAAAAAAATATTTCGGAAAAGTTGAAGAAGGAACTGTTAAAGCTCCTGATATTTGTCCGTAAATAATAAATTAATTTAATAATCTCTTAGGGGAGATTTTATGCTGTTAAAGTTTTATTTAGTTGTCCTGGTTGTACTTGCAGTTTCAGTTAATACTTCTTCTCAAGTATTTGAATCAATTGAGAACGCAGCAGCAAAGTATTTTATTAATCTTTCTAATAAAAGCTCACAGGCTGATAATTATTTAATCAAGCTTAAAGATTTACTTTTTCAAAATTATGATAGAGTTGAGTTGGAGAGTAAATATCAAATCTCAATTAATCAATTTGATAGTCTAAAAAATCATTTTAAAGATTATGAATCAAAAGCAAAAAACATTTCTAAAGATTCAGCTTTAGTCCTATTCCATCAGTGGTATCTTCACTTCTCAAATACTTTTTACAACTATACTGATGAAAAATTCTTTTCATCAAATAAAGCAAAAATACTTTTCTTCAGTGCTTCAATGTCCTGCCAGTGCACACTTGAAATGTGTAGAAACAAACAATTGAAATCTTAAACCTTGCAAAAGAAAATAATCTTGACTACTGGATTATTGATTCGTACGAGCACAATGAATTGCAAATTAAATATGAAACTCTTTTTGCACCATCTTTAATTATCTTTGATGGCAAAAATAAAGTACTGTACAAAATTGAGTATCAGGAAAATATGATTGAAAAATTAACGGACTATTTGAACTAAAATATTCACTAAAATTTTATAAGGAGTTAGTATGGATTGGTTGACCAACTTAGACAATGCAAAAGAAGAATCTTTAAAATCGAAAAAAACGATTCTTCTCCAATTTGAAATGGAAAACTGCGGTGGATGTAAAAAACTGGCAGCAACAACTTTCCAGGACAGTAAAGTTATTGAAGATATAAATGAATGGTTTGTTCCGCTAAAACTTGATTTGATAAAAGACAAAGAAGTTAGAAGATCACTTGGCGCATACTGGACTCCGGCAATTTATTTCCTCGACTCAAATGGAAATTCGTATTATCACTTTAATGGTTATCTGCCGGCGAATGAATATAGAGCAATGCTAAGATTAGGAATTGCTGAAACAATTATGCCTCGAGGTAAATATGATGATATTATTAACATTGTTGATAAAGATCTTGATGAGTTGACTAAAACATCTTTCTACCCAAAGCTTTTAGTTGCAAGAGAAACAGCCAGATATATTAAGATAAAAGATAATTCGCAGTTAAGAAAAACATTGAAAGAACTCCAGAGTACTAATTCTCAATCAACAGAAGCTAAAATGTATTTCTGGGATGAATAATTCGATGATGTCATTGCGAAGGAAAGAAGTAACTGAAGTAATCTATAAAATACTGAGATTGTTTCGCTTCACCCACAATGAAAATTGTCAATAAATTAATTTTATAAGGAGAATAATATGGTTTCGGTAAAAGTGCTTGGTACAGGTTGTAAGAAGTGTCAGAATCTTGAAAATAAAGTAAGAGAACTTGTAGCATCAAATAACATTAATGCAACAGTAGAAAAAGTTACAGACATCCAGGAGATGGTTAACTATGGTATAATGATGACACCCGGTCTTATTATAAATGAAAAAGTAAAAAGTTTTGGGATTATTCCAAAAGATGATCAGATAATAAATTGGTTAAAGGAAAACTAGAATGTTGAAAGAATTGAAATCCCATTTTTCGGGAAAGAGGTATTTTATTTTATGGGTTGTCATTCTTCTTTCTTTAAACGTTTCTGCACAGAATAGTAATGAAAAACCTAAAGTTACTTTTGTAGAACTAGGATCAGTCAATTGCATCCCCTGTAAACAAATGCAGCCTGTTATGAAAGCGATCGAAGAAAAATACGGTGATCAGATTAATGTAATATTTTATGATGTTTGGAAAGAAGATCAGAAAAAATATTCTAAGCAATATGGTATCAAGTTAATACCAACGCAGGTTTTTCTCGATGCAAACGGTAAAGAATTTCATCGCCACGAAGGATTTTATCCTGAAGCAGAGATTGATAAAATTTTACAAGGCAAAGGATTAAAAGCGAAAACTAAAAAATGATAGAAGAAATTTTCACAATACTTAGCACAGCACTCTACGAAAACTTTTGGATTGCACTGCTCGCATCATTTGGTTGGGGAGTATTATCAATACTTTTATCACCATGTCATTTATCAAGCATTCCGCTTGTTGTTGGATTTATAAGCTCACAAGGTAAAATTACACTTGGAAGAACATTTTACATCTCACTTATCTTTTCGGTTGGCATCTTAATTACAATCGCCGCAATCGGAATCATCACAGCATCTCTTGGCAGATTAATGGGCGATGTTGGCGCTATCGGAAATTATTTTGTTGCAGGAATTTTCTTTCTTGTTGGACTTTATCTTTTAGATATTATAAAGTTTGATTGGAACAATTCAGCATTAAGACAAACCAAATCTAAAGGATTATTAGCTGCATTAATTCTAGGATTACTTTTCGGATTAGCTCTTGGACCTTGTACATTTGCATATATGGCTCCTGTGCTTGGAATCGTTTTTCAAACTGCACAAACAAATTTTACTTCAGCTGCTATTTTGCTTCTAGCATTTGGAATTGGTCATTGTGCTGTTATAGTTGGAGCAGGAACTTTAACAAAAAAAGTGCAGCAATATTTAAACTGGTCAGAGGAATCTAAGACAATACTCTGGTTAAAAAGAGTTTGTGGTGTGCTGGTAATATTAGGTGGGGTTTATCTTCTTTATCTAACCGGCGTTTAGGGTTTAATCTACAATATTTCATACTATAATTATCTACAGATTTTAACTGCCAATCCTCAAATTTTTAAAAGGTATACAGATGCTTGAAGGCAAATTATCTAAAGCTTACTTTTAAAGAACAGAGTAAGTTAATTTTTGTTAAAATATTATGACTCCCAAAGTAGATAAAATACTTTCGGTTTTCTTATGGTTAGTTGCTGTTCATTCCTTTCTAGTTGGAATCGGTCTTATTGTTTTGCCCACATCTGTATTTGAATTTCTTGGATACCAATCAACCTTTGATAGATTTTTTTCAACACAGGGCGGTGTGTTTCACATAGTTATGGCGGTTGGTTATGCAATGGCTGGGTATGATAAAAAAAGATTTGAGTGTCTTATAATCTTTTCGATAATTGTAAAACTTATTGCAACAGTATTTCTTATTATTTATTTCATAATAATAAGTTCGCAATTGCTCATCCTCCTTTCAGGCATTTCGGATTTTATGATGGGTTTAGCGATTTTATTTTTATATAAGAAATTAAAGCAAGAAGCATTTTTTAAAATTGGTGAATTATGAAACAGCTTCCTTCAATTGTAATTACGGGAGCAAGTGGTTTTATAGGTAGTTATCTGATTGATTATATCAAAGAAGATTTTAAAATCTTTGCAATTGCAAGACGTTCCAGAAAAGAAGCCAATATTCCATATCATCAAAATCTACACTGGCTGCAATGCGATATTTCAAATTGGGTAACATTGAGTGAAGCCGCAGATTATATAAACAAACAAGGCGGTACAGATTTCGTTGTTCATCTTGCAGCATTTTATGATTTTACTTATAAAGACAATACAGCTTATAAAAATGTAAATGTTGATGGTACAAAGAATATGTTAGACTTTTCCGCTTTAGTTAATACTAAAAGATTCATCTTTGCCAGTTCTATTGCTGCTTGTGAATTCCCATCTTATGGTAAAGTTATAACTGAAAAAACTTCGCCCGATGCAATTTATCATTATGCCATCAGCAAAAAATTAGGGGAAACACTGGTTAAAAATTATTCAGATCGATTTTCTTGTACAGTAATTAGATTTGCAGCAGTTTACAGCGATTGGTGTGAGTTTGCTCCTCTATATAAATTTTTATCAAGCTGGTTATCAAATAAAATTGAATCAAGGATAGTTGGAGGCAAAGGAGAATCTGCAATCCCCTATATTCATATTCGGGATTTATGTATAATGCTTAAAACTATAATTGATAGAACTTCAGAACTTCTTCCATTTGATGTATATAATGCAAGTCCGAATGGTTCAATATCCCATAAAGAAATATTTGAGATATCAACGCGTTACTTTTTTGGAGAGATGATAAAACCAATTCATCTTCCTAAACTTTTAGCATACCCCGCTTTAGTTTTAAGGCGATTATTAAAATCATTTAAGCTGGTATGTGATGAGCCCTTTGAGCAATTCTGGATGATAAGATATATTGATAAAAAACTCGAAGTTGATTCTTTCTATACGCAATCAGTGCTAAATTGGCATCCTACTGCAAGATATCATCTAACCAGAAGATTGTTATTTCTTTTAGAAAAATTAAAAAGTCATCCGGATGAATGGCGTGTAAAAAATGAAGCCACATTAAAAAGATTTGCACGCAGAACAAATCTAATGATTTATGAAAAGATGATTGAGCAAAAAGAGGTACTTCTTACAAAAATCAATGAAGTTATAATTGATGAAAATCCAAATGGCTTGTTTAGCAAATACAAAGAAATGACATCAAATGATTTTCAATGTTATATGAGTGCACTGTATCATCTTTTGCTAGCAACGATTAGAAGCAGTGATAGAAGTTTGTTGTTAAAGTACATAGATGACATTGCCATAAGAAGATTTGCGGAAGGATTCGAACCTAATATTCTCTGTGGCACTTTAAAGGTTTTTAGTGAAACTATAATTAATCATCTTAGCGTTTACAAAGAATTGAGTAAAATCAAGCAGGAATTATACGATAATATTGGTTTATCATTACAAATCGCACAGGATGAAGTTGAAGATTTGTATGATAATCTTGTAAAGAAAATGCCGATTGAAATGATCTCAAAGTCATCTTTGCTTCCCGATTGTAAAGAACTTCAAAAGATGATCCATCAACTAAGTGCTTTTTATCAGGTATCACCAGAGGATTTTAACTTAACAAGCGCTGAACTCCAGAATACGCTGAAATAACTTTACAACATCAGGATTGGAAACCTGCTTAAAGCTGAGTATTCAGAAATTTGGCTGGAGACTACATAAATCTCAAACTCAATTTTATTATATTTACCCCATCATGTTTAAGAATAAAAATTATTAGCTCGTCTTCTGAACTTCATTTAGGCTTTTTAGCAAGCCGATTTTATTTTTCCCAATAAATTTTAATTTAAAAGAAAATTATAATGAGTATCATTAAAGAAATTAAGAATAGAAAAACATTTGCAATTATTAGTCACCCTGATGCTGGTAAAACCACATTAACTGAAAAGCTACTTTTATTCAGTGGTGCAATTCAAATTGCAGGCGCAGTTAAATCAAACAAGATTAGAAAAACCGCTACTTCTGATTTCCAGGAAATAGAAAAGCAACGCGGAATTTCTGTTGCCACTTCTGTAATGAGTTTTAATTATCATGGATATAATATCAATTTACTTGATACTCCTGGTCATAAGGATTTTGCGGAAGATACTTATCGAACATTAACTGCCGTTGATAGCGTTATTCTTGTTATCGATTGTGTTAAAGGTGTTGAAGAGCAAACCGAAAAACTAATGAATGTTTGTAGAATGCGTAACACACCTGTAATTGTATTCATTAACAAACTTGATCGTGAAGGAAGAAATCCAATTGAGTTGCTTGATGAAATTGAAGCGAAACTAAATATTAGAGTTCGTCCCTTAAGTTATCCGATGGGTATTGGTGTTAGCTTTAGAGGTGTTTACAATCTTTATGAAAATAGTTTCTCATTCTTTAAAGCAAATAAGCAAAGAATTGAAGATGAAATAGAAAAATTTAATGGCGTTGATGATCCAAAATTGATTGAATATTTTGGTGATGATGCATTAAAACTGAAGGATGATATAGAACTTATTCATGGGGCATATGAATCTTTTTCTGTTGATCATTATTTGAACGGAACTACAGCTCCTGTGTTCTTTGGTAGTGCTGTAAATAATTTTGGCGTAAAAGAATTGCTTGATAGTTTTGTTAAAATCGCTCCTCAACCTCAACCGCGACAAACTACAAAAGGTTTGATCGAACCGGATATAGAACAATTTTCAGGATTCATATTTAAAATTCACGCAAACTTAGATCCAAAACATCGAAATAGAATTGCATTCCTTCGTGTATGTTCCGGCAAGTTTGAAAGAAATAAATTTTATCATCACGTAAGACTAAATCGCGACATTAAGTTTCCAAATCCTGCATCATTTATGGCTCAGGATAAAACTACGATTGATGAAGCATTTCCCGGTGATGTAATTGGATTGTATGATGTCGGCAATTTCAAAATTGGAGATACGATTACCGAAGGTGAAAATTTTATGTACAAAGGTATTCCAACTTTTTCACCAGAGATATTTAAAGAGCTTCATCTTGAAGATCCGTTTAAATCCAAACAACTTAATAAAGGAATTCTGCAACTTACTGATGAAGGACTTGCGCAAGTGTTTATCCAGAATAACGGAAGCAGAAAAGTTGTTGGAACTGTTGGTGATCTTCAATTTGATGTTTTGGAATACAGATTATTAAATGAATACGGTGCCCAATGCAGATTTCGTCCGTTAAACTTTTATAAAGCTTGCTGGGTTATTTATGAAAAGGAAGAAGATATTAGTGAATTAATGCGAATTCGTTCTCACAATCTATTTTTAGATAAGCATAATAAACTCGTTTTCTTAGCAGAATCACAGTACTCAATAGCAAGTGCACAAGAAAAAAATCCTAAAGCTAAGTTTTTATTTAGTGTGGAGCATAACACTCAAACTCATGAACTTGAGGATGAAGGATAATTCTTTAGTGAAAATGTCTTGCACTCGATTAAGGTCATTTCGAAGGAGTCTTCGACTGAGAAATCTGTTAAAATATTTCATGCAGATTTCTCCCTTTGGTCGAAATGACAAAAATATGTTTTACCCAAAAGGATCAAACAAAATAATCATTCATAATAATCAATCTTACATCCGCAGCCATCCCATTTACGTTCGTAAAAATCCAATCTCTCCTGAATAAATTTATCGGCATCATCTAAAGAATTAATTTTTCTTAAAATAGTTTCATTCTTTAAAGATAGCTCTTGAATAAATAGTCTTCCATCAAATTTGATCAGTCTGATATAATCAGATAGATGAGTGTTTTCAGTTCTGATTATTTCACAACTTTCCAAAATGGGATTAAGATCAGGTTCATCAATTATGATGTAAGATGATAATAATGCCTTTTCAAAAATTTCTTTGATATTCATAATTCTTTATAATCTTAATGAGATTAGATAGAAAAAAGATGCAAGAGATTCGTGGTTTTAAAAAGAATTTACTACGATAACTGGTCGGACACAGTTTGATAAGATTTTTTCTACACGCGGGCCAAGGAATAGTTTGTCTGATCCCGGCCTAACATCAGAGCCAATAATTACCAAATCGAAATCATTTTTATCTGCAAATTCTACAATCACGTTTTCAGGATTTAACCCAATCTCCACCTTAGTTTTTGTATTTACAGATAATGATTCGCCAATACCTTTAAGTTCGTTAACAATTTCCTGGGCATAAGAAAATTGTCTATCGAGTATATGATTTTTGGTTTCCATTTCATCAAGACTAAATCTCTCCTCAACAACTCTCAAAATATGAACTTCATCTTTATCACCTGAGGTTAAGGCAAATGCTACTTCAGCAGCTCTTTTAGATGCTTTTGAACCATCTGTTGGTACAAGAATTTTTTTGGATTTGTTTTCATCAAGTTGAGTGTGTCCCTGTACAATCAAGGAAGGGCATGGTGAAAAACGAATTAGATTATCGATAAAAGTATTAAAAACCTGCTCGGAATTATTTTGTTTTTCTGTTGCACCAATTACCAGTAAATCATAATCCTTTTTTGATTCTTCCAGAATCTTTTCGAGAGCGTCATCAGAAATAACAATTTTTTTATTTACTTCAGCTACTTTAAAGGTGCTAGCAATTCCATCCAAAAAAGTTTGAGCGGCAGTTTTATCTTTTTCATTTGTAATTGAAAATAAAGTAACACTAATATCTTTTTTTGAACCTATAGCTTCCAGAATATTTGTCTCAATTGATTTAGCAGATTTAAAGTTCAGATCGGTTCTTACTCTTACCGGCAGCAATACACGATTAATTTTTGATAAGATGCTTCCTGCATAAATTTCTTCTTGTTTAATACGTTTAATTTCTTCGGTATTTGGTTCAACCTTCTTGATGATCAACTTAATTAGTATAGGGGCAATGATTGAAGAAATAATTGCAATTAAAATTATGATAGAGAAAATATCCCTGGTAATTAATCCAATTGTTAAACCAATAGTTGCAACTATTATTTGGATAGTTCCTCTTGTATTAGTCCCAACCGCAAATAAAACAGAAGTCCAGTGATCACTTTTTGCAAAATACCTGGCCCCAACATACCCGCCGATTGCTTTAGACAAAAATGCAATCAATAATAATACTAGGCTTAAAATAAGTATTGAAGGGTTTGTAAACTCAAGTATGTTTACTTGTAATCCTGCCGATGCAAAAAAGATTGGTGCAAAAATAGCGAAGGTTATGCTTTCAAGTTTGTCAATTGTTTCATCCGAAAGGTAAGGAACTTGACCAAATACTATTCCTGCAACAAACGCGCCTAATACGGCTTCCAAACCGAGTGCAGTTGCAATTGCTCCGTAAATAAAAATTACTACTACAACTAGAGTTAAAAATTTATACCGTAGTTTTATTTTATTTTGAATAAAACTTATAATGTGCTTGATAATAAAACCGCCGATTAAAAATCCAAGCACAATAAATAAAATAACTTTTGCAAAAGAAAAAACAACACCACCCACACTTGAAGTAAATCCACCAACAAACCCGATAAAAATAGATACCAATATCCATACCACTGCTTCATCAATCATTCCTATCGCAACAAACAATTGACCAAAATCTCTTCGAATCATGTTTAAATCAATTAAAACTTTTGCAATTACAGATATTGCCGAAACTGAAATTGTAATGGCTAAAAATGCAGCGAACACGTATCTATCATCAGGGTTCACGAGCAGTTCATTCGGGATTGTAAGGCTGTATAAAAATAGACTTATAAATGAAATTAAAAGAGCTGTTGATGCAATCTTTATTGCTTTTTGTGAATGATGTTTTATTAGTTTTACATCTGTTTCCATTCCTGCAATAAATAATAAAAACATTGCACCGAACATGCTAATAATTGTTAAATAATTTTTCCCTGAGTCGGAAGGAATCATATATTCTGAAATAGCCGGGATATTGCCAAGCAAAGTTGGGCCTAATAAAATACCTGCAAAAATTTCACCAACAACTGCGGGTTGTCGTAATCGTTGTGCAAGTTCACCCATCAACCGTGCAAGCAGCAGCAATCCGGAAATTTGGATTAATAATATTAGTGTATCGTAATGCAAGTGCAGAGATTAATTTGTTTATAATTTATTCGCAAGATAGTTTGTTTTGGATTTAAAAGACAGATATGAACCTCAATCAAAATAGATAACGTGAATTTAATTTTCTGAACTTTTAGTATTAACAACAATGCTATATATTATATATCATAAATGAAACTTTGAGAAAATGGATAAAAAATATCTAGTACTAAATATTGAGCAGGAATATCGTGCTGATTTAGAAAATCTTCCTTGGAATTTACCACTGGAAGAATGGAATGAGAAGCATGTAAAGTTTTTGTATATCAGAAAAGGAATTTCTAAACATATTGTAAGATTTATAAAAACAAAAGATTTTTCTTTTGCGATAAAGCAAACAAATCCGATTAGTGCTTACTTTGAAAGTGAAACTTTTACAAAACTTCTTCAAAAAGGAATACATACATTAATTCCGGCAGGTTACGTTTTTTACAAGAAAAATTTATTTGAGTTAAGTGCAGAAGACAAAGAAAGTTTAGCATTTATTGTTACAATTCTTGAAGCAAAATCGATTCCCCATTCTATTTTATTTAAATGGGATTTTTCTGATGAAAGTAGAAAAACTATTTACAAAGCTGCTTCAGAATTGCTTGCAACACTTCATCATAATAATATTTTTTGGGGTGATGCTTCGCTTTCAAATATTCTTATCAAGTTTATTAAAACTAAAAATGAATTAGGTAAATCTTATACTGAACTAAAAGCGTTTTTATCTGATTCAGAAACAATCACTATTCTTAAAAAGATTTCTGAAGATCACATTAAAAAAGATATAAAACGATTTTACGATTCAATGACAGAAATAAGTAAAGAATTTCCGCATGATGAGAAAGGGAAAAATGAAGTAGATTTATGCGAAGATAAAAAGTATTTCAAGAAAGAATATAAATCTTACTTAGAATTACTAACAAAAGTATCCGAATTTGAAAATTCTACAGGCGTAGAAATAAGAAAACACTTTTTTAAAATTACAGATCAATACACTGTTGATTCAATCTTCAAACAGATTGAAGAACACAAGTGGTACTTAAGTGAAAAAACCGGCAATGAAGTTGAAATAACTTTTGCTGCAACTGATTGGATAGAGAAAATTTATAATCCGATAATTAAAGAGTTTAACAAACTTAAAATATTTGATTACTTCCCTGATACAAATTCGTTAAAACTTTATACTGATATTATGGCGCATAAGTATTATCTGAGCATTGAAAATGGCGATGATGTTGGAATTTATGCAGCAATCAGAAGTTATAGTGAAAAGCATTCGAACAAAGAAGAAAATCTGCTAACTAAGTTTGTAGATAAGCTACTAAAACGGTTAACCAAGATTGTTCCGCAAAACTATAATTTATAATATTTAATTCGTGTAAAATTAGTGCTAATTGGTGGCGAAAAATCAGCCACTAATTACACGAATTAACACTAATTTTAATCTAAAACATTTCTATTCTAACCGCCATTTAGCTAATTTTGAATCGCAATTAAACAAAACTTTGAATCACATTTAGAAAAATCAGGAGTTATAATAATGACAACAATAGTTGATGTATTTGGACGAGAAATTTTAGATTCAAGAGGCAACCCAACATTAGAAGTTGAAGTTGTTCTTGAAGGCGGAGTAATTGGTAGGGCTGCAGTGCCAAGTGGCGCTTCAACCGGCGAACACGAAGCAGTTGAATTACGCGATGGCGATAAAGCAAGATACAATGGCAAAGGTGTTTTAAAAGCTGTTGAAAATGTAAACGAAAAAATTGCAGATCATATAATTGATTTTGATGCAACCGAACAAGTTGCAATTGATAATATGATGATTGAATTAGATGGAACGGATAATAAAGGAAATCTAGGCGCAAATGCAATGCTTGGTGTTTCACTTGCTTGTGCAAGAGCTTCTGCTGAGTTTTTTGGTTTACCACTTTATCGTTATATCGGTGGAGTAAATGCTCGCACACTTCCAGTTCCAATGATGAATATTCTTAACGGCGGTAAACATGCGGATAACAATGTTGATTTTCAGGAATTTATGGTAATGCCAATTGGTGCTCCAAGTTTTAGAGAAGCTTTAAGAATGGGTGCTGAAACTTTCCACGCATTAAAATCCGTACTTGGCAAAAAAGGTTATAACACAGCAGTTGGCGATGAAGGTGGATTTGCTCCAAATTTAAAATCAAACGAAGAAGCTATTGAAGTAATTTTAGAAGCTATCGAAAAAGCCGGATACAAAGTTGGAACTGACATTGGTATCGCTCTTGATCCTGCTGCAAGTGAATTTTTTGTTAAAGAAAAAAATGCTTACCACTTATTTAAATCTGCTCCAAACCAAATGATCCCAATCGAAAAGATGGTTGATTACTGGGCTGGCTGGGCAAAACAATATCCTATAGTATCTATAGAAGATGGATTAGCCGAAGATGATTGGGACGGCTGGAAATTAATGACAGAAAAACTTGGTGGAAAGATTCAGCTTGTTGGGGATGATTTATTTGTAACCAATACAAATCGTTTGGCTAAAGGAATTGATCTCGGTGTTGCAAACTCAATTCTTATAAAAGTAAATCAAATCGGAACATTAACAGAAACATTAGATGCAATTGAACTTGCAAAAATTAATGGCTATACTAGTGTTATCAGTCATCGTTCCGGTGAAACTGAAGATACAACAATTGCTGACATCGCTGTTGCTACAAACGCAGGACAAATTAAAACCGGTTCTGCTTCAAGAACTGATCGTGTTGCAAAATACAATCAGCTTTTAAGAATTGAAGAAGAATTGGATACAACAGGAATTTTTCCTGGTGTCGCAGCATTAAATTATAATGGCTAATTAATTATTGCCCGATTGATAGTTCAGCCGGGCATTTTTGTCTCTAATCAGATTAAAAATTGTTAATAATAAAGAGATTAAAATGAAAAACAATCATCTCGATAACTGCAAACAAATTATCAAAAAAAATAAAATTGAGTTTATAGATTTAAAAGCAATTGATCTTACCGGAAGATTGCATCATATAACTTTACCTGTGTATGATAAAATTCTTGAAAAATTATTAAGTGAAGGTGTTGGGTTCGATGGGTCAAGTTATGGATTTCTAAAAGTTGAAAACAGTGATATGATTATGCTTCCTGATTTATCAACTGCAAAGATTGATCCTTTCCGTGATGCTCCAACATTAAGTTTTTATTC
>CXWK01093060.1_pt2 | contig 17780 bp, 31 predicted proteins | sample 590851 | NCBI WGS metagenome assembly CXWK01 (sample SAMEA3498364, study PRJEB10139) | wastewater metagenome | biome: wastewater treatment plant; material: activated sludge | place: Denmark | collected 2014-08-01 | reverse complement strand
CTACCCGGCTTTGTGTAATCATTAATTAGTTTTTGGACGATATTAGGGATGAATTTGGCTGGATAACGGTGATAACCGTGGGTTAGGTAGTTGGTTTCCAGACGAGTGGTATTTATAAATGACCAGTCAGAGTTGGGGGTGAGATTATCGAAATTTGAGTCAGGCATCAGAGAATAGTATAGAGAGAAAGGATGAATAATGAAAGAAGAATTACTTTAGTTCGAGGCTCTTCCAAAGAATACGGGCGGCATGAGTTCTAAAGGGCGACCATTTAATAACTATTTTTTCAACTTCTACTTCATCGTACTTTTCGAGGTTGTAGATTTTTTTGATTGCGTTTTTTAAGCCTAAATCACCGTGGGAGAAAATATCCGGCCGACCGAGAGCTGACATTAAAAACATTTCAGCAGTCCACTTGCCTATCCCCTTAACCTTTGTGAGCTGCTCAATAACTTCCTCGTTCTCTAGGTTTTCCAGGTTATCCAAATCTAATTCTTTAGATTCAACTTTGCTTGAAAGATCTTTAATATATTTTATTTTTCGATAAGACATGCCGGCTTTTCGAAGTATTTCATCATTTAATTTAAGAATACTTTCGGGAGTAAATTTCTTGTCAGGAATAAGGTTGAGTACTCTATCATAGATGACATCGGCGACACGGACTGAAAGCTGCTGGGAGATGATTGATTCAATTAAGCGATCAAAAAGAAAATCGTGTTTTTTAAGTTCAAATAACTTATCGCCGTGGAGGGCGTGAACTTTTAATAATACCTTGTGGAATTTGGGATCGGCTTTTTTGAAGTGAGAGATAATGTCTTTGGACATAGTGATAGAATGGAGATTATATCAGTATGGATAAATTATTGTTTGTGATTCATAAACATCAGGCAACGGCACTTCATTATGATTTTAGAATACAGGTGGGAAAAAGTATGCCGTCTTGGGCGATTCCAAAAGGACTGACGCTTGATCCGAAATTTAAGAGATTAGCAGTTAAAGTTGGCGATCATGATTTAGAGTATCGAAATTTTGAAGGGAATATTCCAGAAGGGCATGTAGGAGGCGGGCCGGTGATGATTTGGGATGAGGGATATTACGAAGCAGAGAGGGAAAAGAGTCAAGGTGTAAGGGAAATAATAAAAGATTTTAAGGAAACAGAAAATGAAATTTCAGAAGGAATTAAAAAAGGAGAAATAAAATTTTTTCTTCACGGTAAGAAAGCTAAAGGGTCGTTTGCTTTAATTAAAACCAAAAATTTTCCGCCAGGATCTACTAAAGATAATTGGCTATTAATAAAACATAAAGACGAGTATTGTAAAGAAGATTATGATGCTAAAAATGAGGACTTTTCGGCTAGATCTGGGAAATCATTAAAAGAGATTAAGGAGAGTGAGTAAGTTTCAAACTTTCAGAATACAGCTCATCTAATAATTTTTGTTTCTTTTCTCCTTCTAGAAAATACGGCTGGCCGTAGTTAATTATTTCAACTGGTAAGTATTTTACATCGATTAGATTTTTACCATCAAAAGTATAAACTCCGACTATCCCCTCTTTAGTTTTTTGTGACCATTCCTGATCAAAAATAAAGTTACCGTGAGCATAAGTAATAAGTTTACCTTTGTAGAATTCGAGAGGTTTTATCCAGTGAGGGTGGTTACCAATAACTAAATCTGCGCCTGCATTGATAGTGAGGCGGCCTAAGAATTTTTGGCGGTCTTCGGGCGGAGTTATGTATTCAGTTCCCCAGTGATATTGGACAATAACTACATCAGCATTTCTTTTAGCGTCTGCGACTTCGGATTGAATTTTATTTTCATCGGCAGTTGAAACAAGCGAGGTTTTTTCAATATCGTTATATCCAAGAAAAGCAAATTTGATACCTTTAACTGTTTTATAAACTGGTCCGTCTAGGCCGGTAACTAGTATGCCATTGTCTTCAAGTAATTTTTTGGTTTCATCAATTCCCACTTTACCGTAGTTGGCGGTATGATTATTAGCCAGAGTTGCAACATCAACACCAGCAAATATAAAACCTTCGATATGTTTATCACTGCCGCAAAAACGCATGCCTTCGTTAATTAGCTGGCAATTTTTCATCAGCGGAGTTTCGAGATTTATAAATGTTAGGTCGGCTGATTTTAAGACATCGGAGGTTTTTTGAAAGGGCCAGGTAAAGTCATTCCTCTCTGTTGTTTGGAAATTAACTGAACGGGCAGGGATAACATCACCGGTGGCGATAAGGGTAATTAGATTATTGCCCGAGGGAGCGGGTTCAGAACTTAATAAGATATTCTCCAGCGTTAGCTGAGCAGGTACTGGAGAGGGAGAAGTCTTAAGAATTCTATCTTTTAAATTAAGTGAGATAACTTCTGGACTAATAAAATCTTTACCAGGTGTGTATAAGATTATGCCTATCGTTATTAAGAACACGAAAAATAGCGGCAGAAATATTTTTAGCATAGATTTAGTATACCAGCCTTGGATCTTTAAAAATTCGCAAATTTGGATTAGAATACTGTCATGGCTGAAGCAAAAAAGGGGAAAGCAAGCAAAGAAGAACCTAAGACGAATTCTTCATTACAAGGAGAAGGATTATACCGCTCTGAAACAAACAAGATACTTGCAGGAGTGGCTGGAGGGTTAGGAGAATATTTTAATATAGATCCGACAATTATCAGGATTTTATTTGTACTTTTGGCGGTGTTTGGCGGATCTGGATTTATAATTTATATTGTGTTGTGGTTAATAATCCCGTCTAGATCAGATGCCCGTAAAAATTCACAGGATGCGATTCGATCTAATATTGAGGATATGAAAAATCAGACTCAAACATTTGCTCATAGTATTGGCGGATCAAAAAGTAACAAGGAGAATTCTAAATTTTGGTGGGCTTTAATTATTATAATTTTAGGATTTTTGTTTTTAATGAAAAATTTTGGATTGCTTGGGCCTTTAGAACTTGAAAAACTTTGGCCTTTGGCTTTGATAATATTTGGTCTGGCGATTATTGTTCGCAAATAATGAAGTCTCAAACTTTTCCAATATCTGAAATCCACGTTAAGCAGTTAGAAGAGATCGTATCGATTATTAAAAATGGCGGGATTGGGGTGATTCCAACGGACACTATTTATGGAATAGTCGGGTTGGCGGCAAATGCAAAAACTGTTGAGAAAATTTATAAACTTCGTAAAAGAACCAGCTCAAAACCAATGATCATTTTAATTGAATCAGAAAAACAAATTGCTGATTTAGGAGTTCGATTATCAGATCCTGAAATAGAAACGCTATCTCAAGTTTGGCCAAATCCAATTAGCGTGGTCGTTGAGGCTGCTGAGCCAAAGCTGCAATATCTTCACCGGGGTAAAAAATCGCTGGCGTTTAGAATGCCTGACAATAAATTTTTACTAAAGTTACTTAAATTAACGGGACCGATTGTAGCGCCGAGCGCTAATTTTGAAGGCGAAGAACCAGCTAAAACAATTACCGAGGCAAAAGAATATTTCAAAGAGATTGTAGAATTTTATATTGATGCCGGAGAATTAAAATCAAAGCCATCGACTATCGCCAAACTCGAAGAAGCAAAACTGACTATTTTAAGAGCAGGTGCCGTCGAGATTCCGGCCAAATTTTTGAAATAATGCGGCATCTTAAATTTAAGAGAAAAGTCTTTGAAGAGGCAGCCCTTGTTTCTGATTTAACTTATCAAATTGGTGAATCACCATTACTTCGGCAAAAATCGAAAGATGTTGAAGTTTCTGAGATTAAATCAAAGAGAATCCAGAATTTAATTTCTAAATTAAAATCCACCTTAAGAAAGTATCGAAAGTTAACTAAAAAAGGCAGAGGGATTGCCGCGGTTCAGATTGGAGTGTCTTTAAAAATCGCTGTCGTTTTTGAGGAGAATAAATTAATGACGATTATAAATCCAAGAATTCTCAAGAAATCAAAAACACTATTTAAATATCCGGAGATTTGTATGAGTGCTAATCCAATTATTGCTAAAGTTACCCGGCCCTCATATATAGAATTTGAATATCTGGATGAGAACGGGATAAAACAGGAATGGAGAGATCAAGAGAATAAAATATTAAATAGAGTTTTTCAACATGAGATTGATCATATGGAGGGAATTATAAATATTGATTTAGTTGATTCAATAGATTTAATAATGTTGTCTGATTCAAAGTTTTTTAAAAATGCAGAATTTGAGGAAATTAAATGAGTTTACAAAAGCAAACTGCCTTTGAGGAGCTTAGAAGAGAAGCACTTGAGGATACTCAATTACCTCTTAGAGAAACCGCTAATAATTTAGTTTTAGGACATGGGAGTTTGGATGCTGAAATAATTTTTATTGGTGAGGCACCAGGAAAAAACGAGGACTTATTGGGACTGCCGTTTATTGGAGCGGCTGGTAAAGTTTTGGATAAATTATTGCAAAGCATAAATTTAAAAAGAGAGGATGTTTTTATATCTTCGGTGGTCCATTACCGCCCACCAAAAAATAGACAGCCGAAACCTTTGGAGATAAAAGCTTTTGAAAAATATATTGATGGCATTATTGAAATAATAAATCCAAAAATAATTGCAACTTTAGGGAATTTTTCTTTGAATAAATTTTTGCCTGGAGAAAAGATTTCTGATGTACATGGAAAACCTCAGGAAATTATTTTTCAAGGAAAAGAGTATATTTTAATTCCGCTGTATCATCCAGCTGCAGTTTTGTATAAAAGAACTTTGGAAAAAGATTTAGAAAATGATTTTAAGGAAATTAGAAAACAGCTTAAGAGTAAAAGCCGCTTACCTCTTTGGTGATTGTTTTTTGGCGCGGGCACGTCCGGCCTGACCGAATTTTCTTCGCTCGCGGGAACGAGGATCACGAGTTAATAAACCATTTGATTTTAAAATGCCGCGATTTTTATCTTTGTCTAATATTTGGAGAGCTCTGGAGATGCCGTGAACTGTAGCAACAAGTTGAGAACTAACACCACCACCCAAGACTTTAACTGAACCGGAAAGTTCGCCTAATGTTTTAGTCAATTCGAATGGCTGTTGATAAAGTTTTTGAGCAACCAGGCCTTGGAAATATTGGGAAATTGGCTTGCCATTAACTGTTAGTTGTCCTTGACCTTTAAATAGTCTAACGCGAGCTACAGCTTCTCGTCTACGGCCGACTGCCTGAAAATGATTTGCTGGTTTAGCTGCTGTTGGGGCCTGTTTTGAATCGCCAGATTTTACTGTTTGTTTATCCATTAGTTTGTCTCCTCTACTGCTGGTGTTTCTTTAACTGTTTCTGTTTCGATCTTTAATTGTTTTTTGTATGGGTGGTTAGAATCAGCAAAGATGAATAATTTTTTTAACATTTTGCTTCTTAATTTATTATTAGGGAGCATGCCTTTTATAGCGTGTTTGATTATTTCCTGGGGATTAGTTTTAGTTAGATCAGCATAAGTTTGAGTTCTTAATCCGCCTGGATAACCTGAGTGGGAATAATATTTCTTCTGTTCTGCTTTTCTACCTGAGACTTTGATTTTAGAAACATTAGTAACTACTACGTAATCTCCCATGTCCAAATAAGGAACATAGTTAACTTTGCTTTTACCCATTAAGGCGTTGGCGATGCTGCCGGCAAGACGGCCGAGAGTTTGGTTTTTAGCATCGACTAAATGCCATGATCTTTGAATTGATTTAGCTGATACGGCGTTTGTACTCATAATCGTTATGGTTAAATTGTTAGCGCTTTGCTTATTGTTAAATTGTTCTGACAATCCAACAATCTAGCAATATAACAATTATTTACTTGCCTCCTTTGCTTTTTTGGCTTTAGGAGCTTTTTCTTCAATAACTTCGGCTTCGATGACTTCTGATTGAACTGGGGAAGAAGCCTCTATTGCAGGAGCTTTAGTTTTCTTGGATTCTTTGACAGCATCAAGAATTAAACTCATTTTAACTATCATAGCGCCGTCGCCCATTCGAGGACCGATTTTAACTACTGAAGTGTAACCTGAGGTTCTTGAAGAAACTCTGGGAAGGATTTCAGTATTCAATTTATCCAGAACTACTTTATGAGTTAGGAATTGAGCGACGAGTCTTTTAGAGGTTTCAGATTTTGCCTGAGTAATAATTTTATCAACTAAGCCTTTAACTGCTTTTGATTTAGGTAGGGTGGTTTTGATACTTTCTTCCAGAATGAGGGATCGCACCAGTGATTTGAAGAGTGCGGTGCGTTGATCTTTACTTCGTCCTAAGTGTTTACCATAAACTCTATGTCTCACTTAAATTTAACCCTCTCTCTGCTAATTTCTCTGAGATAAGTCCCAGTGATTTAGCACCTAAATTCTTAGCCTTCATCAGCTGAGATGGTGAAACTGTTGTTAATTTACCGATTGTATCAACTTCAATGGCTTTAAGAGCATTGGTGATTCTAACAGGTAAATCAAGTTCTTCAACTGAAGCTTTTAAGACATCGTCAGTAACAAAAGAAGGAGCTGTGCCTTCTTCAACAACTGCAACTTCCTGAGGATCATAAACCTGTTTAAATTGTGCTGCAAGAATTTGTGAAGCTTTCTTTAAAGCTTCCATAGGAGTCATTGTTCCGTCAGTTGTGATATCGAGAGTTAATTTATCAAAGTCAGTTCTTCTTCCAACTCTGGTTTGATCAACTGTATAGTTAACAGCAGAAACTGGGGAGAAAATAGCATCGATTGGAAGTACGCCAATTTCGCTCATTTTTCTCTCTTCAGCGCTAACATATCCAGTTCCTAATTCAACTGTCATTTCGATGTTTAATTTAGTCTTGGCATCAGAGATTGTAGCGATGTGAGCGTCTGGGTTTGCTACTTCACCATTACCCATTGTATCGATGTCTGAACCTTTAACTTCACCTGCACCTGTTTTAACAATTTTAATGTGAATTGGTTTATCAGAATAAAGTTTAACTCTGATCTTTTTAAGATTTAAGATTATCTGGATAACGTCTTCGAGGACTCCAGGGATAGTTGAAAATTGATGCTGAACTCCAGTGATTTTAACTGAAGTAACTGCAGCTCCGGTAAGGGAGGTTAACATAGTTCTTCTCAAGCTGTTACCGATTGTGTGACCAAAACCATTTTCTAATGGCTCAAGTGTTATTGTTGCTGTGTTATCTTTTGAATTTTCTTCTATTACTTTAAACATATTTTTTTCCTATTATCTTGAGTAGTACTCAACGATTAATTGTTCGTTAATTATACTCTCCATCTCGGACCTTTGTGGGAGTCGCAAGATTTTACCGGTCTGAGCTTTCTTTTCAAGCCAACCCGGAATTTCTTTCAATTCCTCAAGATTTTTTTGAACCTGTGTATTATCCACAAATTTAGGAGAAATTGCAACAGTTGAATTTATAGCAACTTTTGCGGATGGAATATTCAACTTTTTGCCATCAACGAAGATGTGTCCGTGGGAGACTAATTGGCGGGCTTCCATGCGTGATTTAGCAAATCCTAATCTATAAACTACGTTATCAAGTCTTAATTCTAGAGTTTCAAGAAGAGTTTGACCGGTAGCAGTTTTAGCTTGAGATGCCTTTTTAACAACTCCGGCAAATTGTCTTTCCTGCATGCCAAACATTCTTTTAGTTTTTTGTTTTTCTCTTAACTGAAGTCCGTACTCAGAAAGACGGCGTTTCATTCTGTTACCGCGCTGTCCTGGAGGAGTTGCGCCTTTTCTCTCGATAGATTTAATATCTTTAGGGAAAATAGCAATTCCTTCTCTTCTACTTAGTCTTCGTTTTGGTCCTGTGTATCTCATATGTTTATTTTTTTGATGATGGATTGTAGAAGATAGAGAATGGTATTTTGAAGATTGAGGATTGAAGGTGGAAATCTATTTTTCGATTTTCCATTATCTACCACTATCTTCCATTATCTATAATCTATTCTCTATCTTATACTCGTCTCCTTTTCTTAGCTCTTGGGCCGTTATGCGGCATTGGTGTAACGTCGGCGATCATTGTAATGTTTAATCCGGAATTTTTCAAAGCCCTAACTGAAGCATCGCGTCCAGGACCAGGACCTTTGATATAAACTTCGACTTGTCCCATGCCCATTCCTTTACCTTTTAATGCGACTTTTTCAACTGCGGAAATTGCTGCGAATGGAGTTGCACGTCTGGCTCCTTTAAAGCCGGCGTTACCTGATGAACTCCAAGCAAGAGTGTTTCCTGAAGGATCAGTCAAAGTGACTATGGTGTTGTTGAATGTGGCGGTAACATAAAGCTTGCCTAAAGAAACACTTTTAGGAGCATTTGTTTTTTTAGTTTTATTTGGTTTTAAAGTTACTTTTTTTGGCATTTTAATTATTTAGTTTCTTTTTTAACTGTTCCAACTGTCTTTCGTTTACCTTTTCTAGTTCTGGCATTATGTCTGGTATTTTGACCCCTGGCTGGTAAGCCTTTTCGATGTCTTAAACCTCTATATGCACCGATGTCTTCGAGTCTTCGAATGTTCTGATTGATTTCTCTGGTTAAATCTCCTTCAACTGTAATACCTTCCATAGCTTTGGAGATTTTATTTATTTGTTCTTCAGTTAAATCTTTGACTCTGGTTGTTGGATCAATTTTAGCTTTTTCGAGCACAATTGAGACGTTGCTTCTGCCGATACCATAAAGATAGGTAAGGCCGATATCAACTCTTTTTTCATTTGGTAAATCTACTCCAACAATTCTTGCCATATTTTTTTATCCTTGACGCTGCTTGTGTTTTGGATCACGAGGACATATCACGAATAATATGCCTTCGCGTCTAACAAACTTACAACTAGTACATCTCTGTTTTACACTTGCCTGAACTTTCATTTTTTAATTTTCCGATCATCTAATCCTAAAAGTAATACGGCCTTTATCAAGATCGTATTTTGCACTCATTTCGGCCCTGACCTTATCACCAACTAGCAACCTAATATAATGTTTGCGCATTTTACCAGATATGTGGCACAAAATCACCCTACCAACTAATTCGGGTATTTCCGTGCTCACCGTTATCTCCACCCTGAACAATGTATTAGGCAGAACCTCTAAAACTTTACCTTGGATCTCAATAACATCCGGTGTTTCCATAACGAGCTAAGCGCTTCTTGCGAAGCCAAAGTATTTTAGCAAACTTTAGGCTTGAGCACAACCCTATAGGTAGGGTATAGCGTTCAGCGTACAGGGAATAGTTCTTTCGAGTTCACTACGTCCCTAAACCTTGCGCCAGTCGGTTAAGACTTCGGCTTCTTCACCACCGACAATAACTGTCATTTCGAATAAACCACCCCAAGTGCCATCTTTAGAAGAGATGGTCCAGCCGTCGGTATCAAGCATAACATCCGGACCACCCTGGTTATAAATTGCTTCAATGGCAATCGTCATATCTTTTTTAAGCGGTAAGCCCCTCCCCGCACGACCAAAACCAGGCACTTCCGGATCTTCGTGAAGCTTTTTGCCGATTCCGTGACCTACTAAGGATCTGACGACTGAAAAACCAGCTCCTTCTACGACTTTTTGCATAGCAGCCCCGATATCTCCAATCCGGCTGCCGCTTCTGGCCTGACTTATCCCCTGCCACATTGCTTCTTCGCCGGCTTTAAGGAATTTTTCTTTGGCGGGGTCCTTGACATCGCCGACAATGACACTCCAAGCAGCGTCTGTGTGCCAGCCGTTATACATAGCACCAACGTCAACACTAAATAAATCGCCTTTAGCTAATTTAATATCACGGGGAATGCCGTGGACGACTTCGTTATTGATAGTGACACAGGTTGCCCAATGATAGCCTGGAACAGTCATAAATCCGGGTTTTGCACCGTTATTTACAATCTCTGCCTCAGCAATTTTATCAAGCTCAATAAGGGTGATTCCAGGCTTAACTGCCTCAATAACAGCTTTTAGAGCTTTGGCCGTAATTTCGCCGCTTTTGCGCATCAAAGACAACTCATTCTTAGTCCGGGGAGACAAACTCATCCTAAATTCCTTTCTATCTCTGCAAATATTTCGTCTATAGATTTAGTACCATCTATCCTGACAAGTTGGGGACTATAGAAATCAAGAATTTTTTCTAGATCTTCCTGCTGAACTCTAATCCGGGTTTCGATAGCACCTTCTGAATCATCCGCCCTGCCCCGACCTTTCATTCGGTCTTTTAAAACAGTAATTGGCACTTCAAGATAAAAAACTTTGTCAAAGCCGGGATTAAACATGTCTACCTGTTCGGTAGTTCGAGGATAACCTTCCATGATGTAATCGTCATTAATTTTCTCTGCTTCGGATTTGATAAGACTGGCAACTGTGGAATCATCAACTAATTCACCTGAGGCCATAATGGCTTTGATTTTATTACCCATTTCAGAACCGGTGGCGGCTATTTCGCGAAGAATATTACCCATTCTCAAAGGTTTTAAATTATATTTTTCGGCTGTTTTATCTATTTGAGTGGTTTTACCTGATCCGGGGAGACCGACTATTAATATTTTCATGACAGGAATTTATCGTAGTTTTTCTCTATGAGCTTGCTTTCAAATTGTTTGGCGGTATCGAGAATAACCGAAACCACGATTAAAAGTGAGGTTCCGCCAACAACCAGAGTGGAAACTCCAGTGAATGAGGAAAGAACTGAAGGCATAACTGCGATAGTTCCTAAGAAAACAGCTCCGGCTAAAGTGATTCTAGTCAAAATATAATTTAAATAGGAGGCAGTGGCTGATCCTGGGCGAATTCCGGGAACAAAGCCGCCATACTTTTTTATTTCTTCGGCAATTTTGGTGGGATTAAAAACAACGGCTGTGTAGAAATAGGTAAAGCCGATAACGAGCAGGAAGTAGACGATGTTGTAAAGAGCGTTTTGAGGCTGGAAGTTTTGAGCTAAAAACAGCCCAACACTTTGGAGTGCCGGGATGGGAGATTGGGCCAGGAATTGAGCTCCGAAAGAAGGCAACAGAACTAAAGAGACCGCAAAAATAATCGGAATAACTCCGGTTTGGTTAACGCGCAAAGGCAAGTATGTCTGAACCTGACTCATACGTCTGCCAGCGGAGAATCTTCTGGCGTAATGGATTTGGATCTGCCGTCTGCCTTCATTAACAAAAACGATGGCTGCAGTAACGAGAATTCCAACCAGAACAAAGATTAGAACATTTAGGATTTGAGACTGATCGACGATTGAGGCAGTTTGGAATAGAACAACCGGAGCCCTAGCTAAAATACCAACCAAGATTAAGATAGAGATTCCATTACCGATACCGTACTCAGTTAATAGCTCGCCGAGCCACATTGTGAAGATTGTTCCGGCAACCATAGCAACGATGATAGCTAGGATATTTAGAGGATTAACGACATCAACTAAGCCCTGATTTTTCAAGAGGGTATACATACCGATCGACTGAACGACTGCTAAAGGAATGGTTAGGAAACGAGTGTATTGGTTGATTTTTTGGCGGCCCTGCTCGCCTTCTTTTGACATAGCTTCAAGCTTAGGATAGATCATAGTTAAAAGCTGGATAATAATCGAGGCGTTAATATAAGGATTTAAGCCCAGAGCCAGGATCGAAAAATTAGTTAAAGTACCACCAGAAAAAATGTCTAAAAGTCCTAGAAGTTGATTGGATGCGAATAATTCTCTGATTCCCTGAATGTTAATTCCGGCGATTGGAATGTGAGAGGCTATCCTAAATATTAATACTATAACTGCTGTTAAGATTAGTTTGCGGCGGAGTTCTGGGATTTTGAATGCATTTACGATTGGTTCAAAGAAACTAGGCAACTTTACCTCCGGCGCTTTCAATTTTTATTTTGGCCTTTGCGCTTACAGGCACTTCAATTGATAATCCTTTTACAGTAAGTTCTCCGCGATCTAAGATTTTGATTCCTCTTTTTTTAGCGTCTGCAGCGGTTATTAAACCAGCTTCAACAAAACTGGAAGCTGTGATAACAGCGTTTGCTTTGAAACGATTCAGTTCATTCATACTGACGATAACGTATTTTGGTTTAGCTTTCATATTACCCCAACCTCTAACGAAAGGAAGTTTTTTATAAAGAGGGAGTCCTCCACCAATAAAAGCGGCAGGAATTTTACCACGGGCTTTTTGACCTTTCATACCACGGCCGCCGGTTTTACCTTTTCCGGAACCGATACCTCGGCCCAATCTTTTTTTGCTTCGATCAAGTACTTTATCTAAATTATTTAATTTCATAGTTTTAGGGGTTAGGGTAGAGCGTACAGGGTATAGTTTATTTTTAACTATAAACAGTACCTTCTATTTACTGGCCTCCTTTTCTTTTTTCTCTTTATTTATCTCAGCGGAGGCCTCAGTTTTTTTATCAGCTTTGGCTTCAGATTTTTCTGCGTCTTTGGCGGCTTTTTTCTCAGCTTTGGCTTCTTCAACAGCTTTAACAGCTTTTTCCTGCTCTTTATCAGCAACGGCGTATCTTGAAGAGGTTAATTCTCTTAGAGCTTGGAGCGTGGCATAAACGTTTGAGGCTTTATTGTTTGTACCTAGGATTTTCGAGACTACATCGTGAATTCCGGCTGCTTCAACAACAACTCTAACAGGACCGCCGGCGATAACTCCAGTTCCTTTTGGCGCGGGCTTTAGAATTAGTTTAGCTGCACCGAGTTTAATATTAATTTCGTGCAAAATTGTTCTGTCTTCTTTTAGAGGAACAGTGATCATGTGACGTTTAGCATAAGTTGTGGCTTTTCTGACTGCTGACTGAACGTCGGCAGCTTTACCTAAACCAACTCCAACTTTACCTTTTCTATCTCCAACGACAACCAAAACAGAAAGTGATCTTTTATCTCCACCTTTAGTCTTTTTAGAGACACGATTAACCTGAACTACTTTTTCGTAAAATTCTGATTGTTCCTGTGGTCTTGGCTGGTTGCTTCGGTTTGAACGATTACCACCATAACGCTGATTACCGCCTGCTCCTCCACCACGATTATTTTGTCCTTGTCCTCTTGGTTCCATTAGAATTGTAATCCTCCTTTTCTTAAGCCTTCAGCGAGAGATGCGACTCTACCGTGATAAGCAAAACCTCCGCGATCGAAAACAACTTTAGTGATTTTAGCTTTGATAGCTTTTTGAGCCAGGGTTTCGCCAACTTTCATAGCTTTTTCTTTTTTTGTACCTGTTGTAACTTTAAGATCAGATTCGGCAACCAGAGTCGTGCCTTTATTATCATCGATAATTTGGGCGTAAATGTGCTGGCCAGATCTGAATACGGCGACACGAGGCCTGTCCATATTACCAAAAATGGTTTTCCTGATTCTTTTATGTTTACTTTCTCTTAGTACTCTTTTCATAGTTTTACAGCGAGCTCAGATTCTTATTTGGCTCCGGCTGCCTTTCCGGCTTTTCCAGCCTTCTTTCTAACGTATTCACCCTGATATCTAATTCCTTTTCCCTGGTAAACTTCTGGAGGTCTAACGGCTCTGATGTTGGCGGCGATTTGGCCAACCAATATTTTGTTAATCCCTGAGACTTTAATCTTGGTGTTCTCAGCAACTGCAAAAGTTATGCCTTCAGGAGCTTTAATAATAACCGGATGAGAATATCCAACGTTTAGAGTAACACTTTCGCCGCCGCCCTGAGCCCGGTATCCAACTCCAACCATTTCTAAGTTTTTATCCCAGCCGGCTGAAACACCAACAACCATATTATGGATTAGTGATCTAGTTAAGCCGTGCATGGCTTTGGCTTTTTCATAACCTTTTTTTGGTTTAACTATAGCCTGAGAGCCTTCTATTTCAACTTTAACTGCAGGGTTTAATTCCATTGTCAAAGCGCCTTTTGAGCCTTTGGCATTAACAACATCACCATCTAAAGTGAGTTCTGTTCCTGCAGGTATTAAGATAGGCATTATTCCGATTCTACTCATAATTTAATTTCTTTCTTTGGTTAAAAGCCCCTGTCAAATTGCTTTAGCAATTTGCAGGCGATCTCACTGCGATTACCAAACATGGGCCATTACTTCTCCGCCCACGCCCTCCTTTCTCGCTTGTTTACCTGACATGATACCTTTTGGTGTTGAAATGATAGCTAGGCCGAATCCGTTTAGGACTCTTGGTAAAGCTTTGTTTGATTTATAGATTCTAAGACCCGGCTTGGAGATTCTTTTGACATCTGACAAAGCGGCTTTCTTACCTAAGTATTTCAAAACAACTTTAATTTGATTAAAGCTTTTGCCTTCAACTTTTTCTTCTTTAAAAGAAGTAATGAAACCTTCTTTTTGTAGAAGAGCACAAATAGCCAGGACTACTTTAGAGTAAGGCAATACTGCTTCCTCGCGGTAAGCTAAGTAACCATTTTTTATTCTTATTAAACTATCAGCAACTATATCCATAATTTTATTCTTTCTACCAAGATGCTTTCTTAACACCAGGTAAAAATCCTTTATATACAAACTCTCTAAAACAAATTCTGCAAATACCAAATTTTCTTAAGAAACCGTGAGTTCTGCCGCACTTCATACACTGATTATGCTTTTGAACTTCGAACTTTACTTTCTTATTTACAAAATTACTAGTTTTAGCCATATATTTTTTTCAAGTCTCCTATTTTAACCTTTATTTTATGCTTTAGCAAAAGGCATTCCTAGAAGCTCTAATAATCTCCTTCCGTGCTCCTTGTTTCGAGCTGTTGTATTGATCGTAATCTGCAAACCTCTGATCCTATCAATTGTTTTGTAATCAACCTCAGGGAAAAGGATTTGTTCTCTTAAGCCCAGATTATAATTTCCCTGACCGTCAAAAGATTTATCTGGAACTCCTCTAAAATCTCTAACCTTTGGCAGAACTATATTAATAAGCTTGTCCAAGAAGGAATACATTTTCTCGCCTCTTAAAGTAACCATAACTCCGATTGGAGATCCCTGGACCAATTTAAAAGCTGAGATAGATTTCTTAGCTTTGGTCACCATAGCCTTTTGGCCTGAGATAACAGTGATGTTGTTGCTGGCTTTTTCAATAACAGAACCGTTTTCTTTACCTTCAGAAACTGCCATGTTAACAACAATCTTAACCAGCCGAGGAAGGGCGTGAGGATTTTTAACGCCTAACTCTTCAGTTAATTTTGCTTTTATTTCTTCGTTATATTTAATTTTTAGTCTGTTCATTTTTAATTATGGGTTATGAGTACGCTGCGCTGGGGTTATGAGAAATCTCATAACTCATAACGCCTAACTCATAACTACTTAATCTCCTTTCCACATTTTCGGCAAATTCTAATTTTTTCTTTACCTTCAATTTTAAAACCAACTCTGGTTTGTTTTTTGCAGGCCGGGCAAATCAAAACTACGTTTGATGCGTCAACTGGTTTAACCAAATCAATGATTCCACCACCTTGGTCACCGGCTTTTTTAACACTTCTTTTATAGACGTTGATTCCGGAGACAACTACTTTGCCGGCTTTAATTAATACCCGGTCAACAGTACCTGTGCGGCCTGAATCTTTTCCTGCTAATACTTTTACGTTATCGCCTTTTTTAATTTTGTTCATATTTTTTCTTTCTTTCCCTTGTCAAACTACTTCGTAATTTGCAAGCGATCTCGGAAACTTTATTACTATTGCGATGCCTTTGGCATCGACTAGTAACTGAGGTTTCCTCCGATTACCAAACCTCTCTCGCAAGCGAGATTATTTTGCTAAACCCTGCATCACGGACTTCTCTGGAGATAGGTCCAAAGATACGGGTCGCTCTTAAGTTATTATCTTTATCAACAACAACTCCAGCATTTTCGTCAAATTTAATGTAGGAACCATCGGCACGTCTCATTTCTTTTCTGGTTCTAACAATAACAATCCGAACAACTTCTCCATTTTTAACCTGGCCGTTTGGATCAGCGCCTTTAACAACACCAATTACCAACTCACCAGTTTTAGCTTTTCTTTTTCCAGAACCGCCTAATGGTTGAATAACCATTAAAGCTTTAGCTCCTGAATTATCGGCAACTTTTAAATATGTTCTATGTTGAACGCTCATTTTTTAGCTTTCAGTCTTCAGCTATCAGCTGTCAGACTTTTTTTCCTTTCTTTTCAGGTTTTTCAGTTTTTGCTTTTGGTTCTTTTGTTTTAGCTTTTTTTGGCTTTTCAGTTTCAGCTGATGGCTGATCGCTGATGACTGATGACTCCAAAACTTCAGCTTTTTCTTTTTCTTCAGGCATTACTTCGGCAATTGCTTCCTCTTCAACCTGTTTCATTGCAGCTTCACCAAGAGCAACAACGTCAGCGCCTAAGATTTTAACGACTTGCCAGTGAACTCTTTTGGAAATTGGTTTTGTTTCTTCGATAACTATTACGTCACCGAGTTTAGCTCCAATTTCATCCCGAACTAAATATTTTTTGCTCCAAACATAAGTCTTCTTATATAAAGGATGGGTTTTCTTTCCTTCTACTAAGACTGCGACTGTTTTTTGCATTTTTGCTGATACGACTCTTCCAATCATTATTTAACCGCTCCTTTCTTTGCTTTTGTTTCTTTCTCTTCTTCATTTTTACCCTTACTCGAAGTCTCCACAGGAGACTTCTCCGGCTCAAGAGAAGCGATTAACTTCTTTTGATTCATAGCTGTTAAAACTCTTGCCACTTCTTTTTTCTTGACGGAAATAGTTTTTAAGTTTTTTAACTTATTAATATTTTTATCAAGAACTAAATCGTTAATTTCGATATGCAAAGCTTTAGCACGGGCAATTAAAGCTGTTATATCTAATACTTTTATTTCGTTTTTTATATCTTTTAATTTCATATTTTTATGACTCCTTTGTTATAAATCTAGTTTTTAATGCTAACTTATGAGAGGCAAGTCTGGTTGCTTCTCTGGCAACTTCCTCGGTCACTGCTCCCATTTCAAAAATCATGGTGCCTGGTTTTACAACCGCGACATAACCAATAACGTCTCCTTTACCTGAACCCATCCTCGCTTCTGCAGGGTGCTTAGTAATTGGTTTGTCAGGAAAAATCCTGATCCAAATACGTCCACCGCGAGCAGTAAACTTAGTCATAGCACGTCTGGCTGCCTCAATCTGTCTTGAGGTGACCCAGCCTGCAGCCAATGACTGAAGAGCAAAAGAACCAAAAGATATTTTGTTGGCTCGAGTGGCTATTCCGCCTCTCTTGCCTCTAAATGCTTTTCGGTATTTAACTCTTTTTGGTGCAAGTAGTGCCATATTATATCTTAACCTCTCCAAGATTGATCCAAACCTTGACTCCGATGTAACCAGACTTTGTTAAAGCCGGATAAATCGCAAAATCAATGTTGGCTCTTAAAGTGTGCAGAGGGATTGATCCCAAGGCTTTCCACTCACGTCTGGCGATTTCTGCTCCGCCAATACGTCCAGACAAAACGACTCTGACACCTTTGGCTCCGGCCTGCATAACTCTTTCAACAGACTGATTCATAACTCTGGCTGCAGGCATTCTTCTGACTAATTGCTCTGCGATGTTTAAAGCAACCAGGTAAGCCTGCAAATCAGGAGCTCTGACATCCATTGGTGCTATCTCCAATTTATTCTCATCTTTTAAGCCAAGCTCTTTCATCAAGAACTTTTTAAGTTCTAATAATCCGCTGCCGCCTTTACCAATTAAAACTCCAGGGCGGGTAACGTGAAGTATTACTTTTACTTTATTAACCGCTCTCTCGATTTCAATTTTGGCAATTCCAGCTGGTTTTAATTTTTTCATTAAAACTTCCCTGATTAAAATATCCTCTTTTAAAAGTGCTGCGTATTTTCCGTTAGCTGCAAACCAGCGTGATCCCCAAGGAATCAATACGCC
>CXWK01026960.1_pt1 | contig 17786 bp, 8 predicted proteins | sample 590851 | NCBI WGS metagenome assembly CXWK01 (sample SAMEA3498364, study PRJEB10139) | wastewater metagenome | biome: wastewater treatment plant; material: activated sludge | place: Denmark | collected 2014-08-01 | reverse complement strand
GCTGTCGCTGAAGGCGGCGCAGCTGGCCCGTGCCGCAGCCGATGAGTTCTCGACCGACGAGCGTCCTCGTTGGGTGGGCGGTTCGATGGGCCCGGGCACCCAGTTCGCCACCCTGGGCAACATCTCCTACGAGGACCTGCGGGCCAGCTACTACCAGTCCGCCCTGGGCCTCATCGAGGGCGGCATCGACCTGTACGTCATCGAGACCCAGTTCGACCTGCTGGGGGCCAAGGCGGCGATGACCGCCTGCCGGGACGCCATGGCCGAGGTTGGACGCGACGTCCCGATCCAGGTGCAGGTCACCATCGAGCTCACCGGCCGCATGCTGCCGGGCACCGAGATCTCGGCGGCGCTCGTGGCACTCGATGCGATGGGTCCCGACGTCATCGGCATCAACTGCGCCACCGGTCCGGTGGAGATGGCCGAGCACGTCCGTCACCTGTCCCAAAACAGTCGTGTGCCCATCGTGGTCATGCCCAATGCCGGGTTGCCCTCGGTGGTCGACGGCAAGATGCACTACGACCTGACCGCCGAGCAGTTCGTCGAGCACCAGACCCGTTTCGTCGAGGAGCTGGGCGTCACGATCGTCGGCGGCTGCTGCGGCACCACCCCGGACTACATCCGTCAGCTGGCCGAGGCGGTCGGCGGGCGGCCCGCCACCTGGAAGCCCGGCGAGTTCGAGCCCGGCGCCACGTCGATCTACAGCCTGGTGCCCTTCGAGCAGGACGCCAGCTTCCTGATCATCGGCGAGCGCACCAACGCCAACGGCTCCAAGCGGTTCCGCGAGGCCCTACTTGAAGGCGACTGGGACACCTGCGTGAAGATGGCCAAGGACCAGGTGAAGGAGGGCGCCCACGTCCTGGACGTGTGCGTCGACTACGTCGGCCGCGACGGGGTCGCCGACATGGAGGAGATCGCCAGCCGCTTCGCCACACAGTCGACCGCGCCCCTGGTGCTCGACTCCACCGAGCCCGAGGTGATGGAGGCCGGGCTGCGATGGATGGGCGGCCGGGCCATCCTCAACTCGGCCAACCTGGAGGACGGCGAGGCCGAGGGCTCACGCCTCGACCGGGTGATGAAGCTGGCCGGTCAGTACGGCGCCGCAGTGATCTGCCTGCTGATCGACGAGAAAGGCCAGGCCCGCGATGTCGACTGGAAGGTGGCGATCGCCCACCGCATCCACGACCTGGCGATCAACCGCTACGGGCTGGAGTCCTCCGACCTGATCTTCGATGCGCTCACCTTCCCGCTGTCCACCGGCGACGACGACCTGCGCGAGGACGCCATGGCCACGATCAACGCGATTCGCCGCATCAAGGAGGAGCTGCCCGGCGTGCACACGGCGCTTGGCGTGTCCAACGTCAGCTTCGGCCTCAACCCCGCCGCCCGGCACGTCCTCAACTCGGTGTTCCTCAACGAGTGCGTCAAGGCCGGGTTGGACTCGGCCATCGTGCACGCCGCCCGCATCATGCCGTTGGCAAAGATCCCCGAGGAGCAGAAGGAGGTGGCGCTCGACCTCATCTACAACCGTCGGGGCACCGAGGGCACGCTGTCCGAGGGCGACAAGGACTACGACCCGCTGGTGAAACTGCTCGAGGTGTTCAGCGATGTCAACGCAGCCGAGGCGGTCGTCGAAGACCGGACCGACTGGACGCTGGAGGACATCCTCAGCCACCGCATCATCGACGGCGACAAGGAGGGCCTCACCGACGACCTCGACAAGGCAATGGCTCAGGGCATCGCCCCCCTGTCGATCATCAACGACATCCTGCTGGCCGGCATGAAGATCGTCGGCGAACGCTTCGGTGCCGGTGAGATGCAGCTGCCGTTCGTGTTGCAGTCAGCCGAGACGATGAAGGCGTCGGTGGCGCACCTCGAGCCGCACATGGAGACCGCCGAGGACGACACCGGCAAGGGCTCGATCGTGTTGGGCACCGTCAAGGGCGACGTGCACGACATCGGCAAGAACCTGGTGGACATCATCCTCACCAACAACGGCTACACGGTGCACAACATGGGCATCAAGGTGCCGATCACCGAGATGATCGACAAGGCGTTGGAGACCAAGGCCGATGCCATCGGCATGTCGGGCCTGCTGGTGAAGTCCACGCTGGTCATGCGCGACAACCTGCTCGAGCTGACCTCCCGCGACCTGGAACACATTCCGGTGATGCTCGGCGGTGCGGCCCTCACCCGGGCCTACGTCGAGCGGGATCTCCGCGAGAACCATCCCGGCCGCTTGTTCTACGGCAAGGACGCCTTCGAAGGCCTGCACACGATGGACCGGCTGATGAAGATCAAGGCCGAGGGCGAGACCGAAGAGGATAAGGACTGGGGCATCGAGCCGTCGGGCCGCGAGATCCCCGGGTTGTCGGCCCGCCTGGCCGCACGCGCCGGCGAGGGTCCCGAGGCGCCCACCGACCTGCCCGCCCGCTCGCCCGAGGTGGCCACCGACAACAAGGTGTTCGTCCCGCCGTTCCTCGGCACCCGTGTGGTCAAGGGCATCCCGATCGACGACATCGCCGGCTGGGTCAACGAGACCGCCCTGTACCGCAACCAGTGGCAGTTCCGCCCCGAGGGTGACGAGGACGACGCCGCGTTCAAGGAGCGGGTGCGCAACCGCTTCCGCTCCGAGCTGGCCGACGCCCGCGAGCAGGACCTGCTGATTCCCACGGTCGCCTACGGGTTCTTCCCCGCCAACGGCGACGGCAACGACCTGGTCATCTGGACCGACGAGAACCGCAACGTCGAGCGGGCCCGCTTTCCGCTGCCTCGCCAGACCAAGTCGCCATACCTGTGCATCGCCGACTTCTTCCGCTCGGTCGAGTCAGGCGAGCCCGACTACGTGTCCGCCCAGATCGCCACGATGGGCTCCAAGGTGTCCGAGCGCACCGCCGAGCTGTTCGCCGCCGACAAGTACACCGAGTACCTGTTCCTCCACGGCCTCGGCGTCGAGATGGCCGAGTCGCTGGCCGAGCGCTGGCACCGCCGCATCCGCGAGGAGTGGGGCTTCGCCGAGGAGGATCCACATTGGGCCGGCCAGACCCCCGACCGGGGCGCCCTCACCGGCCTGTTTCGCCAGAAGTATCGCGGCGGTCGCTACAGCTTCGGCTACCCGGCCTGCCCCGACCTGGAGGCCAACTCCATCCTCGGCGAGCTCCTCGGCGCCGAAGCGATCGGCATCGAGTGCAACGAGGACACCGGCTGGCAGTACCACCCCGAGCAGACCACCTCGGCGATCATCTGCCATCACCCCCAGGCCAAGTACTTCGTCGCTCGCTGACCGGCCGACCCCAACAGACGAACGATCCCCCTCGACAGGCTGGCCTACAAACCGGAAACCCTCCGGCGCTGCGGCCGAGGTACACGTCTTCCCCGAGACCGGGGACGCCCTCGGGTCGTCATCTGTCGCCTCCTGCTCTTTCGAAACGACGGAACGCCCGGCAAGGCGTGGCGCTGCTCAGATCGGTCGGCGACCATTCTAAGCATCTGTAGGTGGTCGCGTCAGGGCGGCCGCCAAGCATGCACGGTGGATGGCCGTGAGGCAGAGCCAGGGATATGTGCACGGTGAAAGCCGCAGCGACCACTCACCTCGGATCCATCCAGAGATGAAAGCGTACGAATCACTCGACGCGGAGCTACGGGAGTTCGACCGTCGTGCCATTCGAGACCTGCCACTTCTTCTCCGTCGTGTTCGCTTTACGGGTGCGCCAACGGCACGCGCAGGCAGCTCTTCGACAGCACCACTGGCTTCGCTGCCCAGGGCTTCGCTGCCGACGGATTCGTCGCCGATCGTGCCAGCCGTCGGCGCCACCCGAATTCAGCCCTTCGGTTAACTTGGACCATGGCTATACCGGCACACATCAAAGCGTTGCTTGACGGCCCAGCGGATTGGAATGACCTCCGTGTGGGGGTCTCCAAGCCCGACCTATCCACTTCGAAATTGGCTGGCGCGAACCTTCGCGATATGAACTTGCGTGACGCAGACCTTCACGGGGCAGACCTTCACGGGGCAGATCTGCGGGGAGCAGATCTGCAAGGAGCGAGTCTGCGCGGGGCCAACTTAGGCGTCGCAAACTTGTCGGAAGCCCATCTAGTCGGCGGGTCGCTGGCCGGAGCGTATCTGGGCGGATCAACCCTCAGCGGAGCGAACCTGAGCCGGGCAGACCTTGGGAGCGCGAATCTCTACAAGGCCCACCTGACCGGCGCGAAGCTGTCCGGGGCAAACCTCCACGGCGCCAACCTCCAAGGAGCGACGCTGAATAGCGCGAACCTGCCCGGGGCCAATCTGTCTGGGGCCAACCTGCGCGAGGTCAACGCAGCCGGCGCCAACTTGGACCGCACCAACCTGTTGGGCACCAACCTGTTGGGCGCCTACCTGGCTCGGGCTCGATTACGAGGTGTCACCTGGGACTCGTCGACAGAATGGCCCCTGGGATTTCGGCCACCAGCAGCACCTTCCGCCACGGCCCCCCCGGGCCAGAATTTCGAACGTGAGGCCCTTCCCTCCGTTGCAGAGTTGCGACCGATACGGGTAGACCGGCTCGATCTCGACGATCTCGCTGCACTGGGGAGAGACCTAGAACCCTTTTTGACCGACGTTCGGCAACGCCTGCATAATGATGAGTTCTCGGAGTTCGAGGCGCTGAGCGTCGAACACTCCCTGAACGGGCTCGACTCTGAGATGTGGCGAAACCCAGGCGAGCGGTCACCAGGGGTGATCGCAGGCCATACCGCACAACTGTTCCGCCTGGTCGGTGGACAATTGCCACCGCGCTCCGGAGCCAACGACGCTGCAACAGCGGCCGCCCGACAAGCCTTGGAATATGCGGGCCAACTCGACTCCGCCACCGCAGATGACTCAGCGTCCGAGGTTGAGGCAACAGTCGATGCGCTGACAGACGTAGTCGAGGCACTGATGGATGCCAAAGCCTCCGACGATGACACCGAGGACACACCTCACCCGATCGGCCAACCCGCCCACATGCGTGCATGGTCAAGGGTTCATCAAGCGCTCCGTTGGGGGATTGCACCCGGAGGTGCCGCTGGAGTCGGCGCCGCCACGAGCCAGCAACTCATCACAGCACTCTTCAAGGGATTCTCGCCAGCATGGGCCGCAGCCCTTGGTGCCGTAGCTGGCCTCGTTGCCAGCACCTTCTTTCCGTCACAGCAGGGCCCGATGGCCCCCCAAGCTCCGACTACGAGAGGCCCGCAGTGACGCCATCCTAGTGTTTCAGCCCGTTCACGAAGCATGGCGACCGGACCCCAGCACCCACAATCCGTAGAGGTCCCCGCCGCCGAACCCAGAGATATCCGGGCCTGAAAACGGGAACATGATCTGTCGAGCATCCTGCACGTGGCCGAGATTCATCGCGTGCCCGAGCTCGTGAAGCAGCACATTTCCAACGCCTTGAGGCCCGAAGCCTTCGTCGTAGTCGAGGAAGGCACGGACGGTTGCCACCCCGCCAGACAGAACGGCACCGGTGCTCCGCGGGCCGCCGAGTCCAATGACCTTGCCCTCCACCATGCGCCCGCTGTCGTCCTCCTCGGGGAAAATCCATCCGATCCAGAGACCCCTCAGATGCTGGTCGAACCCCGGAAAACGATCGTCCATTCCTGCGTACTTGAAGCGAAAGCCCGTGGCGTCCGCGATGCGCTGGAGACACTCGCGCACCAACTTCAGTCCATCGGCAGGCCCGCCGGTCTCCCGAACCTTGAAGGGGATCGGCTCACCTAGGTCGAATCGGTGTGGCTGACCATCGACCTGGATCATAAAGTCGTACGGTCCGTCAGGGCTCGGCGGGATGATCGCGCCCGAGGGGTTGACGAAGGTCCCGACTGGAAAGGTGTCGATCGGCTCGATCACTCGTTGACGGAGCGAATCCATGACATCATCGCTGACGCGAGGAACCGGAGTGTTTCGCCGCTCTGCCGACGGCCTAAAGCGTGTTGGATCCACCTCGCGTGCGGCGTCAGCTGAGAGAAGGGCGCTTCGCTCTCGGTCGATACTTCCAAACTCGATGGCGACCGTCTGGAGCATCAACCGTTGTTCTTCCCTCCGAGCGACACGGACTGCAACCCCTTCGTGCTCGGCCAAGCCGGCTGCGACTATTGACTGAGGGCCAATGCGTGCGGCCGTCGTCACCGCCACCTGTTCTCGGTGGAAGCCCGCCAAGTTCGTCCGGATGAACGGCACCTCATTCTGTTCGTAGGCTTCAGCGAGGAAGCGCACGCCCGCAGAGGCGTCTGTAGCCGCTGGCGCCCTGAGGTTGACCAGACCATCGATCAGCTCATCGGGTGGTTGCTCCGCTAGCCATCTGAATCCTTCACCCGCCCACTTCACCCTCACCTCACTGCGTCGAGCAGCATTCTGAGCGTCCTGCAAGAGTGCGGTGCGAGCGGTGTCGGTCATGTCCGGCGGGCTGTCATCGGCGTCGGGGTTGGCACGCTCACGGACGATGCTCTTCTGATCAGCGAACCTGTCCATCGACGCGTCCAGCAAGTCGTCGAAAGCAGCCCTCAACCAACCCGGGACGAACTTCTGTTGACGAAGCCCCGCAGTCAGCCGCCGAATTCTGGGTTCGCCCACCGCACCGATTGCGACCTGATGGGAATGCAACTCCTGCAAGGAAACCGCTCCGGCGGCAGGCTCCGATTCGAATGGTCCACCGAGCGGTTGAGCGACGAAGGCCCTCAGCCCTCCTGACCATTCCACAAAGATCTCATAGACATGGTACAGCCGAACGAGTTCGGCGACCGACAGGTAGATAGCCCGCGACGCGAAGCTCCGCTCCGACTCCCCCTTCGGGAGCCGGACGCTCCGTTCCCAGCGGCGTCGGATCCAACGTGCTGCCCAAGCCGTCAGCGAAATCAAACAGCCGATGACGTAGACGGTCACCAGCGCGACCAGCACGGCACCAGCCAGCGGGAGCAACACCAGCGCCATGATGCCGACGACCGCTACAACGAGCGCCGCCACCGGCCGCCAAATCCGTCGTAAGACGCCCCGTCGACGGTGCTTGGATGGGTCGTCGCCAGGGGCCGCTGGGCCTCCATCCGACATCGCTTTAAAGAACGACGTCGACCGCTGCTGTGCGAGGTCGATCTCGGAAAGGATCCGTTTCGACACCTGTCCCACAAACGACGACCCGAGCTGGCTCTGAACAGTCCGCAAGCGATCCAGCTGCTGGGTCGTCAGCTTGATCAGGCGGTCGCGTTCCTCAGGGTCGTCCGGCAGTTCGGTGCCAGCCGGAAGGGCTCGAGCTGCCTCAAGCCGGAGTTCTGCTGCCGAAGCAACCGCGGGCGCGGCGGCGCGGCTGTGGGCCCAACGAGCGAGACCAAACAGAACCAGCGAGGCGATTGCCGCCCCGGCCGCCGCTGGCGCCCGTTGTGATTCAGTCGCTTCCCACCCAAACCATGCCCACACCCCCGCCCCGGCGGTCAGGAGGCCGCAAATCACGAGCAATGGCGCCAGTTTCCCCTTGATTCCCCCTGAGGTTGCTGCTCGCCCGGAGGTTGCTGCCTCCCCCGCTTGGGGCATGCCGATCATCAGGAAACGGAGGTAGGCCGCAACGAGGTCGACCACGTCGGCGAGTCCAGCAGCATCACCTGGCCGCAACAGCTCGTCAGGAGGCATCAGGGTGGAGCGAAGCTCTTCGTTGAGGAGATGAGGCCCGATATCTGGCCCCATCACTACGTCGGGCGTTCTGGCCAACGGCCGCCTGGATGGCGCCGCGCCGGCAGCAACCCCGGGAAGTTGTCCGCTATCGAGGAGACCAAACGCAATTGACCGGAAGTCCGACCAGTCCTGTTCACAGTCGCCGGGGCCTTGCACATCGCTGTATCCCTCGAACCAGGTGACGAAGGTGTCCCGGAGCGTTGGCATCGAACCCAACCCGTGGTCGTCCCCGACTTCGATCTCGTGAAACCTGTCCCTACTTAGGGTCAGTCTGTACCTGGCGTCCTCACCAAAGATGACGCGGTCGGCCTTGTGAGCGAGCCGATCTTTGGCTCGAGCAACGTTGTTTTCAACGCTCTTCTCTACTTCGCGTGGCAGGTCGCGACGGAGAAACTTCAAAATCATGCGAAGCGTTCCCATTAGCCCGCTCCACTCGGGTCGTGGAGGAGGCGGCGGCTTGGGGTCGGCAAAGCGGAAAGGGTGCTCACGCAGAGGATCGGAAATCCAAGCATCGACGATGCTCTCGCTCCATGTGGCGACCGTCGCATCCTGAGCCGTCGCAACCTGCAGCCCATCTCGGAGGACCACCAAATCATCCGGCGCGCCGTCATGTAGGGCGCCCCGCACAGCCCGCTCAGCGATACGGTCAACCATCAAGGTCCGGCTGAATGAACGGGCCACCAGCAGCTGAGATTCGGTTCCGTCGTGTTCACCAACCGGTATGGGCACCTCCCCCTGCGCTACCCACAGCCCGCAAACGCTGAGGACCGAAGCGGCGGCATGCGCGACGTACCGGTCTCCCACCTCGATCGTCACCACCCCGGAGGGTGAGTGGTCCTCTGGCGACACGAGCACGTTTCGCCAACCCTGCCGACAGGACAACTGCGTCAGGGTCGGCGACTCGGGGTCCTCCGTAGGGATGTGGAGCGTCACGAGCTCAGGCGATTGTCCCTTGCCGATGACGCGCAGCCGGTGCTCCAGACGCTCGAGCCGTGGGTCCTCTCCGTCAACGGCATCGTCGCCGGGGACGAGCAGCCGGACAAACCAGACCTGTTCTCCGCGTTCACGGAGCGCCAGGTGTTCGTCCAGCGAACGAATGTCCAGCCCGTCGTCAATCCGCTGGCACGGCGGCGACTCCTCATCAAGGTCGTCGCCCCATATCCAGTAGAACGGACGTGCCAGATGCCCGGCTACCAACTGGGAGAGTTCCTCGTGAACCCAGCGCGCAACCTGGCCGTTTCCAGCGATGACAACGACCGTGCCCATCACAAGCGAATCCCCCGTTCCCTCGTCGAGAACGAGGCATTTGCCCAGGTTCTTGCAGCCTCCGCCAGCAATGGAGCGAAGTCGGCCCTACGGGCGACGTAGCCTTCGCCTTCGCTTAGCGAGATCTCGGCCATCTCCTCGCCGAGCTGCGCATCGATCCACTTCTTAAACTGGTCCCGACGCTCACCGTCAGAGTCAGCCTCACCGGCACCGACAACGCCGAGTCCCCCGGACGGCAACGTACCGTTGGCGATCCACTTCTGGCACGCACCATCGATGTCGCCCATCTCATAGAGAACATCGAAGGCTCGGAGCGAGTCTTCTGCTTGCCCGGTTTCTGCGTGGCGCAGCAGTTCCATGCCAAAGGCTTCCATGGCGACGTGGAAGTACTCACGGCTATCGTGCGCAGCCCCCTCGGGGCCGCGAACGGGGAGGGTCCGCCAGCGGTCGCCGTCGAGTAGCTCGGCCCCGTCGCTGGACGGGATCTCGCGAACTAGTCCAGCAAATCGGGCCCACTGCCAACCTCGGGCCATCTGCACGATTCCACGACGGGAGATGGGGATCGTCTCGGTACGGGAACGAGCGCGTCGTGCAAAATCGAACGGATTGTCCCGGTCCCCGGAGCGGAGCCACTCCTGATACACCCCCGACCTGAACCCGGGCATGACCGCTGGGTGCACCGGGGCCGACGATGTGAAGATGGACACCGACCGGATTCGATCCTCCGCCAACTCTGCCACCGCGCCCTTGGCAAAGTACTGTCCGACGTTGGCTGGCGGCACCCCGGTGCTGATCAACACCTCCTCGGCCTTCTGTCGCCCTCGGGTGCCCTGCGGGATCGGCAGCGGGGTCATGGTCATTCCGCTCTCACCGGGTCGTTCTTCGTACAGCCGACCGAGCGAACTCGGGTCGGTCTCAGCCAACGGGCTCGAAAGCAGGATCGCGTACTTCAGACGATTGCCGAAGTGATCGATCTGGTCGTCATCGGCTGTCTCCAGGAACCCGGCAAGGTCGGCGGACAGATATTGGCCCAACCCGCTGGTTGGGTCCTTTCGCATCCATTCCTTAGACCGACGTCGTAGGTCGCGCACGGACAGGCGGACGTGTTGGAGTGGCGTCTCGGCGGAGCGACCTCGCTGCCATTGCCACTCACCGAGTGCCAGCAGCTGAGAGTCTTCCTTCCGAGCGCCCCTCGCTGTCGCTTCGGGCATTTCGGCGTCGTCCAGCATGCGGCTCGACGCGTCAGACACCGGATCGGCGGTGTTTCCGATGGTGGCACGCAGGAGCTCGTCGAGAACTTCCGGATACTCGTCGACGTCAACCAGCAACACGTCGGTTGGGTTCGGGCGAAGCCGGTCCGCCACCGGCCCCGACGACAGGTCGCGAAAGTCCGCCGACTCGCGGTATTCGGTCAGACGGGCCATCTCGTTGGTGAAGAGCGACCGGAACGGTCGCAGGACATTGGTCACCAGATCCGACAACACCGAAACTGCGGTCTCATGCCGCGCCGCGCCAAGCTTCCCGCGGATCCCGAAGTCGAAGATGTAACTATACCGATCCTGCAGGGCCGAATGGTCGCCACGCACCTGGCTGCCGCCACGGAACCGCTTGCCACCTTCTTCGAGTCCCTGTTGAGCAGACCCGGCAGCACCCGCCGACTGGTCGAGGCGGACCTGCCGTTCGCTCGGCAGCTCGTGGGTCAACACATACGTGAGCTCCTCGTCGAGCCGCTTCAGTAATTCAAGAACCACCCACCCGCCGCGCCGTCGCACGTAGTTGCTCACCACCTCGCTAAACGTTGCCGGGAACTGCTCCGAGAAACGCCGTGCGTTGGCGTCGAACAAGAGGCTCATCTGGGCTAGGAAGTCCCCCTCCCGGGTGTCGCTCAGCCGAGCGACACGCTTCACCCACGCAGCCGGCGAGAGCATCTCAGCACCGTCGACTCCGCTGTTGGCGAGGACCTCCTGTCGGAACGCTAACGCATGACCTTCAAACTCATCGGTCGGGCACACCGCCTCCAACATGTCATTGCTCTCTTCACCCCGCTCATTCAGCCCCAGATCGGTGATGAACTGCCGGATCAGCTGCCCCTGGTTGGCCTCGACGACGTGCTGGACGTCCTCCTCCCGGGTTCGGTCGACGCTCGCTGTAGTGTCCACTTCGCCGAGCACCTGGCGGGCCTGACCCTTGTGTGCCAGCACGACGTGGTTGATCGCCGACCGGCACAGGCGATCGGAGGCAAACTCCTCGAACCGCTCGCGTCCGAGCCCAAACCGGCAGAACCCGAACGACGCCGTCGGCACCGGCTCCCTGAGCATCAGGGGTCGGAGCCTGGCCGACGATGCCCCAAAGTTGCCGGTGATGTGGCTGTTGTAGTTGGTCGCAAAGCTGTCGTCGAGCGCCAGCTGGGCCAGCAACTCACCGACCGCAGCGAACACAGCGTTGGGCTCGGTCAGCGTCAGGTTGCTGTTGCCACGTCCGATCAGAAAGTTGTAGCTGGCACCCCGTCGATCCAACCCATCGACCGCGATGCCGGCGCCCTTATGATGCGGCAGGCTGGGCGAAGTATCCCATGCCGCGTTCAACAGCTCGCTGATCGCCCAGTAGCTGTTGTGTTCCACCCCACTACGAGCAGCGGGGGGTAAGGCGTCGAACACGCTCGGAAGGTAGAGGATCGACGAGTGTGTGGTGGCCCAGGCATGCCCGATTGCGGTGCGAAGGAGGTCGGAGACATCGAGGAAGATGCCTGAACCCGAACCGCCAGCGACCGACCCGACCACTACCACCAACGGGTCCTCCTCGTCACCACCTCCGCCCATCAGTTGGCACAGATCGGTGAACTGCTTATTGGAGTCGGTGCTGGTGAGGCTCTCGACCGAGTTATCGAACGCTTGCCGGACGCTCGTCATCTCATCGACCAACACGGTCCGGCCGACCGCCCGAAACTGCCCAGCGCCGAGCCACGGGGCTTGCCAAACGCTCGAAACGTCGGGACGCCAGGTCGCAAACTCGCGGTTTCCACGAGCCTGCATCAGGCTGGCGTCATAGTCGCGGTATGGCTTGCCCTGCGGAGCAATGCCGAAGTACTCCCGCCGGTGAACGAGATCGGAGCTCAGCGCCTCGTCGGTCTCGGTGGCGGGGGGGAGGTCCAGGTTGAGCAAGCTCCACCCTGACGGGAAGTGTCCGCGATAGTTCAAAGATTCGAGGCGCCGTTCCAGGGTCGCCTTCGCATATCGGAGGGTACGCGCCCCCGAACCCCCGACGCCGATTAGCCATACCTTTCTTGGCATATTTCTTCACCTTTCCCTGTGAGCTTGCGGATTCGAACTGTTGGGTGACGAGCTACGCCGGCGGAGGCGTTAAATCAAGATCTTGCGACGGCTCGTCGTCGCCACCACCTCGCGTGTGTGATCGATCGATCGCAGCTTTGAAGCGGTCGGCGATTCCGCTGCGGGTGTCTTGATCCGGCGGCAAGTGGCTCACCGCAGTTTTGATGCGGGAGGTCGTCAGTCCGTGGCGAAGCTGGGCGGCAAGCTTCTCGACCGGTTGTTCCAAACCCGGTCCGGATGCAGCGAAGGCGATCAGCAGGCCGTCGACCTTGATCGGGTCATCCTCGACCTCGCCGGGCGCGGCGTGAGTGACGACCAGCGCCCACCCACCGAGGAGTTCGAGCGGCACACACCCCGAGGTTCTGCGACCACGTCGAGAGACCAATCCGTCGTGGCTACCCACCACCTCGCCCAGATCAGAGCGCACCTGGGCTTGAGGTAGCCCAAACAAACGCGGTTTGGCTACGACGTTCACGCGTTCGCCCGCCAACACGCCATCACGCTTGCGCAAGGACTCCTTCACATAGGACGAGAAGTCCGCGGGTACCGGTGATACCAGGCCTTCAACGACCGAACCATGCAGTTGGAGTTCTTGCGGGATCGCCGCAAACAACACCGTGGTTTGCAGGTCTGAGGAGAGCCTGCCGGTTCGGCGAGCGACGATGTACAACACCAACAGGCCGAGGAGCATCACGCCCATCACGATGCCGACCAGGATCAGAATCGCCACGGCTTGGCAGGTCGCCTCGCTCCCAGCGAAGGAGATCGGCACTTGAACCCGACGAACCCCCTCCTCAGAGCTCGACCGAAGTTCGATCTGGAGGAAGCCGTCGTACTCACCCGACCGAACATCGTCGACCACGATGCCAACATCGACCTCCGCCGGCTTTCCCGCCGTCAGCTCCGAGCATGTCGACGGCTCCAAGCCGTCGACAACGGCATCTTCGGGCACCTCGCTCATCTGGACCGACTTCAGACAGATCTCGCCGCCCTCGTTTCCCGCAAGCGCCTTGAGGGTGCCACGGGCAATCGGTTCGCCGTCACTCCCGCCACTCACGCCGGAGAGCCGTAGCCCGCCGGGGGGCACATCGAGGACTCGAAAGCCTTCGCTACGAAGCAGCACCGAAGTAGTGGCCCGGCCGTCCGGGCGGAGAACCTCCGTCGGGGGTGTCCCAACCGGCGGGAACGCCCCAGTCACCGTGAATTCGGCTGTGACCGCCGCTTGCTCCAGATCTGGAACCGCTGGCACCGTGAGCTCGACCGTGCCATCGGCGTTCGGGCCCGCGCTCGTCGACGACATCTCGGAGGACTGTCCCGGCACGACGACGCGCCCGTCGACGTCGACCGTTCCGGCCACTTCGGCCAACGTGATCGGCAGCCCATCACCGACGATGAACTGGCCGGTCACCCGGCCGGGCTGGCCGATGGTCCACTCTTGCCCATCAGGAAGCTCGAGTGAGAGGTTCGAGTTGACGGCCGCGACTAGGCCGACGCCGCTGTCTTTCGCCGCTGCCAGCGTCCACTGTCCGACCTGCGCGTCTCCGGCCTGATCGAAGTCGATCGTCAAGGTGGCGAGCTTGGCGGATTGGGGTCGCACACGTGCTTGTCCGCCCAGGACGCTAAAGGACGTCTCCTTGCTGAGCGGAACCGCTTCGACCCGCCCCGTAGGATCGGTCACTTCAAGCTTGCCATCGGGCGTCGCCAGCACTGTCTGCACCACGATCGACTCGACCGTCCGGTCAACGGTCAGGGGGTCTGACAGCACGCAGTGCTGAATCATGCAGAAGATCTTGATCACTATCTCGCCGAAGTCGTCTGCCGTGACGACGGCGCCGAACTTCCCGGAATCTGGGTTGCCACAGCTGAACCCGCCGCCCTGCCCCATCGCCAAGGCGTTGAAGAAGTCAACCGGAGCCACATTCTCAAGTTCGGCGTCGGGATGAATGTCCTTTTTGAGCTGAAGACCCATTCCCAACGTGACGGTCTCGGTGCTTCGCAGTTGGTCGGCCAGGCCACCCGGACGACAAAGCTCCTTCAAGCCAATCTGCACCGCCTCCCTTTGGCCTTTCAGCGACGTGAGCGACACCGACTCCGCATACGGCTTCCTGTCGGTGCGGGTTCCCAAGGAATATTCACCATCGCTGAGGATGACCATCAGCCGGCAGGCCTCGCCGGCCGCAGAAGTTGCGGCTGCGCGCTGATCCAATGCGTCCTGAGCTCCTTGCAACGCCAGGACATAGTCGGTGTCGATCGCCTTGTTCCGGTCCCTGAAGCCTTCAGCGACACCAGCTAGTTCGGGAGTATCCGTCTCGTTGACCGTGACCCAATCCGTCGCCGGAAGGTATTCCTCACCGAAGCCAGCAACCAAGACATCAACGTCCAAGCTCGTTCCCCCGGTTGTCACCAGTTGGGAGAGCGTGTCCAACACCGAATCGAGCGCACCAACGCGCTCATTGTCCGGGTCGGTTGCAGCGCGCACCCCGTAGCCCTTGAGGCTCGCCGATTCATCGACCAGCACAACCGCCATCAATCGCTTCTTCTGAACAAAGCAATCCTGAAGCGTTGCAACACCACCTTCAGTCGGAACCTGCGACTCCGACGCTGCTGCGGAACTTCCCATCGAGATGACGCAGACCACCGCTACGGCGATGAGAAGCGCTCTTTGAATACGCCCGTCGGTCGCGGAAGCCCTCAGTTGCATGCCCGCGTCGCTATCTCACTGGCGATCGGCCACGTATGCAACGCTGCAAGGAGCAGGCTCGCTGATAGCAGTGTGACAACGGTGGGGTTGGTTCTCGTGGAGCGCACGAAGTTGGGATCGCTGGACATCCTCACGATGTGCTGTTTGAAGAACAGCAGAGCGAGCAGCCCGACAACGGCGAACGCAAAGCCGATCTGGTGGATGCGCAGTGACCCGCCGAGCACCAACAAGACCGCCGAGACACAGACGGGCAGAGCAGCTACAGCGAGCAGCAGGGAGCTGGCACGCGGCCCACTGACTTGGGCGCCGAAATCAAACTGATTCAACGGAACGAACTCTGTTCTCGGCGCCCGGTACCAAACGAGCTCACGTCTCGGGGTGCTGTCGAATTGACGGCTCCACGATGCCTGACCACACGACCAACCATCACCTGTCCCCCGAGCATGATCCGAGTATGTCGGGTGTCGCTGGGCACACCTGAACTGTAGGGCTCGGTTCGAGCTGGTAGCAAAACGTCACCGTCGAGCTACCGTGCGCGAGAAACCATGCGCACCCTGATCACAACCAGAGGCCGTTCGCCGGCCGCTGCGCCGCGTTTCGGGGTGCTCCCGCTCCGCCAGGTCCGCCCCCTATCGCTTCCGAGGGCCAAGATGGGGCCGGCCCCCACGCTTGAACATGAAGATGCGAGACGTAGGCTGAACGAGATACTGTCGGCGTTCATGCAAATCCAGCAGGAACGATTGCGCTGACCATGCATTCAGACCGAAAACCGGTGGATGCAGCGCAGGTGCCATCTACTGAGCTGCCGACTTTGACCCGACGGGCCGGCAAGCCATGGTCGGCGCGAACCACCCGATTGTTCTGCAGCGGAACAATGATGTTGTTCGGCCTGGCCCTTCCGTGGTTGGGTCCTTCGGTGCTGACCAGCCCGGGCGTCATCTACCTCTGGGAGGTTCCGGTCGCAGCAGCGATAGCGATGGCAGCGGCAGCTGCGATCGGTGTAACGGCGGTAGCACCAGTTGCTGCTGCCTCGCCTGACGGCCCTCCAATTGCCAAGAGCCGGACGGTCACGATTGCAGCGCTGGTGGCCGCGTCAATAGTGCTGGGTACCAACATCGTCGCCGAGTTGTTTTCAGTGGTTTCGATCGGCCGATCGGCTCTCGAGCTGTTCGATGGGGAGCCGTTGCGCCTACTTCCGGGTCCTGGCCAGCTCCTTTTTGCCGGCGCGGCCGGGGCGGCATTGATGAGCGGTGCCGGCCTACCCCCCATATCGACCTTGCGTGACCGCGTAGCCAGAGGGCGCATGGGCAGCTTGCGGGGTTGGACAGTTCTTGCTGGCGTGCTGTTGGTGGTGCTGTCGCGCCTCGATGCCTGGCTGACCGTCGGCAATTATTCCTTGACCGGAGCCGAGCTCCCAGTTCTGGGGCAGATCCTGGGCACCCTGACCTTGGGGATAGCGATCGCCGCCGCCTGGCTGATGTGGCGAGGAGGAGCGTGGCCCAGGTTGTTGGGCAGCTTCTGCGGGTTCTTCATCGCACTCCTAGCCGCTGGGACGATGCTTGTTAGCGGCTTTGTTGTCGGCCACCTACCTACCGACCGGATCGAGGCTCAACTGGTTTCAGTCCTGCCGGCCGAGCTCGGTGCGGACGCGGCCCATACGGCGGCCGACGAGATTCGAGACGCCGGTGCGGGGAACGGGCCGTTGTGGTCCCTCATTGGGATCGGCCTGCTTGCATCCGCAGCGGCGCTTCCCTCCCGCAGGCTCGCTAGTCGTCGAAGGTCCAGTGACTCGGCCGGCCCGTACCTGAAGACTGATACCACGGAGCAACAGCGATGACCGCTCTGACATGGGCGCTCAACGTCGTGGCTGTGGCGGGCGCTGCATGGGCGGTGACCTGGGGTTCCATCGGTTGGTCCGCCGGTCGCCGGGCCGGCGTCGACCCCGCAAAAGCAGCAGTGCTGTGTTGGCTCATCGGTCCGATCGGACTACCCATCCTCAAGAGATGGCAACGAGCTCGAACTGGTTCTGTTGCCTTTGCCGAACGCGTCGGGAAGGGCGCCCAACTCGGCGCCGCGGCGATCAGAAAGCCCGCTGAGCGGCGCAACAACGACCGGTAGATCAGCTGTCGTTGGCGGCTGACGGCAGACAAGCGCCCGCACGCTTGCGCAGCTCTACCGCTCGTGGGAAGCCAACACGATCAGCGCGTCGCCCTCGTTCAAGACGAACTCGGCACTCTTGGGCGGGTTGATCAATACTTCGTTACCGAGGGCCGCCTCATGCCGTTTCCGTCGGTATCCGATTGCAATCTCATCCCGACGCTGCGCTGCCAGCGTCAAAGTCGCAAAGGTAGCTGTGTGGTCGACTCGCCCATACCAGTGGATAGGCTTGCAGTAGATTTCAGTGCCTTCAGCATCCAAGAGGTCGTCGAACACCGGAGCAAGGTTGACATTCTCGGATACCTGGGTGAGGAACAGACTGCTCAAGTGCTCGGTGAGCACAAGCTGGTCCGACCAGTCCGCCGGCACCAGAGCAATATCGGCGGCGTCGAGCAACTCAGCGACCACATTGGTTTCCATGTTGGCCGTAGTGATGGCCCCGCCAATCTCCAGGAAGGCCATCAGTGTGCGGGCATCCGCATCGGTCGGAGTGAGAGAACCCCGACAACACAACACGATCACGTAGTCCGGGTCCGTTTCGGCGAGAAGCTTCCGGACGACCCCTGGCGCCAATCGGGCCTGGCTCGACTGGATACCGAGATTGGCCAGGTTGGTTGGCAGGCGCCCTTCCAAGTCGCCGACCAGATCGGGGTCT
>CXWK01095948.1_pt1 | contig 17802 bp, 30 predicted proteins | sample 590851 | NCBI WGS metagenome assembly CXWK01 (sample SAMEA3498364, study PRJEB10139) | wastewater metagenome | biome: wastewater treatment plant; material: activated sludge | place: Denmark | collected 2014-08-01 | reverse complement strand
TCAAGTGTATTTGGTCCCAGGATTCCATCCTCTCGGAGTCCATGTTTTCTCTGAAAGCTCCTTACCTTGTTCATAAATTTCTCATCATCGAGATTATCTCATCTTGTCAATGCTTTGAGAACCGTAGCAGTATCGAGATTGGAGTGGAGTATCCATTCATCTGCGAGTTTACGGCGAATACTCGGATCGACATCATCGAGCCTATTCTGGATCGTACTGTACTCCAGCTTCGTGGAGTTTACGACGGATATCGAGATGTTTACCCTAGAGCACTGGTGTATTCGGACATATATGAGAGTGATTGGGGGATTTTTGAAGTAGATTTAAGCTAGGGGAGTTGTTTTCTCAGGACTTAATTTCTCTAATAGAGCACCTTTTCAATAAAAGACTTGTACGTCTTGAGTGTCTAGGATAGCTGCATTAAAAATTCTCGGGGAGTTATCAGCAATATTTATTGCTTGTACTCGGAATATTCAGCCAGCATATTTTTCAAGACCTTGGACTTGGTATCATTTTCATCCCAAGCTGAAATACCGCCCATTACTGATTTCTCTTGATCCGGTAGCTCCTATATCATTTGCCATGTCAGTAAGTTTTAATTGTACGATTGATTTAGGAAGGTTTTTCTGTTTTACATAGTTAGCTTCAGTATCCCATGTTTTTCAACCATCGGCAGATACCGTACGTGTTTTACTGTCGCTCGATGTACGAGTGAGGATATCTCATTCTTTTTTATAGGTAAACCCATCATTACCACGATATGATTCACCTGGTTTGAGATTTTGAATACCTCTTTCAGTATAGGTAGATCCTATGTCTGCGAGAAGCTTCTGAGCTTCTGTTTTTTCAGTATCCGAATCTTCTTTTTCCTGTTTTTGACTATAAGCCATTGAAGTGCCAGTTCCAACGATGCCATCAGGACTTACGTTCAATTTTCTTTGCAGTTCTTTGATTTGTCCGACAGCTTTTTCAGCACTCTGTGCATCTATTTCACCATTCTGAAGGCGCATGTCAGTGATATATTTTGCCAAGGGACTATTTGAATTAGCTTCTGCCCAAGCCTTATTTGCTTTCATTATTTTGACAGAATCATTCATTTTCCCTTCACGAATACTCTTTATATCGTTGTCATCTAAACCATTAACCTTCATACGCTCACGCGCTTTATCTCGTATCTCTTGAGGTGTTTTTGGCTTATCTGATATGGGTTTTTCTTGTTTTTCTGTAGGCATAAAAAAGTAATTAAAAGGTATTACTTAATTACTCTACACCATATTATTCGTAAATGCAAATTTTTGGATTTTTTACTTCTGTACCTGCATCTTTATGAGTTCTACAGTCTTCTTTCCGCGCCGAAGAACAGTGAATTCGTATTCGCCATAATCCATCATCTCGCCGGCATTGGGTATTCGGCCAAAAATAGTATTGATAAAACCTGAAACAGTATCATATTCCGGACTTTCTGAGAGGGGAATAGGAAGGAAATCATTCACATCAGCGATGGTCGATTCTGTTCGTACGATATAGGTCCCAGGACGTTTTTCTATCACGATAGCTTCTTCTGTATCATGTTCATCTTGGATTTCTCAGACGAGTTCTTCCATGATATCCTCGAGCGTGACAATACCAGCTGTCTCACCATGTTCATTGGTGACGATAGCCATCTGGATATGAAGTCGCTGAAAATCCTTCAAGAGTTGTTCAATTTTTTGGTTTTGAGGAACGAAATGTGCTGGACGTACGAGACGATGGAGGTCTATCTTACTATTTGTACGAAAAGCAGGAAGGAAGTCCTTCAAATAGACCACGCCCACTATTTCATCAATAGAGCCACGATACACAGGAATACGTGAATATCACTCGACGATGATAGCTTCGAAATGTTTATCGAAATCCTCATCGATATCTATAGCGTAGATACGACTTCTAGGTACATAGATCTGACGGACAGTTTGGTCATCAAATTCAAAAACATTTTGGATGAGCTCATTACTCGATTCTGCGATGACTCCACCTTCTTCTGATTCAGTCAAAAGAAGCTTAATCTCCTCTTCACTATGGACATCACGATGAGCCTTTCACTGGAGCCCCATAGCCCGCATCATGAGTCGTGTAATAGTATCAAAGAGCCAGATAAATGGATAAAAAAGTTTCTGAAAGACGATCAGAGGAAAGGCAATCCATGAGGCGATTTTGAGAGGACTTTTGATGGCCACGAGTTTTGGGATTTGCTCTCAGAATACAATATGCATGAGTGTGATACAGAAGAGAGCAATACCAAATGCTATAGCATGAATTACAGTAGCTGAGAGTATGATATCTGATTCTGCGAGAAAGTGAGCTATCCATGTAGCGATAGTTGGCTCTCAGACCCAACCGAGGAGAAGGCTTGCCACAGTGATGCCGAGCTGTATACCAGAGAGATAGCTATCGAGATGTTCGAGTATTTTCTTTGTGAGTACTGCCCATTTTTTTCATTGTTTGATTTCGAGTTCGAGCTGAGAGAGGCGTATCTTCACAAGCGCGAATTCACTCGCTACAAAAAATGCGTTGAGAATTACGAGCGCGACGGTTATGAGGATTCCACTTATTATTCAGAAACTGGGGTCAGGGTTCATAGTTCGGTATTGTAGAGAGATTTTACTCTTTGGCAATATTCGCCACACCAACTTCGCTACTTATTGTAGCACGAAATTCGGGATGACGTATCTGACCTCCCAGATATCCGACATACCCCAATCAGCCAATAAGGAAAAAATTCGCCACAAGAGTTATCCAAAATAGACGGTTTTTCCATGCATAATTCTTTTTCCAGAGAAAGAGCTGGAGGGCTATGAGAGCAAAAATAACAAATCAAAATGCTTCTGCATATTCAGCTACCTCGGAGTGGAGCTCTAGTATTTGCATGCCAGCATCATCGAGAGGTGCAGATATAGTACCATCGAAAAATGCCTCCTCTGTGCCTTCTCCACTACTTGTTGCAAGGGGTATTCATACAATCGAAACCGCAAGCAAGACTAAGCCTATCCATTTTATTGAGGTGTCTTTTTTATAGAGTCACCATAGGAGCGGTATCATCGCGAGAACTGTCCCAATAATAGGGAGGTGAACAATCATGACGTGGATATGTGCTATATCAAACATAGAAAAAATATTTAAAAACTGAGCCAAAGTATACGCTTTATTTTGGAGTCTCAAGAGTTATTACGTCGAGTGTAGATAATTCTTTCAATATATTTTCTGTTTCCATCAGGCTTGTCACCATCGCAAGTCTTTTTCTGTATTCTCGGACACCTTCAAAGCCATGAAGATAATGGGTAAAGTGTTTTCGTATTTCGAGACAGGCTCGATTTTCTCATTTTGAAGAAACCATTCGTGTCATATGGTCAGCCATCACAGTGAGTCGCTCGCTCCAAGTTGGCTCGTAGTCTCACGGGAGGAAACACCATGGATTTCCGAGACTTCAACGGGCAATCATAAATCCTCACAGGTTTCCCATTTTTCTTATTCCGTCTTCGTAACTCTTGCAGTCGCCATTTCAGAGCACGGGTATTCCTACATTTTTCTGGAGTTCTTGAATCGGATCCCAATTTGCAGCCCCAGTGTATTCTTGCTGATAAGTTCTTCCATGGACGGTGATAAGACTTGCACCAGCTTGTTCGAGGCAATTTCCGAATTCGACGAGTTCATCTGCGTTATTCCAGCCCAGACGCGTCTTCACGCTGACAGGGATTTTCAGATTTTCCGCGAGGATATTTACGATCTTCATAGCACGATCACGGTCAATCATAAGTCACGACCCGTAACCACACTTCACCACCTTCTTGGCAGGGCAGCCCATATTGATATCGACGCCTTGTGCTCCATAAGATTCAATAATTTTTCCAGCCGAGAGAAATACCTCAGGCGTATTTCCAAAAATCTGGAACACAAGTGGATGTTCTATTGGGTCGTGGGTGAGTACTCGCTTGGCAAGAAGAGGGTTATGATGGAGACCATCAGCACTATAAAATTCTGAGAACACGACGATATCTGGAGCCACTGTTCGACATATTGCACGAAAGGCACTATCGCAATACCCATCCATCGGAGCGAGCGCGACTATGGGTTTATTTTTTGATGTAAAATAATCTATCCAGTTCATGTTTTATTTTTTGATTATTTTTCTCCGCCATACCAAATAAATTGTAAATGCAAAATTTATAATGATAAGAAAGACGGGGTAGAGCCAGTTGACGAAAATGAAGTTTCGAAGACCAAAGAGTGATAGAAAACTCTTAAAACTCGAGAGCGCATACATGCTGATATTTTCTTCTTTTGGTTTGAGCCATGATTTTCTCCATGTTGGGAAAAATGCGAAAGCATCAATGAGACAAACGAGTATGAGGGCCAATATGTCGTTTTTTACCCAAAGCCAAAACACTATCAAAATAATACAAGAAATCAGAGCTATTGTGTCTCCATGAGTAATTTTCTTTTCGCCAAACTTCAGAGATAGGAGAAAAATAATCGCACAAACAAAAGCGCTTGCAGCGAGTGCTCCGAATCACCATATATCTTCGCCATTTTGGATTTGTATGATAAATGCTATTCCTGTGAGTATAGTCCATGGTAGCCATGAGAAGGCATGAGGTTTGATTCTTCATTTCAATATATCGGGAATATATTTCCATCAAGTATAGAGAGTGATGAGTATCGCGGTAATTCAAAAAAACATATTCATTAGAAGAGGAGTATAGTCATGGAGTTTATTTGCGCAAAAAACTCATATACTACATCTCATGAAAACTTTCGTCCTCTTCGGTTCAACAGGAGACCTCGCAACGCGATATGTCCTTCCGGCACTTGGTACACTTTTGCAGAAATGAGTCTATGATAACCTCATCTGTGTCGGTCGTCGGGATTGGACTCGTGATGATTTCCGAAATTTTCTCGTACCATATCCTGACCTCCTAAATCACACAGAAACCATTTCCTATGTTCGCCTGGATATAGAAGGTGGGGACTTCTCTCCTTTAAAAGATGAGTTGATCAATATTTCTGTACTTGAATGAGAAATAACCTATCACCTCTGCCTCAGTCCAGAATATTTCGTAACTGTGGCTCGATGACTTGCTTCCGTTGGTCTCAATACGGCGACTTCACGGGTTATGATAGAGAAACCATTTGGCTATGATCTCAAGAGTGCTATTGCACTTAATCTCAGTCTCCAGCATGTTTTCTCGGAAGATCAGATATATCGTGTTGATCACTACCTTGGCAAAAATTTTGTCCGAGAGATGATGGAATACCGTCTAGAACAAGGCGAGAATTGGTATAGTCAGAGAATTGCCGAGATTCATATCATCGCGTGGGAGACACTGACCGTCGAAGATAGGGGAACATATTATGATCATAGTGGTGCAACGAGAGATTTTCTCCAAAATCATCTCCTCCAAGTATTGGCTTTTGCCACGATGCAAACCCCTCATTCACGTGATCAGCATGATGTGAGAGATAGAGTCTTCCAGGCAATTAGCTCTATCGCTCCGCTGTTGCTCGATCCTCGTCATGATATAGTTCTTGGGCAGTATGAATGATACAAAAATACTCTATGAGTGAGACCAGATTCACGAACAGAAACGTATATCAAAACAAAACTCACCATCGATAATGCTCAGTGGATGGATACGTTTGTCACCCTTGAGACCGGTAAGGCTCTCGATCGAAAAGAGAGTTCTGTACGATTTGTTTTCCGAGATGGTACTGAGAAAATATTTGCAGAAACTGCTTCCAATAAAAATAATGCCTACGAAACACTTCTCGAAAAAGCGATTGTTCGTGATGCATCGTATTTTGTTCGATGGGATAGCGTCCGCGCTGCCTGGCAAGTCGTCGATGAACTCCTTCATTGCACAGATAACTGCCCAATATTACAGATATACCCTGTTTGAAGTAAGAAAATAGCTTAAAATTTTATTGCCGCTGTACTCTGTTCTTTATTCGCTTCACGAAGTTCCAGTAATAGGATTCTTGCACAACTCTGTATAGAATTATTTGGGGCAAGATCAAAAGGATACGGATCGCTATAATGCATTGTACTCCCTATAAAAGGATGAAATGCTATAGTTTTTCGCATTTTTTCTCTGTCTTTTCATATTCTTTTTTCAAAAATTGTTACCAAGAATTCTGTCCACTCGATGAAATTTGGCTCCTCTTTATCTTCGGAGGGTATTCTTCCTTTTCTCATAAGTTTTTCTGCTTCTTTCCAGAGATCTTCTTCTAGCTTTTTTACCACATTCCATTTTTCTTGCCATTCTTGTTGTGGCGTTATTTCATCAGGTTCTAAAGAAAGAGAGAGAGACATATCCTCTACATTCTCTTGATTTTCCCTTCGAACACAAGAAGATACTCTCATGAAAATAACTCACTCACTCTCAGAAATCACACAGTGGTTTTTCCAAACATTGAAATCTATGCTCGAAGTAAAAGCAATCGTCACAATTGGTCTCGCAGGGGGTACATCCTGTGATAATTGGTATGCCGAGTTATTGGAATCAGATAAATGGAGCTCCATTGAAACTTCGCGTATCCGCTGGTGTGTAACCGATGAGCGGGTGAATTGTGAAAAGAAAGATAGAAATGATGAACACATATGGAATACTTTTTTCCTGCCTTTTATCAATAAAATTGGGTGATTACCAGAATTTATTCGACCTTCAATGGATAGCGATGGTAAGAACTATACAGAGAAAGTGGGGGAAATTGATATCGCATTTTTCTGAATAGGTCTTGATGGACACACGGCCTCACTTTTTCCGAACCATGTGTGACTTCAGTCCGAGGAGCTCTGATTTATCAAAATAGAGAATGCCCCAAAGCCACCTCCTGAACGTATCTCGTTGTCACCAAAATCAATCCAATCATTCGCTCATACCTGTCTTTTCGTCGTCTGAAGTCAAAAAAAAGAAGCTCTTTCGAACTTCCTGGATGATTCTGTGAGTGTTCTTGATTGTCCGGCGAAACTATTGAAACCAGAGATTCTTCTCGATTTGACTGATTAAAATTCTCCCGTTCCTTCTGTCGTGAGTGGTTTCGTCCCATCGGTCATATGGATCTTCACATCTGTGAGATTGATAGAATGTACTTCGGGGAGTACTGGAGTCATCTTCCAGGTTATGAGAGTATCTCATTTGGTTATACCAGCGACATCTCAGAAAATAATTGAAAACTTCTTACCAAATTCTCCATCTTCGATTTTGAGGAGTCAGAAATTTTCTCGGGGGTCACTCAGTATGATAGATTCATCATCATAGAGAAGTGTTCCTTCTATTTTTGTAACATTTGTTGCAGTGACATTTACTTTGAGAGCAAGTGTTCCTTCACCCGCAACGAGATGAGCTTCGGCATGGCTCGTGGTATCACTCTCGACGATGGCACTCTGGAGACGATGTCCGCTATCCGTAAAGAGGACTGTGAAAGTTCCAACAGCACAGAGAATAGCGAGGATCATGGGGGATGTTATGCTACCCTTTTTCATATTTTATGATTAATTTATCATACTCATAACCAAAGCTCTCATTCTGGCTATAAATTGTTGATGTAGAGGAATAGGCACTGCTTGTCGTATGAGAAGCTGCGCTTCAGCGGTTTCTGGGTCTTGAGCTAATGGTATTTGTGCAAGATCACTTCGCATAGGTAGTTCTTGTATCATTGCTGTGATACGAGGATCGGAGTGGGAAGTAGTCATAATTAAAATATTTTTTGGTTATTTTCTTTCTGATTCTGACATGCTTGGCAGAGTTCTTCATCAGTAGTGATGATATATCCACATCGTTTACACGTCGTGAAGCTGTATGTCGCTGTATGTTTTGGGGCAGTAGTGTTCATAGTGAATATAGATTATCATGATTTTCAATGGAATGCAAATATTGGAATTTATTCATTCGTGGGTATGATAACCCTATGCGCACTATACTCCTCGACATAGCTCCAAAAGACAACAGACTACTCGAATGATATAGTCTCGATGATCGTATTCTCGAACTCGAAAAATTGGTTTCCACCTATCAGGGGGTAGTGGTTTTGCAGACACTCCAGAAAAGAGATGAACCTGATTATAGTACCTATGTTGGCAAAGGTAAACTCGAAGAAGTGCTTCAGCTCGCGGAGGTTCTCCAGGCAGATACCCTCATAATCGGTAATATCCTCAAAGCTCGGCAGGTGTATGCTATTATTCAAGAGATTGAAAAACGAAAAATAAAACTTCAGGTATGGGACAGGGTGGATTTGATTCTGAAGATTTTTCAGCGTCATGCTAAAACACCAGAGGCGAAACTCCAGATCCAGCTCGCATCGCTCAAGCATATGGGGCCACGAATATTTGGTATGGGTATGGAGCTCGATAGACAAGGGGGTGGAGGTGGTGCTGCAAATAAGGGTATTGGTGAGACCAACACAGAAATTATGCGACGACATCTACGCGAGATGGAGAGGAAAACACGTGAAAAAATAGATCATTATCGTAGGGTAAGAGTACAAAACAGGAGCGCTCGAAAACGTATGAATGCCATAACTATTGGTATTGTTGGATACACGAATGCAGGCAAATCCACTCTGATGAATGCTCTCACGGACAAGGGGGTTTACGAAAAAGATGAACTCTTTGCAACGCTTGGTACAACTGTTGGTCGCCTCAAGCTCCCACAATCTGCGTATCTTGATCAGGATGGAAATTTCAAATCACGACCGGATATTCTCATCTATGATACCATCTGATTTATTCGCGACCTCCCTCCAGAGCTTATAGATGCATTTTCGAGTACGCTCGAAGAATCCCTCTCATGTGATATTCTTCTCCAAGTCGTCGATGCCAGCGATCTACATATTGCTGATAGAATCGAGGTGACAAATAACATTCTCGACCGTATTGGTGCGACTCAACCACGATGGTATGTGTTTAACCAGATAGATCGTTGTACATCTGCAGAGATTAAGAAACTCAAAACAATCTATAAACACCTCAAGCCTATTTTTGTGTCTGCGAAGACAGGAGATAGTTTAGAAGAGCTCGTACAAAGATTACAATTTACTGGCAAGTAATTTTGACAAATTATATATTTATACATAATAAAAATATAATTTCTATCTTATGGCTCGCCCAGATAATCTCGTTAGCTGAACATCGGTGACAGTTACTATACATCCATTTCATTTTGAAATCCTCAAGAAACTTGTTTCATCATGAGACCTCTGAGGAGCACGAAATGTACCAGAATCAATTTCTCATATTGTGGCAGAGCTGTGTACTCGCGGACAAGTTTTACCAACTGATGGAGTGCAGAATCTGATACTTCGAGAAGCAGAAAAAAAACGAAAGAAACTAGGGAAATAACATGTTATCTCAGTCTTACACTTCGTATTGTTCTCGGAGTGCTCTGAGTTGTGCATGGTATCTCACAAGATCTCTCTGTCATGCTTCTCCGAGGCCCATGATATCATCAGCGAATTGTGCACGCAAATCAGAGTGTATTTTTCAGAGAGCTCCTTCTCATTTTTCCGTAACTTTGATATATCCATCACCACTGAGCTCAATCATTCATGCTCAATTTAATCGTTTGATTATTGAACTGAGGTGGGGTTGTTTTGACCAATCACCTGTCCTCTGAATAATATCTTCTTGTTTTAGACGTGATGTTTTCAAGAGTACAAGTATAGCCAATTCATCAATACTACAGTCTTCTCGCATGATAAGCTGTGCCACTAATGTTCTCAGAGCATGAACCAGTGCAAAAGTGGTTATCTCATCCACTGTATGTAGTGGAGTTGTTGGTTTAAGAGGATCTGCAGGATTCGGAGAGTTTTTTTGCATACCCGAGCCGTTTTAAATAAAATTATTTCTTAGAGGAGAAACTATAAATAATTATAAAGTATATTTAACTATGTCAAATACACTTTCCCCTGTTTTTTCGCGAGTTTGAGTTTTTTTATCTCTTTTTTGCCCCCATTTCTCGTCGAGAGAAATCGGTCAAGCTCAATTATGAGTGCTGTCGAGAGTCCATGCGTTGAGCCATGAGCTTTTTCGTAGAGAAAACGGAGGAGCTCATGTTGAAAGCCAAGCGGAAGGGCATGATACCAGTCAAGTGAGAATGATTTTTTTTCTACTACTTCTGTAAAAAAAGCATCAAAACTCATCTTCAACTCTCGAGCAGATTGACTCAATCGATAGAGTGCTAGATTTACCTCGGGGTTGATAATCCGTAACTTATCGACGACATCGTGTCGTAGGAGATTCCGAGGTATAGTCTTGTCATCGTTTGTTTCGTCATGGCCATAGGAGAGAGAATATTCTCCTGCGTACTGGAGGATTTCTCGTTTTGTGAGTCCAATGAGCGGGCGAATATAGTAGCCAGTTGCATCTTCTATGCCGACGAGACCTGTGATACTTGTTCCTTTGGTGATTCGATAGAGAATAGTCTCTGTTTGATCATCTGCATGGTGAGCTGTCATGATGAAATCTGCATGGTATTGTTTTCGTATTTTTTCGAACCATTTCATACGTACATTGCGAGCGCATTCCTCGACGGTGGTTTTTGTTTTTTTTGCTTCTTTTTTTATGTCGATAGTGAGCACTTCCAGATGTATATCTTGAACGGTGCAATAATCTCGTACGATTTTTTCATCTCGGAGAGCACTCGTTCTGAGCTGGTGATTGACGTGAGCGACGATGATAGATTTTGAAGGGAGTAAATGGGTAAAGAGCTCCAGAAGTACCATAGAATCAACCCCGCCAGAGCAAGCGAGGATAATTTTTTTGTTGCCCAAATGCTGAGTAGTGGAGGTTATTTTCTCAAGAAGTGTATTTTTCTGCTTTTTTGACATGGGGATATTGTATCGATATTTTTGCAAAGCGAAGAGAAATAGGATAGACTGTCTCTATGACTGAGGTTACCGAAAATATCGCAAAACTTTCCCAGATTCTCAAACAGAAGTCTGGCTCGAGTTTATATTTCCCAGAATTCCGTCACATACTTGATGAAATACAGCTTTCTCTCGATAAACAGGATTCAGACGGTGCACTCACAGCGCTCATAAAATGAGCCCTACAGCTCAGGGCTTCAGATGTCCATCTCGAACTTCATGAAGCTGATGCAGAAGTCCGATTTCGTATCGATGGAGACCTCGCTACTGTTGGTACCCTCAAAGCAAAAGAGCAATTTGTGATTGTCGAACGTATGAAATATAGATCAAATCTGAAGCTCAATATCCATGATGTACCTCAGGATGGTAAGTTCCGGTTCTGAAAAGAATGACATGATGCTCAGATAGATGTCCGTGTTTCTGTTATGCCGACACGGTATGGAGAGAGTATTGTGTGTCGTATTCTTGATTCTTCCTCAAATGTTATCAATTTCGATGGTCTCGGTATCATCGGACCACAAAAGGAGATTATTATCGGAGCACTCAAGAAGAAACAGGGTATGATTCTCGTCACTGGTCCGACTGGTTCTGGTAAGACGACAACACTCTATACGATGATTGATACACTCAGAAAACCAGAAGATAAAATTATTACACTCGAAGACCCTATAGAATATCAGATACCTGGAGTACTCCAATCAGAAATCAATGAACGTGCTGGGTATACTTTTGCCCTTGGTGTTCGATCTATCCTCCGTCATGATCCAGATATTATCATGATTGGAGAAATACGAGATCTCGATACTGCCAATACTGCTGTTCAGGCTGCTCTCACCGGCCATCTCGTCCTATCAACTCTCCATACAAAAAGTGCTTTTGAGACATTAGAACGTCTCGAAAATATGGGCGTGTGAGAATTTGATGTAGCTGCATCACTTGATGTCATCATCTCTCAACGTCTTGTACGTCGGGTGTGTCGACACTGTGCTGCGCGAGAAAATATAGCAGCTCTTCCTGGAGATTCTGCACTGCTCGAGAGATATGGCGCAACTGAATCACTCGCACAGCGAGGAGCTGGTTGCGATGCTTGTGGCCACACAGGATATAGTGGACGTATGGGTATCTACGAAGTTCTCCAGGTAACCGACGAGATAAGAGAGGCAATACGTGGAGCAAAGAATGACACCGAAATACATACACTTGCTCTCAAGGGTTGATTTCTCTCTATCACTGACGACGCTCGTGCAAAAGTACTCCTGGGTATGACAACCAATGAGGAGTGTGAGAAAAATGGTATATTGTAGAGAGTATTTATAAAATATAATTTCCGCGACTTTTATTTTTTGTCATCTGGAATGCCAGAGTTCATTCCTTGAAAAGCGCTAAAGATGAGTATCTTTGGTGTATTATTTCATATATTTTTCCTATGGCTGCGCCCAAAAAAAAGACCACATCAAAAAAATCCTCTACAGGATCGAAGAAAACTACTACAAAATCAGCTTCAAAAAACTCAAAAAAATCAGCTAAAAAAATAACCACAACTGTTCCTGTCATACCAATCAAAAATAGTACTTCTGTTAAAACAAAAAAAACACCTCCACATTTTACAAAAGAATTACTCCCAGAGGAGAGTGCTTCTCCAAAAAATGCTCGTATGGATACGAGTTTTTTTACCACCATTCTAGCAATTTTTGTAGTTATTCTCGTCGTACTCGGAGGATATATCTACTCTCGACAATCTCGTATGATGGAGCCGCCTGCACCACCAACACCAGTTGCCAATGAGCCTCAACGTATCAATATTTCCTCGTCTGTAGAACTTACTCCCGACGTAATAGCAGCGCTGGAATATATCGTGACACAGATAACAGTTGGGCCAGGTGAGGTCTTGCAAAAAGTGAGAACTATCAGTGATGCGAGTTCTGCCCGAGGTGAATCAGATTTTTTTGTTGATGTTCAGAGTGGGGATATGGTCTTTCATTTTACGAGTGCTGCAATTCTCTACCGTCCAAGTACAAAAAAAATCATCAAGACTGGTATGCTTCCACCAACTACATAATGCCTCTTCTTCATACTAAAAAACCACTTTTTGTGGTTTTTTTGTTGATTGAATTTATTCCCAAATTTTTACCATACTCATACCGACGACCCCTATAACAAAGAGCGCGACAGTGATATATTTCATTTTACGATTTGATTGTGCATGAATCATGGGGAGAAGTTCTACATTGGAAACATAGAGAAGTGACCCTCCCGCGAGAGCTGTTGCGAGTCAGATGAAAACAGGGGATAAATCGATGATTTTTCCAGAAATAAGAAACCCGAGAGGTGCCGCAAGAGCAAAAATTACCACCAAGAGAATTTGAGTTTTTTTGCGAAAGAGTGATTCTCGAAGCATTGAGGCCATCGAGAGAGAAACAGGAATTTGATGGATAGCCACTCATACCAGAACACTCATTCCTACCTTTGTATCCATGGCAAATCCAGCGCGAATACCGAGACCATCGAAAAGCGTGTGAATAAAAATAGCTATCCAAGCAACCAAAACAACGTGATTATAGTGTTCGTGTGGATCTTCATGAGTATGGCCGTGATGATCATGGTCATGAAAGTGTGGAGTGAGGATTTCTTCGAGCAGGTAGATAATGAGAAAACCAATACCAAAGACGTAAATAGACCACTTACTTTGCTCGATAGATTCTGGTAATATATGGATGAGAGCAACAGAAAACATCGTACCAGCACCGAGAGCGATGAGGAGGTGCAGGATTTTTTGATTGATACTCTGAAATAAATAGAGTAATACACCAACGGACGAAATCAAAAAAAGTCCAGATAGAAGAAGAAAATTCGACATTGTTAAAAGCATAGATAGAAAATCGTTTTTGCAACCCAGGAAGTAATACTAGAGATTGTATTATAGCGTTTATCTATAAAATCTCACCATGAATACAACAAATCTCACCACTCCAAAGCGAGCTATTTTTCTCACGATAGCTCTCGACCTCGTCGGTCTCACTATTATTTTCCCGATTCTCCCAGCGTTTATAGACCGATTCCATATATCTCAGGTGATGGTGGGTATAATTGGTGCGACCTATGCATTATGTAGTTTTATATCAGCACCATATCTTGGCAGGCTCTCTGACAGGCTCGGCCGTCGAAATATACTTTTTGCAAGCGTCCTCGGGTCTGCTGTTGGTTGGATTATTACTGCTTTTGCTCCTACTGTTTGGTGGGTGCTCCTTGGTCGTATTATCGACGGTATAACAGCTGGTAATATCACGATTGCACAGGCTATTCTTTCTGATATTTCGAAGGACAGTAAAGAAAGAGCAAAATATTATGGTATCTTTGGTATGATGTTTGGTATGGCTATGGTCGTTGGTCCTTTGTTGGGTGGGTTTTTGATTCAATTTTGATTTGCTGCTCCTTTTTTGGTTTCAGGCGCCTTTTCTCTCGTCAATGCTGTTCTGATATGGTGGACACTTCCTGAGACACATACGAATCGGTCAGAGAGTCAAGAAAAGGAATCAAAATTTCCTGTTTTTACTGCCCTCTTCCATAGTAAAATAGCGATGTATCTGTGGTTATTTTTTATTATCGGCCTTGGCGCGGGAGTCTATCGTAATTCGTTTGGTATTTATATGGATGCGTTTTACCATCTGGATGTGACTCATATTGGTTATTTATTGGCGTTTGTGGGCGTGTTTATGGCTTTTTGCCAAGGGTATCTCCTCAACCATTTTTGGCTCAAAAAATTTACCCCCAAAAAAATATTATTTACGAGTCTCTTGGCTTCGAGCATACTCTTCACCAGTGTAGCGCTGTATGATCAGTCTGCTATGCCACTCATTTATATATGGCTTTTTGGAGAGTTATGTATGGTATTTTTTACTATTGCTATGTGGCCCGTGATGCAATCAGAGGGCATGCAACATGCTGATCCAAAAAAACGATGAGAAGTGAGTGGGTATTTTAGCTCTCTGGGGAGTCTTACGGCGATTATTGGTCCCCTCCTCGGAGGATGGATGATTAGCCAGCATATTTCACCACTCTGGGCCGCATCTCTCGGGAGCATTGTGGGATTTATTTGGTTTATGGCGTATCAAAAAAGATTTTAGTTGTTAATCTACGAGAAGAGCGTGTAGTTCTTGTTTAAATTTTTCCAGACTAAAATCATATCCTCGCTGTATACAGGCTTCTGAAAGATCACCCATTGTTTGGATTTTTCTGACAGCAAGAGTGATATCATCTGGTTCACATCGGGGATTGATGAGGAGACCTGTTTCTCCATCAATAATGCTTTCTTTGAGTCCACCGTCATTCACTCCTATAACTGGTGTTCCGCATGCCATAGATTCGACGGGGCTCATACCGAAGTCTTCGTCAACCGGCACATAAATTGTTGCTTTTGCACCCTGTATGAGTGAACGTAACTCGATGTCAGAAGGAGATTCTCTCATTTCGATATTTGTATAACCTTGTGTCATTGCTTGAATTTTTGACTTTTCGGGGTCATTTTTTCCATAGGTGACGATGAGACGCTGTTCTGGCATTTTCTGAAATGCGGACATGATTCTATCGACTCGTTTGATAGATGAGAGGCGGGCAAAAGAGAGAAAATAGTTTTTTTCGCTTTTTTCTGTCGGAGGACTGAAAAAAACCGTATCTACAGGAGGATAGAGGATGTCTGCATCGCGATGAGTGTAGGTTTTTATGCGTTTTTGTGTATTTTTGGAGTTTGTGATGAGTTTTTCTATACGGCCCAAGTCGCGCAGATAAGCTCGCTTGAACATAGAGGTCATGACTTGGTAGACATGGAGCATGATTTTTGGGACTTTTCTCTCATATTCTTCTCGTTGGTCAAAGAGATAGCGGGGGATTGTATGACAATAATAGAGTATATTTTTTCCCTCAAAATGACGAACGGCAGAGAGACAATCCCCGCTAAATATCACAGTATCGTAGTTCTGAGCCAGTTTCCGAGCATTCATACTAAAAGCCCACTTGAGGCCAAAATGTCGGAGTCCATTTTTCATAATAAACCCCACTTTTGGTGGTAACCAGCGAAATTCGTGGAGAAAAATGCTCGGCATCAGCGGTATCATAGCTCACGAGAAGCCTTGCTCCCGAAGATTATAGCTCCCAGAACTGAAAAACCCCGATGCTATATCGGCCTCTAGAGCGCTAGCAATCATGAGAACAAGGCGCTCTCCGCCACCACGGTAGAGAAAGGTATCATGGAGTACGAGGGTTTTATTGTTCATAAATTTATATTAAGGTTGGTCTGTCCATAATCATCGGACTAAAAACTTCACCTATCTTTTGTATTACCGTACAGGAAAGTTCAGCGACATCGAGAGGGTCTTCGCATGTGTCTGCTATGCTTATTCTACAGCCAATATTACCCTGATCCCACCATGCTATAGCATTATTTATTCATCCTATAAGCTCAAAGTCTCCTGGTTTTGCGGTTAATCTGTATATTGCGATGATTTTTCTTGCAAATGACCGTCTCAGTCGCTCCCTATCTCTCTGGCTTAGTGCTTCTGGCACAAAGTTCGCTCGCATAACACGTTTGTTAAAATCTCGTCGTGTAGTTTCTTTTTTTTGTCTTGTTTCTCGTGCCTGTGCAGTTTCTTGTGGAAAATGTAACATAAAATGCATTGTATTTATTTGCATTCTTTTGTAAATTGTGGCAGAATTCATGTATGCAGTACAAGATTCCCATCCAAATCGAAAATGAAGATACCATTATCTTTGACCTCAGTTTGCGTCAAATGGGTATTATTATCGTCTGAGTTATCCTCGCTTTTGGCTTATTTAACAAGTTTCAGGGCACCATACCAAATACCCCACTTTTCATCATCTGTGTGGTCATTATCGGTATTTGTTTTGTAATTGCGAAATTCCGCACTCATGAGATGACTTTTTTGCCTTTTATGCTCAATCTCGCTCGCTACAAAATCAATGGTAACGGTAGTAATGCGCAAGGGAGGATATGGATTCGAGGTGTTGATAGTTATTCACCGCTCGAAATCGGCTATGTACAGTCAGATTTGTATGTTGAAAAAGGAAAAAAACACGAAAAGAATACCTCCAAACTTGCTGAACAACTCAAAAAAATATAAAATATTCTCATGAAGAACCCTCTCGATGCATTTCTCGGTAAGAAAAAGTCTCAAACTCCTATAGAAAAAACTACTGTAGAGGTAAAGCCAGGGAAAGATACAACAAATGAATCCGTGAAGCCAAAAAAAGTCACACATCCTGATGATTCTACTCAGCGCTACCTCCCATTTTCTGAAATTCGCGATAATATCGTCATTATGAAAGACGGTTCTGCACGTATAGTTCTTAAGGTAGAAGCCATAAACTTTCTCCTCAAGTCTGAGTCAGAGCAGGATGCTATCATCTATTCTTTTCAGCATTTTCTCAACGCTCTTCAGTTCCCAATTCAGATTCTTATACGATCGCTCAAGGTCGATATTGAAGGGTATCTCAACCGCCTCAAGACTATCACTGCTGGCCAGAAAAATCCACTCCTCAAGGATCAATCAGAGCGTTACATAGAGTTTCTCACGAATCTCGTGAATGTAGCCCAAATCATGAAAAAAGAGTTTTACATCATTATTCCACACGATGAAGTGGATAATCAGAGCGTTGCTCCGAAGGGTATGTTTCAGATTGTAAAAAGTTTCTTTGCGGGCGTAAGTCAAACTGTGACGTATGAAGAAGTGCGTCGTAATCTCGCGCGAGTAGATTATCTCAAAAAACGTCTCACTGAGAAGGTCAATATGATAAAAGGAAGTCTCGAATTCGTCGGTCTTCGATCAGAGGTTCTCGGGAAAGACCAACTCATCGAGCTCATGATCAGTTACTACGATCCAAAAGTAAATT